>Ga0209755_10001375_pt1 | contig 38275 bp, 35 predicted proteins | sample TergutCo191P1_FD_187301 | JGI IMG/M metagenome (GOLD analysis project Ga0209755, IMG submission 187301) | Cornitermes sp. P1 segment gut microbial communities from Petit-Saut dam, French Guiana - Co191P1 (SPAdes) (version 2) | ecosystem: Host-associated > Arthropoda: Insects > Digestive system... | reverse complement strand
CCCCCCCCCATTTAAAGAAACCAAAAATAAATCTTTTTCAGTATTTAGCAAGAGTAATTAAATATTTATATTTTTTTATTTGTCCATATATTATACAACATGAAATTTATCGTCTCTTGTATTATTATTTGTATAGAAAGAATTTAAATAAAAAAAAAGAAATTATAGATTATCTTAAAAATGATATTTTAAATGACGATAAAACATGCATATTAAATTATTTAAATAACAATACATCAAACCTAAACGATTTTCTATATCCATATGAATTTGTTAATAAATACAATGCTAAAGATATAATAGTTTATAAAGATAAAGATTCAAATATGAAGTATGTATTACATGATGAATTAAAGTTATATTTTCCAAAACAATGGAGTAAAGCAAAAATACAAGTCTATTATAATAATATATTAATTGAACAAGATTTAGAATCGCCGCATCGTTATACTGTTGATGATTTTTCTGTTAATGATGGTGATGTTATAGCTGATATTGGCAGCGCGGAAGGAATTTGGGCATTGCAAAATGCCAAAAAAGCAGGAAAAATATTTCTTTTTGAATGTAATGATGAATGGATTCATGCGTTAGAAAAGACATTTGAGCCGTATAAAGAAAAAGTAAATGTTATAAACAAATATCTTTCTGATAACAATGAAAATAATAATATTATGTTGGATGATTTTATTGAAGATAATGAAATAAATTTTATCAAAGCGGATATTGAAGGCTCAGAAATAAAATTACTCAGTGGTTCTAAAAAAATATTATCAGAACAAAAAAAATTAAAATTATTACTTTGTACATATCATAACAATGATGACGCATTAAATATAGAAAAAATATTAAAAAAATATAAATTTAATATTTCATATTCTAAAGGTTATATTTTATTTATATATGATAATTTAACAATTCCATATTTAAGAAAAGGCATAATACGTGCAAGTAATTATTAGGTGCATAATTACATCTTAAAATTCCAATTATATTATCAGAAGAAAAATTAATGAAAAAAGCTTTAATTACAGGTATAACTGGACAAGACGGTTCTTATTTAACAGAGTTACTGTTGGAGAAAAACTATGAAGTTCACGGAATAATTCGAAGACACAGCAGTATCAGCACAAATCGAATAGATCACTTAATAAATAATAAGGCAATTATAGATAAAAATCTGTTCCTTTATCATGGTGATTTAACAGATTCAAGTAATTTAAACAGAATTGTAGAAAAAATAAAACCGGATGAAATATATAATCTGGCAGCTCAATCTCATGTTGCAGTAAGTTTTGAAGTTCCTGAATACACAGCAGAAGTTACAGGAATTGGAACGATAAGGCTTTTAGATGCGATTCGCGAAACAGGATTAAAATGCAGATTTTATCAGGCTTCTACATCTGAATTATTCGGAGGGCTTCCTGAGACTGCGCCGCAAAATGAGAAGACTCCTTTTTATCCTAAAAGTCCGTATGGAGTTGCCAAACTCTATTCATATTGGATAACAAAAAATTACAGGGAAAGTTATAACTTGTTTGCAAGTAATGGAATATTATTTAATCATGAAAGCCCGCGAAGAGGTGAAACATTTGTAACCAGAAAAATTACACGTGCAGTTGCAAACATATTAGCCGGTAAGCAGGAAAAGTTGACTCTTGGTAATATGAATGCAAAACGGGACTGGGGATTTGCAGGTGATTTTGTAGAAGCTATGTGGCTTATGCTTCAGCAGGATAAACCCGGAGATTTTGTAATTTCTACAAATGAAACGCATACAGTACGAGAATTTACAGAACATTCCTTTGCGGAAGTTGGAATAATTATTGATTGGAAAGGTGAAGGTATTAATGAAAAAGGTTATAATTTAAAAACAGGTAAATTATTAATAGAAATTAATCCAAGGCATTTTCGCCCTTCAGAAGTTGAATTTTTATGGGGTGATTGTACCAAAGCGGAAAAAGAGTTAGGATGGAAAAGAAAAACAAGTTTTAAAGAATTGGTAAGTATGATGATAGAAAGTGATGTAAAAACAATAACAGGAAAATCTGCAATAGATTTTCGAAAATAAATTAGAGGAAAAAGTGATTTTAGTAACCGGAGCAACAGGATTTTTAGGAAAAAGAATATGTAAAAAATTATCTCAATTAAACATGCAATATGAAAAAACATCACTTTCATTAGGCGTTGATTTGAGAGATGAAAAGCAAATATTCAGACTTTTTGAAAAAGTAAAGCCGGAATACATACTTCACTGTGCGTCTTATGTAGGCGGAATTCAATTTGGCTTAAAACATCAGGGTGAATTATACAGAAATAACACACTTATGTCTGTTAATCTTTTTGAAGCCTGCAAAGAATTTAAAATAAAAAGACTTATTAATCCAATTTCAAATTGCGCATACCCAGGAGATGCAACATTATTTAAAGAAGATGAATTCTGGAACGGTCCATTGCATGATTCTGTTCTTGTATATGGTATGGTAAGAAAAATGTCATATATAGGAGCTATTGCATACCAGCGTCAATATAATGTTAATACAATTAATTTGATATTATCAAATATGTATGGACCGGATGATCATTTTGAAGCAGAAAGATCACATGCGTTAGGCGCTTTAATAATGAAGTTTGTTGACGCAAAAAATAATAATAAACCGGAAGTGTGTGTATGGGGAACCGGAAAACCAGTTAGAGAATGGCTTCATGTAGACGATGGAGCAACCGCAATGATTAAAGCGATGAATATTAATGATTATATTGATCCGATTAATATTGGTATTGCTAAAGGAATATCAATTAAAGATATGGCTGAATTAATAAAAAATTTAGTCGGTTATAAAGGGAATTTAATTTTTGATCCTACTAAATTAGACGGCGCCCCGTATAAAACAGTTGACGGTACGCTTGGTAAAAAATTAATGGGATGGAAACCGGAAATTGATTTTGAAGAAGGTGTAAAAGATACTATTAACTGGTACATTAATGAATATAAATAATGGATAATAAATGAGAGAAATTATTAATAAAAATATTATTCTTGCAAGGCATATTACGCAGGATGATATAAAAGAAGGTCTTAATTTTTTTTCTAAAGATGAAGAATTTATTCAATTGGGCGCATGGAAGTACAATGAAGGTAAAGAGTTACTAGCTCATGTGCATAACAACGTTGAACGTAAAATAAATAGGACTTATGAAGTATTATATATAGTATCCGGGAGTATTGAAGCGACCATATATACGATTGATAATGAAAAAGTTGAAACATTTACAGTTAATAGCGGAGAAATTCTGGTATTACTTGAAAGCGGACATGGATATAAAATATTAAGCGATAATACAAAAGTAATTGAAATTAAAAATGGTCCATATCTGGGAGCTGAAATTGACAGACATAGAATATAGGAAACATTTATGGAATTTATAAATCAAATGGAACCATGGTTTGATGAAAAAGAACGTGAAGCTATAAATAATTATATGCTTGCTGGAGGATGGGTAACGGAATTTAAAAAAACGAGAGAGTTCGAAGATGAATTTAAAAAATATACAGGTTCAGAGTTTTGTTCAATTGTTGCTAATGGTACTGTAAGCCTTACAATTGCATTAATTGCATGCGGAATTGGAATTGGAGATGAAGTAATAGTTCCGGATTATACAATGGTTGCAACGCCCAATTCTGCTGAACTAATTGGCGCAAGGGCCATATTTGTAGATATTGACAGAAAAAATCTTTGTATGGATATACAAAAGATGAAAAATGCTGTTACGTCAAAGACAAAAGCTGTAATGCTTGTTACAATCAACGGAAGGTATACGCCGGATTTAGAAGAATTTGTTTCATTTTGCAAAGAAAATAATATATGGTTAATTGAGGACGCTGCACAATCACTTGGCAGTTTTTATAAAGGTAAACATCTTGGCAGATATGGCGATATCGGAAGTTTTTCATTCAGCGCTCCTAAAATAATTACGACAGGACAAGGCGGCGCTTTAATTACAGATAATGAAGAACTTTTTGAAAAGATAAAAAAAATAAGGGATTTTGGCAGAGATAAAGGAGGATCGGATCATTATCTTGTAAAAGGCTGGAATTTTAAATTTACAGATTTACAAGCTGTTGTTGGAATTGAGCAAATGAAAAAATTGGCATACAGAGTAGAAAGAAAAAAACAAATAGGGCATCTGTATGAAAAAAACTTGACTAATATTTCTGGTATAGAATTAATACCAACAGATTACACACAAACGTCACCCTGGTTTATTGATGTTCTTGTTGAAAATAGGTCTGAATTAATTTCTTTTCTTAAAAAAAATAACATTGGTTCCAGAGAATTTTATCCTCCGTTACATTCTGAACCGGCTTATAATTATTCATGTAGTTTTCCTGTTACAGAAGAAATATCAAGAAAAGGTTTATGGCTGCCATCTTCAAGTTTTCTAAAAGATGAACAAATTATTTATGTGTGCGATAAGATTCGCGAATTTTATAATAGGTAATTATGGAAAATATTTTTTTTAATAAAAAAGATTTAAAGTATTGCGGAAATAATGTTATTATTGGAAAAACAGTACGAATAAGAAAACCTCAGAATGTAATAATTGGAGATAATGTAATTATTGATGATTTCACTTATATTCCTTGTTCATTAGAAGTAGGTAATTACACACATATTGGCGCAAGCTGCTCTATGGTAGGAGGAGCAGGAAAGGTAACAATAGGTTCTTTTGTAAATATTGCTCCATCATGCCAAATTGTAACTGGAACTAATGATTATAAAGGCGGCGGACTTGTTGGACCTACAATACCTGAAAAATACGCAGGAGAAGCAACCATTGAACCTGTTATAATAGGAGATTATGCTTTATTGGCATGTAACACAACTGTCTTACCAGGCGTAATTATGCCAGAAGGTATGGCAACAGGCGCTTTTACTCTTGTGTCTAAACAGAATTATCAAGAATGGTCATTATACATAGGAATACCTTGCAGATTTCATTGTTTAAGGAGTGGAACGAATATGAAAAAAGATGCTGAAATGTTATTATCTGAAAATACATATGGTGAATAATTGAAAACATTAATAATAATTCCTGCTTACAACGAAGCGGAAAATATAGAAAGAGTGGTTAATAACCTTATAGAAAACTATCCTCAATATGATTACATAATCATTAATGACGGTTCAAAAGATAATACTGTAGAAATATGCAGAAAAAATAATTATAATTTGGTAAACCTGCCTGTAAATATTGGTCTTACAGGCGGTTTCCAAACAGGTATGAAATATGCGTATCGTAATAAATATGATTACGCAATACAGTTTGACGGTGATGGTCAGCATAACCCGCAATATATAAAGGATATGCTGGAAGAGTTTAATAATGTAAACTTAGATTTTGTTATAGGTTCACGTTTTGCAAAAGAGAAAAAGCCGGGAAATCTTAGAATGTTAGGAGGTAACTTAATTCAATTTATTTTAATTTTAACAACTGGAAAAAGTATTAAAGATCCGACGTCAGGAATGAGGATGTATAATAAAAAAATAATTAATTTATTCGCAAATTCCCTTGATTATAGTCCAGAACCTAATACTCTTGCTCATTTAATCAGATCAGGAGCAAAATTCAAAGAAATTCAGGTAACAATGAATGAGAGAATAGCAGGAGAAAGTTACCTTAACTTTACAAGATCAATTAAATATATGTTTAATATTTTTATTACAATTATTATTATGCAGTGGTTCCGCAAAAAACCAAAAATATAAGAGGATAATATGAGTTTAACAATAAGAATTATTTTAATTATAGTTTCTTTTTTAACATTGTTATATGCTATAAGAAAAATTAGAAAATCACATATGGAAATGTCAGATGTTTTTTTTTGGATTATTTCTTCATTAGGTCTGGTTGTATTAAGTATATTTCCCCAAATTGCTGCATTCTTTGCAAATTTAATAGGGATTCAATCTGAATTAAATTTTTTATATATATCAATAATATTTGTAATTATTTTAAAACTATTTTCATTATCAATTGAAGTATCACAATTAAAAGTCAAATTACGGAATTTAATTCAGGAAACAGCGCTTAATGAAAATGAGAATTATACAAAAAAGGAAAAAAAATGAAAGGCATAATCCTCGCAGGCGGTTCAGGTACACGGCTCTACCCTGTCACAAAAGCTGTATCAAAGCAAATTCTCCCGCTTTATGATAAACCCATGATCTACTACCCTCTTTCTGTGCTTATGCTTGCAGGTATTAAAGAGGTTCTTATTATTTCTACACCGCGCGATCTTCCTGTGTTTAAAGAACTTTTTAATGACGGTTCTTGGCTTGGTATGCATTTCGATTATAAAATACAGGAAAGCCCGCGCGGACTTGCAGACGCATTCATAATTGGAGAGAATTTCATAGGTAATGACAGCTGCGCGCTTGTTCTTGGCGATAACGTTTTTTACGGCAGAGGTTTCAGCCAAACATTGAAAAATGCGGCCTTAAAAATATCAGATAACGGCGGCGGCGCAATTTTCGGCTACTATGTTAAAGATCCCTCTTCATACGGCGTTGTAGAATTTGATTCTTCCGGTAGAGCGTTATCCATAGAAGAAAAACCTTTAAAGCCAAAATCTCATTACGCTGTGCCAGGGCTGTATTTCTACGATAATAATGTTATAAATATTGCAAAAAATGTTAAGCCTTCAGCGCGCGGAGAAATAGAAATTACTTCTGTTAATAACACATACTTAAATAAAGGATGTCTTTCTGTAGAAATTCTTGGAAGAGGCATGGCATGGCTTGATACCGGCAGTTATGACGGCTTATTGGAAGCGTCAAATTTTATCGAGACTATTCAAAAACGCCAGGGAATGTATGTTTCGTGTATCGAAGAAATTGCGTATAATAACGGCTGGATTTCAAATGATCATCTTCTTAAACTCGCTTTGGAATATAAAACAGATTACGGTACTTATCTTAGATATATCGCGGAGAACAATTAATGCCTTTCACATTCCTTCCCTGCCCTATTAACGGACTTGTCGAAATACAGCCTAAGGTTTTCGGCGACAGCCGCGGATATTTTTTTGAATGCTGGTCGCAGCGTGATTATGAGAAGGCTGGTATTACATCGTCTTTTGTGCAGGATAATCAATCCCGTTCCGTCAAGGGAGTGCTTCGCGGTCTTCATTTTCAAATAACACATCCTCAAGGAAAACTTGTCAGGGCAATTGAAGGCGATGTCTTTGATGTTGCTGTGGATTTACGCCCTAACTCCCCTACTCGCGGAAAATGGCATGGCGTAATGCTTAGCGGAGAAAAACAAAATCAATTTTATATTCCTCAAGGTTTTGCGCATGGTTTTCTTGTACTGTCGGATACTGCGGTCTTTGCGTATAAATGCACTGATTTTTATTATCCTGATGATGAAGGCGGATTATTCTGGAATGATCCTTTTGTTGGAATAAAATGGCCTGATATCGGCATGAGTTATATGTTATCTGAAAAAGATAAAATTCTGCCATTATATAATAATCTGGCGGTTAAATGATCTGGTTAATTGGTTGTAAAGGCATGTTAGGCAGGGAGCTGTCTATTATTCTTGAAGAATCGGGTTTGCCTTTTTCAGGCACTGATTCTGAAGTGGATATTACCGACATGTCAGCGCTTGAAAATTTTATTAAAAATAAATCTTTTAATTGGATTATTAACTGCGCCGCCTATACTGCGGTAGATAAAGCCGAAGATGATACAGATTTATGCAACAGAATAAATGTTTTGGGGGCAGAAAATATTTCCATTTGTTCAAAAAAAATCGGAGCTCGTTTTATTCATATATCAACAGATTATGTCTTTGACGGTAAAGGATCAGTTCCTTATAAAGAAGATGATTTAACTAATCCAATTGGTGTTTATGGTCTAACTAAGAGAAAAGGCGAAATATTAGTATTAGAAAATAATCCTAATTCGTATATTATTCGTACCGCATGGTTGTATGGAATATACGGTAATAATTTTGTTAAAACAATGATTAAATTAATGAACGAAAAAAATGAATTAAAAATTGTAGATGATCAGCGCGGAAGCCCTACATGGGCATTTGATCTTGCGCTAGTTATTTCCAATTTAATTCAAAAATCAATGTCAAATGTGATTTTTCCATTTGGAATTTATCATTATACCAACGAAGGAAATATAACATGGTACAATTTCGCATGTGAGATATTTTCTGCTGGTAAAGAAATTGGTCTTATAAATAATGAATGTAAATTAATTCCATGTACCAGTATGGATTATCCTGCAAAAGTTAAACGTCCCGCTTTTTCAGTTCTTGATAAAAATAAAATAAAAAATATTTTTGATATTTCAATTCCTGACTGGAAGGAAAGTTTAAAGGAGTATTTGAAATTATGCGCGCATTAAAAAATATATTAGTTACAGGCGGCGCAGGGTTTATAGGCAGTAACTTTATCAGATATCTATTAACAAAAACCGGTTCTTTTTCTGGTAAAATTATTAATCTTGACGCATTGACATATGCCGGAAATAAAATGAGCATTTCAGATTTTGAAAATGACGCGCGTTATGTTTTTGAACACGGAAATATATGCGACAGAGAGCTTCTTGAATCTGTATTTAAAAAATATAATATTGATACAATCGTTCATTTCGCCGCAGAAAGCCATGTTGATCGTTCAATTCTTGGGCCTGAGTCTTTTATTAAAACCAATATTATTGGCACATTTACTCTTCTTGATGTTGCACGTAATTTTTGGAAGGAAAGAAATGATGTTCTTTTTCATCATATAAGCACAGATGAAGTATATGGTTCACTGGGAAAAACCGGCTATTTTACCGAAAAAACCGCGTATGATCCGCGTTCTCCTTATTCTTCATCAAAGGCAGGAAGCGATCATTTGGTAAAAGCGTATTATCATACGTATAATCTTCCTGTAACAATATCAAATTGTTCAAATAACTACGGTCCTTATCAGTTTCCGGAAAAGTTAATCCCGTTAATGATTTTAAATATGATTGAAGATAAGAGTCTTCCCGTATACGGTGATGGTAAATATATTCGTGACTGGCTTTATGTTGAAGATCATAACTCAGCTGTATGGGTAATTTTGAATAACGGAAAACAAGGTGAGACATATAATATTGGCGGTGAAAATGAATGGGAAAATATTAAACTTCTAAACAGACTAATTGATATTACAGCTAATAAATTAAAGAAGAACGCCGATAAAATTCGCGGTTTAATAACATATGTCAAGGATCGCCCTGGACATGATCGCCGTTATGCGATTGATTGCTCAAAAATAAAAAATGAGCTTGGCTGGAAGCAGTCGTTTGATTTTGAGAAAGGACTGGAAAATACTGTTGACTGGTATTTGAGTAATAAGAATTGGGTTGATTCAATCCGTTCCGGTGAGTATCAGCTTTGGGTAGAAAAAAATTATAATAATCGTAAATGAAAATAGATTATAATGTAAAAACTAAAATATTTGTCTGTTATTATCATAATTGTAATAAACCCAAAGAAGATATTTTTTTCCCAATTCAGGCAGGAAAAGCTGTTTCAGGATTCAAAATAAATATGCAGGGAGATGATACCGGTGATAATATCAGCTATAAAAATAAAACATTCAGCGAATTTACTGCATGGTATTGGGTATGGAAGAATATAAAAATTATATATCCTAATTTGGAATATATTGGTTTATCACATTACAGGCACTTTTTTGCGTTAAATGAGCCATTTGATGCTTATCCTATAATTTTTCATGATTATATTCCAAAAATGGAAAATTATGAAAACACGATTATTGAAAAATTAACAAATAATGATATAATCATAACTAAACCTATTCATTATAGCCTTAACTTAGAGACCCAATACGGAATTCGTCATAACTTTACCGATTATTTACACATGAAAGAAATCTTACATGAAATCTATCCTGAATATGATGAATCATGGGAATATGTTTTTAATAATAATATTGCTTCATGGTTTTGTATATTCATATCAAAATATGAATTGTTTAATGAATATTTTGAATGGCTTTTCCCGTTATTATTTGAAGTAGAAAAAAGAATTAATGTTTCTGATTACAACGCTTACCAAAAAAGAGCCATTGCATTCCTTGCAGAAAGATTATTTAATGTTTATATATATCATAATAAATTAAAAACATGTTATGAACCTATGTATTTTATAAAAGGGTTGAAAGAAAAGAAAACATTTAAAAAATATTTAAAATTGTTCATTCCTTTTGGTATTATATTATTATATAAAAAAATTAAAAGAATAATAAATAAAAGAAATGAATAATATTTTATATGTTCCTGATAAAATACCAATTGTTTTTGCCTCCGACGATAACTATATACCTTATATGTCAACAGCTATTCAGTCTATAATTGAAAATTCAAATCAAGCCAGAGATTATTTAATTTATATTTTACATAAAGGCATAAATGAAGAAAATATCACTTTATTAATTGAGCAAATTGCTCCTTATAAACATTTCGCGATTGAATTAATAAACATTTCCGATTACATTAATAAATATAACTTTTTTGTATCCGGTCATATCACTGAAGAATCTTATTATAGACTTCTTATCCCATATTTATTTATTAATTACAAAAAAATTATTTATCTTGATTGTGACATGATTGTATGTACAGATATTTCTGAACTTTACTATATAAATATCGAAAACTATTTAATCGCCGCGATGAGAGATATTGATGTTATTAACTGGTATTTTGGAAAAGGAAAGACTAAAAATCTAAAAGGTTATCGCAATTCATTAAATATATTAAAGAATCCAGAAAATTATTTTTGCGCTGGTTTATGTATTTTTAATATTGAATTATTCCAAAAATTAATATCGCAGGAAAAAATATTTAAACTTGCTTTATCAAATAATTGGGATTTTCATGATCAAGATATTTTAAATATATTATGTGAAGATAAAACACTTTTACTTACATATCACTGGGGTTTTTATAGTACTAATTGCATAGATTATCTTCCTGAATGTTATTTAAATGAATACTTGGATGCGGAGAAAAATCCAAAAATTATACATTACGTTTATAAACCATGGAATTATAATTATTATATTTATCATTTTGAATATTTTTGGAAATACGCAACCCGTACCCCGTTTATTAATGTAATAATAAAAAAAATGAATGTTCCTAAAGTATTTTCATTTAGGAATGATATCATCGATAACATTATTAATAGAAAAGGAATAGGAATAAAATTCATTCTATACGATTGTGTAAAAGCATGGATATGCAGAAAACGAAAAAAATAATATAAAACCAAACTGCTATTTTATTATAATGACCAATCCAAAAATATCCATTCTTGTCCCTGTTTACAATGTTGATAAATTCATTCACCGCTGCATTGACAGTATTTTAGCGCAGACATTTACTGATTTTGAATGTATACTTGTTGATGATAAATCGATGGATAATAGCGGATATATTTGCGATGAATATGCGAAAAAAGATAATCGCATTAAGGTTATCCATAAATTAAAAAATGAAGGTCTGCCGCAGGCAAGAAAAACCGGGTTTGAATATTCCTGTGGTGATTATATACAATTTATAGACAGTGATGATTATGTAGAGCCTGATATGTTGGAAAAAGTTTATACATATTCTATTAATAATAATTATGACATTTTATGTTTTGACTGGTATCTGCATAATGAAATAAATGATGTTATATATAATAATATGATCAATATACCCTGTGATTATATTCAAATCATTAAAAAAATAATTTTAGATATAGGCATGAATGGAGCCGTTTGGAATAAGTTTTTTTTACGTTCTATTATTGAAAAAATAGAATTTCCCAAAAGAAATTTTTTTGAAGATAAATATATAACAACTCAAATCTTCTTTTATGCAAAGAATATAGGTTACATTAATTCAGCTTTTTATCATTATATATATAATATTAATTCAATTATGAATAATCCGAAAAAAAAAATAGAAAGAACAATAGATGAAATAATTAATTTAAATAGAATTTTACATTTTTTAAAGAAAAATAATTATAAGAATCTAAAAATATTTAATCCAGAATTGTATGTCAGAAAAAAAAGAATTAAAGACAGATTAATTAAAGGATTCAAATATTTAATTAATCGAAAAATTACAGCTTAATGAAAAAAGTTATAACATACGGCACTTATGACCTGTTGCATTACGGACATATAAATCTTCTTAGAAGAGCGCGAAGTCTTGGTGATTATCTTATCGTCGCGCTCTCCACAGATGAATTCAACACTATAGAAAAAAGAAAGAAAACTTATTTTTCATGGGACGAACGCAAGCATATGCTCGATGCTATTAAATATGTTGATCTTGTCATTCCGGAAAAAACATGGGAACAGAAAAAGGATGATATTATTAAATATGGAGTAGATACTTTTGTAATTGGAGATGACTGGGAAGGAAAATTTGATTTTCTTAAGGATATTTGCAATGTTGTTTATTTGCCGAGAACACATGAAATATCCACGACAAAAATAAAAACTGATCTTCAGTCTGAACAGGACTATTAATAATACCCAGGTTCTTATGACTACGGATCAATCAACATTAAATAAACTTCATATCGTTCTTGTAGAAATCCTTGATGAATTTGTTCGAATCTGCGAAGAAAATAATTTAACATATTTTCTGCACGCAGGCACTCTTTTGGGAGCTGTCAGGCATAAAGGTTTTATTCCATGGGATGACGATCTTGATGTTGGAATGCCAAGAAAAGATTATGAAAAGTTTATTCGTTTAGATACAGAATTATTTAATAATAAGTATTATATACTTTCCTATAAAACAAAAAATGAAGCGTCTAAATACTGCTTAAACTTCGCTAAATTTTGCAAAACCGGAACAATTTTTGCTGAAAGCTATAAAGAATCAGGAACTTATTCCGGGATTTATATTGATATTTTTCCTTTTGATAATTGCGCTCCGCAGTCAATATTTTTTCAGGCGTTCTTAAAAAATCTAGCTTTAAATATTTACAGGGTAAAAGTAAACGCAATATATAAAAAAACTTTTAAATATTTATTAGCAAAAATATTTTGTTTTTTTATTCCTTTAAAAATAATTAATTATATTCATGAAAATTTATTTTTAAATAATATTAATACAAAAAAATTATCTTATTTAAGCAGTATATACGGATATAAAAGGGAATCACACAATTACAATGTCATCTTTCCGTTATCTAAAATAATATTTGAGAATAAATATTATTTCTCTCCTAATAATTATGATTCATATCTAAAAACTATGTACGGCGGCTATATGACGCTGCCACCAGAAGAAGACAGACGAACTCATTTGCCAGAATATATAGTTTTTAATAATTAGCAATGTTTATATCAATAATTATTCCGACTTTTAACCGCAACGAAATATTATGCAGAACTCTTTCTAATATTTTAAAGTATAAACATCAATTTAACGAATTAATTATTATTGACCAGACTAAATCACATGAACCTGATACAACTGTTTTTCTTAATGATTTAAAGGAAAAAGAGTATATAAAATACATATATATTAATTCGCCCAATCTTCCTAATGCAAGAAATATCGGTATAGATAATTCTTCAGGTGATATTATTATTTTTTTTGATGATGATATCGAAATAAATGAACATACAATACCTTCGCATATTTCAGCCTTTAATGATAATGAAACAGGCGGAGTTACAGGTAAAGTTACTATAGCAAAGATAAATAATAATAAAAAAATAAAAGATTATATTAAGTATTTTTTATTTTATTTTCTTAAAAAAAAGGCATCCTATATTTGTTTTTTTGGAATCTTATCAGATTTTACAAAGAATAAAGTATTAAAATCAGATACATGTATAGGCTGTAATATGTCGTTTAGAAAAGAAACCGTTATTAAATGCAGCGCTTTTGATTCAAATTATACAGGAAACGCATACAGGGAGGATACGGATATTTCTGTGAGAATTCGCAAAGAAGGATATAAAATAATGTATGTTCCGCAGGCATCTGTCATTCATTATATGACAGATACTGGAGGCACAAGAACAGAACCGGACGATAATTATTTTTATACCTTGTTTAAAAATCAATGTTATTTCTATTTAAAAAATTTTAATTATTCATATATTCACATTTTATTAATTCATTTTTTTGATATAATAAGATGTATAAAAATAAAATTAAACGCTTTTTCTTTATTTAAAAATGGTTATAATGATGCAAGATCATTAAAATATAAAAGTAATGTGTATGGAGGATAAAAAATTGAAAGTTGCAATAATTCATTACTGGCTTGTGGGAATGCGCGGTGGTGAAAAAGTTCTTGAAACTCTTTTAGAAATGTATCCACAGGCGGACATTTTTACGCATGTTTACGATGAAACAGCGGTTTCTGATATTATAAAAGAAAAGCGGATATTCACATCACGCATTAATAAACTTCCTAACGCCAAAAAAAATTATCAGTCATATATGCCTTTTATGCCGAAGGCTTTAATTGATTTTAATCTTCAGGAATACGATCTTGTTATATCAAGCGAATCAGGCCCGGCCAAAGGCGTTGTTCCAAACCCGAACGCTTTTCATCTTTGCTATTGCCACACTCCCATGCGTTACATTTGGGATATGTATCATGACTACCTTAAAGGAGCGAAAAAAATCACGCGTTTTTTTATGAAGCGTCTTACTCCTTCGCTCAGGGACTGGGATTCAGTTTCATCTAACATGGTGGATTCTTTTGCCGCAAATTCGAGCTATGTGGCAAAACGGATACGCCGTTATTATAACCGCGAGTCAAATATCGTTTATCCGCCTGTTGATATAAATAAATTCAAATCTGTTATTAGAAATCCGCGGGATTATTATTTATTTTTCGGACAGTTAACAGGTTATAAAAGAGCGGACATTGCAATTGACGCGTGCGTCAAATCGGGAAGAAAACTGGTTGTGGCGGGCGCGGGTTTAAAGAAAAATGACATTAAAAAATTTAAGAATAACAGCCTTATTACATTTAAAGGCGCAGTTTCAGATGAAGAAATAAAAGAATTATTCGCAGGAGCGAAAGCGCTTTTATTCCCAGGTATTGAAGATTTTGGAATTATTCCGGTTGAAGCGCAGGCTACGGGCTGCCCTGTCGTAGCTTACCGCGACGGCGGAGCTCTTGAAACAGTTAAGGATGAAGTTACAGGAATGTTTTTTGACGAACAGACGCCTGATTCACTTATAACAGCGCTTGATTATTTTGAAAAGAATTTAAAATTCCATGATCGTAATGTTTTTAATGATCATGTGCAGCAGTTTTCGAAAGAAGCGTTTAAAGAACGGATTGAAACCATTATAAATCAAAAAAAGCGATTGTAATTTTGAGAAGATATTTTTTAGTAATAACGTTATTTTTTTTTGCAAGTGTTCTTTCCGCTCAGTATTTTGACATGATTCCAGCGGGCGATCCCCTGCTGGATGATATACGTTTTTTATCTTTGGAAGCAGGCATTACGTTTCTTTCGTTTACGCCGCCTCTTGCTCCTTCTGAACTAAAAAATTTTCTGGATTTAATTAATGAAGATGATCTTTCATATCCGGCAAAAGAATCTTATTCAAGAATTTTATCGCGTTTTTCATCAGGGCCGAACCTGGTTTATTCCGCGGGTTTTTTCAAGGCTTCAATCAGCGCTGAAACAAATTTGGAAGGAAGAATCAGATTCAACGATGATGTTTCATGGTATCCCGATAATAAATTTGACTATAAACCGCTTTTGGCTTTTCAAGTTCAATTTTTTCTTTTTGACTCCGTTCAGTTATTTATAGAGCCCGCAATAAAATTAAAACCTGAACCTGATTTTGATAATAGACCCCTTTCAAATATCCCGTTTAATTTTGAAACTGAATATTGGCCTTTACGCTCCTTCGCCGCGTTTGGCGGCTCATGGTGGAATTTTCAAATAGGACGGGATCACCTTTTTTGGGGAACGGGGCATACGGGAAGCATGTCCTTCTCCAATGATTCTGTGTTTTATGATTTTGCGCGTTTATCATTATTTTCTTCCGTATTCAAATATTCCCTTATTGTAAATCAAATCCCTTTAAAATTAAAAGAAAATTTATTTATCGATGCTCCGGCAGATTGGGACGCTTATGAAAACAGAATATCCGTAAACAGGTATCTTTATATTCATCGAATCGACGCGAATCTTTTTAATTGTCTTTCGTTGGGCTCCATGGAAGGTATAATTGTGAACTCTCCGCTGGAATTACGGTACTTAAATCCATTTTTAATTTTTCATTCAATTTACGCATGGAATGATTATGATGTATGGCAGCCCGGCACCGGTACAAATAAAGATTCAAGCATGACAGGTTCGTTTTTTTCATTTGAAATTAACTGGAATATAATTAAACCATTGGCAATATACGGCCAATTTGCAATGAATGAACTTACTCTATTAAACGAATTCAAAGACGGAAAAACCAATCCCAACGCCATGGGTTTTCTGACAGGCATTCATTTTTCACATTCATTTAACAAATGGGGTTCAGTTTATTTTGTTGAATTTATTTATACTCAGCCTTATCTTTATATTTTATCAAGTCCTTTTTCAAGTTTTATACATAGGGATTATTATTTTTACCTTATCGGCCATTCAAGAGATACAATTTCACTTTCAGCAGGCGCAGAATTTTTTAATTTGAATAATACGCTTTCTTTTAAAGGCAGTTTTTCATGGATTGCAAGCGGAAGCCATAATAAAGACGGATTAAAATGGGACTGGAAATCAGACGAGCTGGCATACAATGAATCAACTCCTACCGGCACGCCTGAGTATAAATATATCCTTTCGTTTAACACTGAATGGAAGCCGTTAACATGGCTTTCCGTAAAAGCGGGCGTTACGGGCATTTTTTCTGTAAATAATAATTATATAAAAGGAAATACCGAAACAGGCGGACAGGCGTCGCTTGCTGTCGGACTGCATTATTAACCGCGTTTTTTTAGTATTTAGGAAATATTTTTATTCCGATTATTCCGATAAAACTTAACGAATGCGGATATTCTTTCTTATTAATTATACTGTAAGGATTTGCGCTGCCTGAGTTAGGCGCAATGTCTGAATCAATATCCGTAAAATATGAATACACTCCCCCGATTTCCAGAAATATCTTTACAGGCGCTTTCATTCCCGTAAAGGAATACTCTCCCCTTAATTTAAAAATATGCATCCACTGATACGCCCCGTCTTTTAAAAAAAACTTCTCTAACTCGTCTCTATTCCCCGATACCGGCAGTTCCGACCAGAGTGAACTTCCGTCAACCGCCCTGTCTCCGTAATCGGCTCCATGCCTTATCATCTGGTATTGAAAGCTGAACATGCTGTCAGGCGACGGAATCGTTTCAAAACGCACAAGCAGTTCATCCGAGTTTGGCGGGATATAATGCCCTAGAGAAGCTCCGAAATTGACATAATTTTGTTCCGTATGCTGATTCGAATTCCACGGAGTGCTTACCCTGTTATGCGTATAATTATACGGCTCATTTTTTGTATAGCTTAACGTGACAGACGCGAAAGGAAGCCACGGAATATTAAAGGAGCCTCCTATCTGATACGCAAACATGCTTCTGTCATAATTAAAAATATTTTTCTGAATATCAAGCTCGTCGAGAAAAATTGAAAACCAAAGCCTTCCGATTCCCGGATACTGTCCCTGTAAGTTTAAAAAAAGCGCCATATTGTCAAAATCGCCGATATTGTTCTGATAAAGAAAATTATCCGCAAAGGGGAAAATATATCCAAGCTCAAAACGCTTGGGCCATACAACACTGCTTCCGATATCTATGTTAAAAAATTTAAAAATGTTTATTTCAAGCAGGATTACAGAAAAGGCGTTTTGAAATATTTCAGAAGCTTTTTTTTCTTCCGCTCTGTTATCCGCGCCGGTTGCGTTATTATATTCAAGCGCGCCTGTTAATGAAGAAAGGGAAATCCACGGGAAGGGCGCAATTACAGTTTCAAACGCGAGAAAAGGCTGGGCGCTCTGATTTAATACAAGACTTCCGTTAGCTGTCATCCCGGCCCATTCGCGGTCAATGCGCGCGAAGCGGTATTCAAAATGCCCGTTAAAAAATTCGCCTGACAGCTCCGGCATCATCGAATAGCTGATGGAAAAATCATCGGGCCATACCGATAATCCGCTGTGATTGACGCTGTCTGCGGGAAAGACAATTCCGTCCCAGCGTTTTTTATATGTGTAGGGAAAATACGCAAGCGGTCCGCTCCGGCTGGTTATAGTTCTGTACTGGCCGATAATCTTTCCGTTATCCGCAAATATTAAATCCAGATTGTCATACTGACCGAGCACAGCGCGCGGCGATTTTCCTATAAATCCGCTTATAGAAAAACCGTATGACAATGATTTTCCAAGATCGCCTGTAAATGATAATTGCGGCGCTATAATTGATATATCTGCATAAAAATCACCCTGCGACGGATGGTTAGCTCCGCTGAAGTTTATGTGATCTGATTCGCTGTAACTGTAAGCGCCAGCAACAGGATAATATCCCCCGGCAAAAATTAACTCTAACCCGATTCCAAACTCAGACGAAAAATAAACATCGTTCTGCGTATATTCTGCCGAATACACGCCTCTTAATAAATCAAGTCCGCCGCGCGGCGGATTAAAAGTCTGCTTAAAATTAATAAGTATTCTGCGTTCCGCTTCTGTCAGCCTGCCGAATCTTCGATCTTCATCATTATCTAAAATCTCGTCAATAAGCGATAATATCTTCGCTCTTGAATAAGGCTTTACCGCAGGAAGAGAACCGCAGAGTCCGCGCAATTGAGCCTGTTCAAGAATCAGATAAACGGGACTATCCAGCGGAACTGAAATATGAGTCTGGGCATTTATATTTAAAATTACGACTATAAAAAAAAAGGCAAAAAAACCTTTTTTTAAATTATTATCCATCATTAGCCAATATATAATCAATTATACTGAATGTCAATTAAACAGGGCGCAAATTACAGCAGGCAGCGATCTCCCTTGAACATGATGTAAATTTAAGCTATATTGGTCTTAATGACTCTCTCGGATTTTGATTCCTGGTATAAAACAAGATACCGGAGAACCAGTTCTATTTTAACAACTACCGCTTTTATCTTTTCTGATCTCTTCGCGGTTTTGCTGTCATTCGCCGCGGGTTTTTTTTGCATCAGAATTTTCGGTTTTATAACCGATAACGGCGGCATAATAAACGCTAAATCATTTATAACATACTGGCCGTATTTGCCTGTTTTTATCCTTTTATTTCAAATTCATAGATTGTATCCCGGGGTTTCTCTTGCGCCTTCGGAAGAAATGCGGCGTTTTTTTATCAGCTCTTTAATCGCCTACACCGGCATCATAATGTCGCGCATAGTTGAATATGTGATTTGGGACGCAATCAATACCGCTTTTCTGATAAGCTTTGCTTTTTCAACTTTGATTCTTCTTGTGTTCAGAAGCCTTACTCACTGGTTTTTGCATGCGACTAAACTGGGCGGCATACCGACTGTTATTTTCGGTTCAGGTACGACAGGGAAGCTTGTTGCAAACTGCCTCCTTGGCAGTTTAAGAACAGGCTATGTGCCTGTACTGATACTTGACGACAAGCCGGAAGGCGATAACGAGTATAAAAATATCCCAATTATTCATGACACTTCACTCGGGCCTGAAATTGTAAAACGTTTTCATATAAAGATGGCAATTGTCGCAATGCCCAAACTTGACGCCAAAGAACTGAAAACTCTTTTAAACAAATCCGTTTACGCGTTCCGTTATAATGTGATTATTCCCAATTTCTTCAGCATTTCAAGCATCTGGATGTCGGTACGCGATTTTAACGGCGTTCTTGGAATTGACACAAGCAATAAATTCAGAATTTCATTTAACCACGGAATAAAAAGATTTATGGATCTTTTTGTAGTGATCCTGGGCGGTCTTGTAATTTCACCCTTCCTTCTTTTAATTGCTTTAATTATAAAAATATCATCCCCCGGCCCTGTGTTATACAAGCAAAAAAGGCTCGGAAAAAACGGCGTTCCTTTTTTTACCTATAAGTTCCGTTCCATGACAGTTGACGCGGAAACAAAGCTGGACAAACTATTAAAGACGGACCCGCAGCTAATGAAAGAATGGAAAGAATCCCACAAGCTGCATAAGGATCCAAGAATTACCGGAATCGGGAAAATTTTACGAAGGACAAGCATAGATGAATTCCCGCAGCTTATAAATATTCTAAAAGGCGAGATGTCGCTTGTAGGCCCGCGGCCGATTGTTGAAGCGGAAGTTGAAAAATACGGCGAAGATTACCAAAGAGTTTTTTCCATCAAGCCAGGACTGACGGGCATGTGGCAGGTTTCAGGAAGATCAAATACTTATTATTTAGACAGGGTCGCTTACGATGTATACTATCTTCAAAGCTGGTCTGTATGGCTTGATTTATGGATTATTTTTAAGACGTTCGGCGTGGTAATTATCGGAAAAGGCGCGTATTAATTAAAATCAAAATTTGACAAATATATAATAATGGCTGTATCCTGTTATCTGTGCGTAAGCGGTATTACCACCGGATGATTTAACAGGAGGGTGTTATGCTTTTGCAGAAACGAAGCAGTTTTTTTGTTGATTTTATCAAAAATAAAGCCTTCCTTGTAATGCTGATACCTGCGATTCTTTATATAGTGATATTCGCGTATCTGCCGATGACCGGCATCGTACTTGCTTTTAAAAAATATACGTACGCAGGCGGAATTTTCGGAAGCCCCTGGAACGGTTTAAGAAATTTTGATTTCTTTTTCAGATCAGGGCAGGCGCTGATTGTAACAAGAAACACAGTGCTTTATAATCTTTTGTTTATCGTTTTCAACACAGTTTTACAGGTAACGGTCGCGATACTTATAACCGAAGCTGGCGGCAGATATTTTAAAAAAGTAACGCAGACTATGATGTTCCTTCCTTATTTCATTTCGTGGGTAGTCGTATCTGTAATCGCTTTCAATTTATTAAGCTACGATGTAGGCATTATAAATACGGCGATTAAAAGCTTTGGCGGCGAAAAAATATCGTTTTATTCAGAGCAAAAATACTGGCCGTTTTTATTAACTTTATTTCAGGCATGGAAAGGCGTAGGATACGGTTCGATAATTTATCTTGCCGCGATAATGGGAATTGATACAGAAATTTACGAAGCTGCCCGCATTGACGGAGCGAATGTTTTTCAGCGAATTTTTAAAATCACCATTCCGCAGTTAAGACCGACCATCATCATTTTATTCCTTCTTGCGATTGGCGGCATATTCAGAGGCAACTTTGACATGTTCTACAATCTTGTAGGAAGAAACGGACTTTTATACAGTACGACAGACGTTATCGATACATTTACATTCCGCGCGCTGATGACAAATTCCGACTTCGGAATGTCGGCGGCTTCCGGCCTTTTCCAGTCTGTCTGCTGTTTCATTACAATTTTAATCGCAAATAAACTGATTAAAACTTACGAAAAAGATTACGCGCTATTCTAACCGCGAAGGAGGCAGTTGTTATGATAAAAAATTCTGGCACGGTTAGAATCGGCAGAGACGAAGCTGTTCTTCATACAATAGCGTATGTGTTTGTAAGCATAGTGGCGGTCTCGTGTCTTTTGCCTTTTATTCTTGTAGTATCCGCTTCGTTTTCAAGCGAGTCGGCGATATTAAAAAACGGGTTTTCTCTTTTTCCGCAGGACCCTGGAATTGAAGCGTACAGGCAGGTATTCAATCAGCCGAATGTAATTTTCCGCGCTTATGTGGTAACAATACTTCTTACAATCTGCGGCACATTTATCGCGCTAACCCTGCAGTCAATGACAGCTTACGTACTGGCAAGGCGCGATTTTAAATGGAGAAACGGATTCTCATTATTTTTCTATATAACGATGCTGTTTAACGGAGGCCTTGTTCCGTATTTTATACTGATGACGCAGTATCTACAAATGAGAAATAATTATCTTGCGCTGCTTCTGCCGCTTCTTTTCAGCGTATTTAATTTGTTGATTCTAAAAAGTTACATAATGGGCATTCCTGTAGAAATGATAGAATCGGCGAAAATTGACGGATGTTCGGTATTCAGAACTTATCTTTCTGTAATTCTGCCTTTAATGAAACCGGCTTTAGCGACTATCGGATTATTTATCGCGCTTGGCTACTGGAACGACTGGTACAGCGCGATGCTTTTCATTTCGGATGATAAAATGAAGCCGCTACAATACATGCTCTACGAAAAAGTAAACAACATAGAAGGATACAAACGTTTAATCGCATCAGGGACTACAGGCGTAAGCGCAGAAGCTGTAAGCGCGATAAGCATACCTACAGAAACTCTCAAGATGGCGCTGACCGTGGTTGTTACAGGTCCTATAATTTTATTATACCCTATTATTCAAAAATATTATGTGAAAGGAATTACGCTCGGCGCGGTAAAAGGCTGATAAAAACAGGCGGTTTGTTAAACCGGATCTATATAGTTTTATTTGGAGGAAACATAATGAAAAAATTTATGTTGATTTTGGCGGTATTGGCGGCTGCGTCAATGGTATTTTTTGGATGTAACAGGCAGGGCGCTTCGGGAGCAGGCACGCCGGGAATGGTTTACAAGGGACAGGACGTTTCGCAGCCGCTTACGCTTGTCGCGTACATGCTAGGCGATTTACATCCTGACGGACAGCAAATTATCGACAGAGTAAACGATATTTTAAAAACAACCATCAACGCGACAATTGAGTGGAGATATTTGTCGTGGGGCGAACACGGCACAAGGTATCCTCTGCTTTTTACAAGTCAGGATGATTTTGACATTATTTTCACCGCTCCACAATGGGCGCATTATGAATCAACTGTCGGCATGGGCGGCTTTGAACCGATGACGCAGCAGTTTGTGCAGAGATACGCGCCTGACATCTGGAACATCATCCCCGCAGAAGCATGGGATCAGTTAAAAATAAACGGCGTTCCTTACGCAGTTCCTTCAGGGGAAGCGGCTCTGCGCTCTGACGTAAGGGCAGTGCGCGGCGACATTATGGAGATGGCGGGCGTAAGCGATATTACCACATTTGATCAGTTAATTTCCTTTTACACATGGATCGCCAACAATCAGGCAAGAGCAGGCGTATCTCCTTTGGGCTCGTACACCGGCGGATTCCTTTACACATATTTCAGGCAGAACAATATGCAGCTTCTTCCGGGAACGCCTTATGAAATTCTTTTTTATAATTTTACCCAGCCAAATAACACAAGGGTTGAATATGTGCTTGATGTGAGCTGGTTCAGGCAGTACTGCCTTGACATGAAACGTTTCTATGAAGCAGGTTTCTGGTCGCGCGACAGTCTCGCTTCGACAAGCACATTCCAGGAAAATTTCCTGCGCGGTCAAGCGGCGTCGTTCAGCTGGAATATCGGCTCCGTGCTCAACTTCCTGCAGCAGGCGGATTCTGAACACCCGAACTGGAAAGTCACCTTTGTCGATCCTGAACTTACAGGCTACAAATGGGTGGAAGACTACAATAACAATAATCTTGCAATAAATGTTTTCAGTAAGAAAAAAGAAAGAGCGATGATGGCGTTAAATGAAATGTACGGCAACATGGAAATAAACAGGCTTCTTCGTTACGGCATCCCCGGCGTTCATTACAATGTTGTTAATGGAATTTATTATCAGACAACTGAACAGTCCAACAGGTACCCTGTTGCGGGTAACGCTCCGGCATGGGTTATAAAAAATCCCAATTTCACGCTTGAGCAGTACATTCCAAATCCGACAGTGTATCAGCTTAAAGAACGCGAAGTCAGAAAAATATGGGAACAGAACAAGGCGCCGTCACATCCGTTGACGCGTTTTACGCTTGACACATCAAACATCACTACGCAGATTGCGATGATTAACACAATTCAAGAACAATATTTTACTCCGCTAATCAGCGGCATGGCAGGCGATGTTGATGCAGCAATTGCGGCGTTACGCACACAGCTTGATCGCGCAGGAATAAACGATGTGATTGCCGAAGCCAACAGGCAGATTCAGGCCTATTTGGCTGGACGGTAATTATTTGTAATTAATTTACAACCGTAAAGGCCCGCGAAGCTTTTAATGATTTGCGGGTCTTTGCGTAATTTTTTTAATGATAATTTATGAAACAATTTAAATTTGACAGCGATTTTTCCGTTGGCGGCGATATCAGCTGGTATCCGCAGATGCTGGAAAGCGGATTTGTTTTTAAAAACAGCCGCGGACAGAAACACAATCTTCTTTTAACGTTAAAAGAATACGGAATGAACACAATACGTCTGCGCACATGGGTAAACCCGTCGGAACATCCGCATTCGGGGCATTGCTCGGCACAAGAAACGCTTGATTTCGCGCTTGAATGTCAGAAAGCTGGTTTTCGCATCATGATCAATTTTCATTACAGCGATTCCTGGGCTGATCCAAAACAGCAGAGAATACCGGCGGCGTGGGAAAATCTTGATTTTGACAGTCTTGTAAAAAAACTTTATGACTATACTTATGCAACAGTTGATTTATTTATGAAAAACAATATGGAACCTGAATGGGTGCAGATTGGAAATGAAACCCGTCCCGGAATGCTTCTTCCCCACGGCAGCGCGGATAATTTTGATAAATTGGTGCAGTTATACAACGCAGGCCATGACGCGGTTAAGGCAGTATCCGCAAAACCAAAGACAATGATTCACCTTGATGAATTTAACAATACGGATTTTAATATAAATTATTTTGACAATCTTGAAAAACGCGGATGCCGCTACGACATGATGGGATTTTCTTTTTATCCCTATCATCTTCCCGCGTTGACATACGAAGCCTGCATGGAAGGATTTTCCCGTTCCATGAATGAAATCCCAAAACGTTTCGGAAAGGATTTTATTATTGTGGAAACAGGCGGGCTTGACGAAAAAGAAGATGAAACTTTTAAACTGTTAACTGAAATTATCGAATTAATGCATAAACAAAAAAAATGCAAGGGAATCCTTTTATGGGAGCCGCAGGGAGCAAGATCATGGAGCGGTTATCCGCTCAGCGCCTGGCGTAATGACGGCTGTCCTTCAAGCGCCCTTGACGCTTTTTTAAGCATAAATAAATAATTTTATTAGCGGAACTTTTTTACGTTTATGGGAGTGGCCATGTATCTTGAGCATAAAGCATCGCGAAGACGCGAATGGTTCGGTTATGACTGGGAATTCAGGCTTGAAAATGAAGAAGAAAATTTCCGTTATGTGCAATTACCGCACGACTGGAGCGTTGAGTACGGTTATGACGAGAATGCTCCGTCCTGCGGCTCAGGCGGCTATGTTAAAACAGGAAAGGGAATATATAAAAAATGTTTTCATGTTTCTAAAACCGCAAAGGGAAAAAAAATATCACTGCACTTTGACGGCGCTTATATGTGCGCAAGCGTTTATCTTAACGGACATGAAGCTGGCTGTCATGTATACGGTTACACCCCGTTTGAATTTGATATTACAGATTATCTGACATTTGAAAACGAGAACGAGCTTATAGTAAAAATCGACAACTCGCGCCAGCCTGGATCGCGCTGGTACTCAGGATCGGGGATAACAAGGGATTTATGGATCGAAGCTGTGTCCATGACGCATATAAAAACTTTCGGAACTTTTATCCGCGTAAAAAAAATTGAAAATAATTGCGCTTCATTGCTTTTAAATACCAGCATTGTTTTTACAGATAATAAATCTTTAAATAATTTAAACCTGATAACACGCATTTACGGAGAAAGCGAAAAACCTGTAACCGTTACAACAGTTCCGGTTAAACGTGAATCAGAAAAATCAGAAAACGTTAATTGTCAGCAGATCGAAGTGCCTTCTCCCCTGCTCTGGTCTCACGCAAGCCCGCATATGTACAGAGCGGAATCTGAACTTGTTTTAGACGGCGAAACAATTGACGCATATTCAACTTCATTCGGCATACGGGAAATTGAATTTAATTCTGATAAAGGATTTTTGATTAACGGCAGACAGGAAAAATTAAGAGGCGTCTGTCTTCATCATGACGGCGGCAGCGTTGGAGCGGCGGTTCCGCTAAAGCTCTGGAAACGCAGGCTTGATAAATTGATCGATATGGGAGTCAACGCGCTCAGGTTCTCGCATAATCCGCCTGATCCCGGGCTTCTTGATTTATGCGATTCGCTTGGTCTTTACGTTATGGACGAAGCCTTCGATGAATGGGCGTTATTAAAGCAAAAATCGCATGGCTCAAATACGCACCAAAGCAGGGGTTACTCCGAATGGTTTAACGAACATCATGAAAATGATTTAAGCGCAATGATTCTTAGGGACAGAAATCATCCGTCTGTAATAATGTGGAGCATCGGCAATGAAGTGCCTGAACAAACTCATCCTGACGGGCATAAAACAGCGCAGAAATTGATCGATATCTGCCGCAGGCTTGATCCCGCGCGCATTTGCACCCAGGCGAACGACCAGATTTGCGCGGAGCCAAAAGCCGCGACAGAAGCTTTTCTTAACACCCTTGATATTACAGGCTACAATTACACAGGGCGCTGGAGAGAACGCGCCGAGACGTTATACGAAAGCGACAAGCGCAGAAATCCCGCCCGCCTGATTATCGGCGCGGAAAATACTTCCGCCGCCGGCAGACGCGCAGATTACAGCCTTGAAACGCAAAGCTCAATGTTCTGGAGCGCGCTTTATTACACCGCGGCGGCGCGGGTTCAAAAACTTCTTCGTTTTACTGAAACTCATGATTATGTTGCAGGCGATTTTATGTGGACCGGCATTGATTACCTTGGCGAAGCGCACTGGCCTAACCGTTCCGCCGCCTGCGGAGTGCTGGATACCTGCGGGTTTCCAAAAGATCATTATTATTTTTATAAAAGCGTCTGGAAACGCGATGAACCGTTTGTCTATTTTTTCCCGCACTGGAATCTTGATTTGCCGCAGGGAAAAATTATACCTGCGCTTTGCTATACAAACTGCGAACAGGCGGAAATTTTTATTAACAGAAAGTCTTACGGAAAAAAAGCGTCAAGTTATCCGCTTTACGGCATGACAGAAATATACGGACACTTTGACAAGCCGCAGGTTCCCTATAACACAGACGATATGTTTCTTTGCTGGGATGTTCCCTATGAATCAGGAACCGTCGATGCAATCGGCTATAAAGGCGGAAAAGAAATTTGCCGCCATACAGTAAAAACCGCAGGAGAGCCGAAAAAACTTTTTGCCTCAATTGACAATTCAAAGCTGACAGCCTGCGGTAGGGATATAGCGCATATAGAGATTCAAATTAAAGACGCCGGGAATCTTTTGTGTCCTGATGCACATAACAGGATTCATGTAAGTATCGAAGGTCCTGCGGAACTTATCGGTATTGATAACGGCAGTCCTTCCTGCCTTGACAGTTTTAAGGGAAACAGCATGGAAGCCGCGGCAGGGTATCTGCTTGCGATCATCCGGTCTAAACGCGAAGCCGGAAAAATAAAAATAAAAATTAACGCTGATAACCTTGAAGGATTCGAACTTCAATTGCAGTCAGAATAAATTTTATATTGGGATTCTATAAATAAGATCAAATAAACATTGCGGGAGAAAATTAATGAGATACAGAATCTGTGTATTTATTTTATTAGTGAGCATTTTATTTTTTTCGTGTAAAAAAGACAGCGGGCACGACGCGTCAGGAACAATTTATACAGAAAACGAAGTTTACTCACATTCGCATGAAGAAATCTCTGAAAGTTTCTCAAAAATACTTTTTGGCGATCTGTCAGATTTTTCAGGCGTCTGGGTAAATAATTCAGGCAGAAGGAGTAATCTCCGCTCAGACGGGACAATTTCTCAGGGGATGAAGTCAGATAATTTCAGGCGAAGCGATGATAATTATTACGCTTCAGGCGCATATTATCAGTGGGATATTCATTCAACTCAGGATGAATACGGAATTCAAAACGGTTATTCCATGATTCTGGTTCCTGCTGGATTGGAAATTAAAGACGGAAACAGGATTTTTCTTTCAGATACTTCAAAGACGCGTCTTTTAATTATGCAAAACGAATTTAATCCGTCTTCTCAAATTTATTATTGGGAAGACGTGATGCCTGAACAATTTAACGCGCAGGAACTGCGTATAAGCAATTTTATTACAAGCGATAATTATTACGATTTGTCTTTACCGGGCAGTTTAAGCCCGGGTCAGGGGATTTGGTACAGTGTAAGGACAGCTGAAGCCGGTTTTTTAAATGTATCGGCATCAAGCGATATCGACACATACCTTGAAGCGTATGATCAGGATATGAAATTAATCGCACAAAATGACGATTGGGAAAACTGGAACCCGGTGATTGAATTTCTTGCGAAAGCAAATACTTTGTATTACTTTAGAATTAACAGCTACAGCGGAAATGACAGCGGCCCTTTCAGGATAACTGCGCTCCATAAACCGCTTCTTTTAATAACAGAAATGACAAACGGTTCATTCATACGCGCATACATTGAAGCAGGCGAAGAACACTGGTACAGCGTAACAGTAACAGAAGGCGATTTTCTTTCAATCTGGACAGAAGGAAACATAGATACAGTTATTGACGCTTATACGGAAAACTATGTGCATTTTACGCGAAATGACGACAGCTGGTACGGTGATTACGTTGATCGCAACGCAAACCTTTGGATTAATATTTATGATGTCAAAGCGGGAACTGTTTACCTTTTCAGACTGACCAGCTTCGATTCAGGCGCTTACCGTATTCTTGTTAGTATGGATTACGCGCAAGGATAAAAAAACTTATTAGAATCAGCCAATCTGTTCTTTTATGATCGACACAAGTGAATTGTGATTGATTCTGACAATTTTCTGCTCGCGTTCATAGCTGTCACGTGAATCCGAAGCATGAGCTGTGTTCACCATAACATTGCTGCCGAATTCCTTGCGCACAGTGCCGTCTGTCGCTTTATTGGGATCTGTGGAGCCAAGCACGTCGCGGATTTTATTAACGGCGTTTTCGCCTTCATAAACCAGAATCATGCATTTAACGTTCCCGGCTTTTGTAAGCTCTTCTTCAGTATAGGTGCCGGGTCTTTTGCCTGACATAAACTCTACTATCTGATGGAACTGATCTTTGGCGCATTCCGCGCCGAAACCCGCGCCGAGTAAACCGGATAAATTGCCGCTGATTTTAAAATTAAATTCTTTTTCAAGAAGTTCGATCGCTTTTTTTCCGAACGCAGGAGCAAGTCTGTCCTTTAAAATGCCTTCGACAGGACCGTAAAAATCCAGAGCTTCCGAAAGTGAAAAACGGTGTATTTTTATTCCGATAATACGCAGGCCTGTGCGTGAAAACATATCGATAACTGCGCCGGGTCTTGAAGATTTATGCGCCCAATTGTCAGGTTTAATGATTACAAGCGTTCTTTCAATTTTTGAAGGATCAGGATATGTTACATTCCTTACAAGATTTTCATTTCCGTTTAAAAATTCAGCCATAAGTTTAAGATCGTTATTCGCTTCATCCTGCTTTCTCGGAGTAAGAACGGCAGGCTCAAAATATCTTACTTCGTCAGGATTGTTCGCCGAAAAAATTAAATCGGAATATGTATCGCGTATTGTTTCGCCCGCAAGCGCGTCCACTTCCACATGCTTTGTGTACAAATGTCCGCACGCGTTAAGAAGCTGCTCGCACGGATTTTCTCCGCGGAAAAGAAGCAGTAAAGACCTGTGCGGACGGCCGCCGTACGGTCCCAAATACTGTTTTACATAATCCGCAAGAAGAACAAGCTGATTCTGCGGAGCTCTCGCCTTTAATGACGCTGAATACTTATCCGCGAATTCCTGTTCCGGCGCAAACATCTGGGCGCCCACCAAATCCAAATCTGTTCGTGATAAAAGGCGAGAGAGAACTCCGCCGGTTCTGCTTTTTGCAACTGTATACGGAGTTACAAGAATGTATGAAAGGCCCTTGCTCATAATATCACCATATTACATTATTGCAAATTTTTATGCAACTATTTAGAATATCGTATGCTTTTAAAAATGCGGAATATCGGCATAATGGCGCACATTGACGCCGGTAAAACAACTACTACGGAAAGAATTCTCTTTTACACAGGAAAAAGCCACCGTATCGGCGAAGTCGATGACGGCGAAGCGATTATGGACTGGATGGAACAGGAACAGGAACGCGGCATTACAATTCAAAGCGCGGCGACAACTACCTACTGGAAAGATTACCAGATCAATATTATTGACACTCCGGGTCATGTTGATTTTACCGCCGAAGTTGAAAGATCCCTTCGCGTGCTTGACGGCGCAGTCGCGATTTTTGACGCTGTACGCGGAGTTGAACCGCAGACAGAAACAGTCTGGAAACAGGCGACAAGATATAATGTCCCGTGCGTAGGATATGTAAACAAGATGGACAGGCTGGGAGCGGATTTTTATTTTGTGTTAGATGACATTAAAAATAAACTAAAAATCAATATACTGGCGCTGCAGATTCCAATCGGAAAGGAAAGCTCTTTTGAAGGCGTAATCGATCTTGTCGAAATGAAAGAGATTCACTGGTTAAATAACGGCGGTGATATGCAGCTAACGGATATTGATCCTTCCCGCGAAGAAAATGCAAAAAGCTGGCGCGAAAAGCTCATCGACAGTTTGTCAGGAATTTCAGACATCATTACGGAAAAATATCTTGCAGGCGGCGAACTTGATTCGTCTTTAATCCGCGCCGAAATCAGAAAGGCTGTAATTAAAAGGGAAATTTTGCCCGTATACGCCGGAGCTTCGCGCCGCAATATCGGAGTTCAGCCTGTAATAGACGCGATAATTAATTATCTTCCCGCCCCCGATGAAGCGAAACCGGCTGCGGGTCTTAAAATCAAAAATGACTCCACAGAAGAAATACTGATTCCCTGCGACCCTAAAACGCAGCCTTTGGGTCTTGTTTTTAAAATTCAAAATGACCGCGAAGCCGGAAGTCTTTGCTATGTAAGAATGTATTCAGGAAGTTTTAAATCGGGAAGCGCAGTTTACAATATAGGAAAGAAAAAAAGGGAAAGGGCCAACAGGATTTTAAGAATGCATTCCAATAAATCGGAACCTGTTGACAGCCTTTCAGCCGGAGACATCGGCGTAATTATTGGGATGAAGCTTGCGCAGACAGGAGACACAATCGGAAGCGAAGGATGGCCTGTCCTGCTAGAAAAAATGCAGTTTCCCGAACCTGTAATGTCAATATCGATTGAACCTAAAACAATTTCTGATCAGGATAAATTAAAAGATATTCTTGCAATCCTTTCAAAGGAAGATCCGACTTTCACGATCAGAGAAAACGATGAGACAGGACAGCTTATTATTTCCGGTATGGGAGAACTTCACCTTGACGTACTTGTTACGCGCATACTTAAAGAATACAAGCTCGCCGCGAAAGTGGGAAATCCGCAGGTAACATACCGCGAATCGATAAGCGGCGTAAACGAACACACCCAAAATTTCTCAAGGATACTTGCGGGTAAAGAAAACGCCGCGTCCATTACATTAAAGGTGGAACCCGCAAAGCGCGGAAACGGAAATAGTTATGTTTACGCCGCAAGGAACGTTAAAAGCGAAATCCCTTCCATTATTCTTGAAGCAATCGAACGCGGAATTAAAGGCGCTTTTTCATCGGGGATTGTTATGGGATATCCCTGTATCGATATAACCGCTTCCGTTACAAATGTACAATATTCGGAACTTACAGGAACAGAGTTCGCATTTGAAGCCTGCGCAAGCATGGCGTTTGACGAAGCCTGCAGAAACGCAAACCCGGTACTGCTTGAACCTATCATGTCTGTCGATTTAAGCTGTCCGCATGATTTTGTCGGCGAAGTTATGAGTCTTGTAACGCAAAGGGGCGGACAGATTCAAAGCATGAATTCTAAAGTCGACTCTGATGAAGTAAAAGCTCTTGCCCCGATGGAAAAAATGTTCGGCTTTATGACAAGCCTCCGCAGCGTTTCCCAGGGAAGAGCTTCCTTCAGCATCGAGTTTTCTCATTTCGAGAAAATTCAAGAGCGTTAAAACACTTATTCAATCAAATCCTGCGCAAAATTCCAAAATTTTAATGCGCGAAGTATGATATAAAAATACCTGCGATAATAGCCGATCCAATTGTACTTGAAACAATCGGTCCCATCGCGTGCATTAAAAGGTGGTTGTCAGAATTGTATTTCTGCCCAAGCCTTTGGGAAATGCGCGCAGCCATCGGCATGGCGGATACGCCTGAATTGCCGATTAAAGGATTCACCTTTCCCTTTGTAAAAACGCACAGAAGCTTCGCCACAAGAACGCCGCCTACAGTGCCGAAGGCGAAAGCCAAAAGACCGCTTGCAAGAATAATTAAAGTCTGCGGCGTCAGGAACCTTGCCGCTGTCGCCGAAGATCCGATGCTTAACGCTACAAGGAATGTTAAAATACTTAAAAAGTCATTCTGGAACGCTCTGACAAAACGATCCGCAACCCCTGATTCCCTGATTAAATTTCCAAGGCAAAGCATTGCAACTAACGCGCCTGCCGCGGGAACAAGAAGGAGAACAATAAGCGCAAGAATTATCGGGAATAATACTTTTTGTTTTTGCGTCACTCTCCTTGGTTCCGGCATTACAATGACGCGTTCTTTATCGGTTGTTAAAAGTCTCATAATCGGCGGCTGAATAAAAGGAACAAGTGCCATGTAAGAGAAAGCGGCGATAGCGATAGCGGGCAGAAGGTCAGGCGCAAGACGCGTCGCCGTGAAAATCGACGTAGGCCCGTCGGAGCTTCCGATTATTCCGATAGCCGCAGCCTCTCTTAAAGTAAATCCGTCAAAACCGGCAAAGAACGGAGCAAGAGCGTTTCCAACAAAATAGGAAACCGCCATCGCGATAAATATGCCAAGCTGTCCGCCAAGCCCGATAAGCGCGCTTCTCGGGGACGCGATCAAGGGGCCAAAGTCTGTCATTGTGCCAATGCAAAGGAATATAAGAGGCGGATATATAACCATTCGGATACCTGTGTACAGGAAGTTCATAAGATTCTGAAGGAACGATGTATGATTACATACCTCGCCCGGCTGATGAGCGGTACATACTGCGCCGTCAGGAAGAGGCTGACCTACAAGCTCCTTGAATCCGTTCGGGTTATAATCATAAGCGCCAAGACCTACAATCGGAAGATTGGCAAGAATAATGCCGAACGCAAGCGGCAGAAGAAGAAGCGGTTCGAATTTCTTTACTATGGAAAGATATAAAAAGAAAATACCGAGCAGTATCATTATCCCCTGCCCCATGGTTAATTTCAGAATACCCAAACTGTTGATAATGCTGTCCAAAAGCGACATAAATTTTTTCTCCTTTAATAATTATTATGTTAACATTTTAAATGTTATTGCTTTATTCAAATCTGGTATAGCCTTCGCTTGAAATTATAGCGTCCAGTTTCTGTCCGCCTTTGCATAATTCGCAGTCGTTTGTTTCAAAAAGTTTGTACCCCGGAATATCTTCCGCCGTAAACAAACAATTTACTGCCTGCCCTATTTTAATTTCCGAAGCGCGGTATAAAGCGGAAACTCCGACAAGCTTCCCGCCGTAGTAGTTTATACATTCAAGGGCAATATTCAACGCCCTTCCTGAAGAAACAGTCGCAATAAGAAGAAGAACGTTTTTTCCCTTTATCCATTTTAACGCACTGTCAGGGAAAATCAATTTTCCGTACGCGTTATTAATCGGGGACGTAACATGAATTACGCGCTCTGTGTTCATTACAGATGGTCCGTCCTGAACAAGTTCATGCGCAAGATACGCTCCTATGACTTCCATTTTTTCCATACATACAATCGTATCTATCAGCGTACTTGTTAAATACGACAATGCCATTTCTCTTGCGACATCTCTGGCTATTGCCGTGTCGCTTTTTAATTCACTTACATCAAGGTAGCAGTTTGTATGCGCGTTATTGGTTGTAAAATGGCCCGGTGTGACATTTATGGCTATAATAGGGTTTTTAGCCATAGACACACTAAAGGTCCTGGTATCCATATTTCCTCCTGATTACTGATAAATCTTTAAAACGCGAGAATTCCCGTCCTATAGGAATTCCGCATACATACAGTTTAATACATAAACCAAGTATTGTATAATAAATTAATGCGTATAAAATATGTTTTTTTCTTAATTATTATCATGATAATTGGCTGTAAAAATGAAGAAAATGCAAATTTACATTTATCCGAACCTGTTTTAGATCAAAATTATGATGAAATTATAGAAATTCCAGATATTATTGACCCGTACCGTATTATTGCCGCAGAAATTGCGTCGCTAATGGACGACAGACTCCTTGCTTCTCAGGTACTAATGAGCGGCATAGACGGAAACAGCGCGATTCCGCCGCATATGGCTAATTTATTAAAAACATCGCCTGTAGGCGGCATAATGCTCTTCAGGTATAACCTGAATGTCAGCAATGACGCGATCCGCAGCCATATGTCTGAATTAACGGATTTGATAACTAAAGAATCCGGCGTTCCGCCATTTATTTCTGTTGACCATGAAGGCGGACTGGTTAACCGTTTTAACCGCGGCGTCGCGCAGCTTCCGTCCGCTCCTTCATACTGGCGGATGTTTCAGGAAAAGGGATGGTATCCAACGCTTGCCAAAGTTGAAGAAGACAGCCTTAACGCAGCCAGGGAACTATCCGACCTTGGCATTAACATGAACCTAGCGCCAATCGCTGAATATTTAATTGAAGAAAACAAGGCGTTTCTTGGAATCCGCTCTTACGGCCCGAATCCTTTTTTTACAGCCCATGCCGCGCTTGCGTTTATGAACGGCATGAATCAGGCAGGCGTTCTCTGCGTTGTAAAGCATTTTCCGGGGAACGCGGGCGCAGACCCCCACTACCATCCGTCCGTACTAAACATGAGCAAAGACGCTCTAAATTTTATGGTTTCTCCTTTTTCCCTGCTTATTAAAAACGGCGCAAGAGCGATAATGATTACGCATACGCTTGTGCCGGCAATTGACAGCATCGTTGCAAGCCTTTCTCCTGTTGTTATGCGAAACTGGCTTCGTGATGAGCTTGGATTTGACGGCATCATTATAGGCGACGATTACACAATGGCTTCGGCAGGCAGCCTTGGCTCCGTAAACGCGGCGATAAATTCGATTGCTGCGGGAGCCGACATGATTCTTGTCTGGCAGCATGAATTATCAAAAATGTACAACGCGGTTACTGCGGCCATGAAAGACGGAATACTTACCCGCGAAAGAATGGAAGAAGCTGCAGCAAGGATAATTTACGAAAAATTAAGAATGGGTCTTATGAAACTTCCGTAGCCTTTGCTTCCGGTAAGCGCGCAGTTTCGCATAACAAATTTTCCCCTGACAATCGAAGCCACCGGAATCCCCTTCACTTCCATTCCGTCATAAGGGCTTATTTTGTTCTTTGAATGAAGATCGCTTTGCCTGATTGTTTTTTTCATATTCATGTCGGCAATTGTAATGTCAGCGTCAGCGCTGGGAAGCAGATTTCCTTTCTGCGGATATAAGTTCCAGATTTTTGCCGGAGCTTCGCTTGCAAGGCGGACATAATCGTTTAACGTAAGCCTTCCCTTGTTTACTTCGTTAAGCATAAGAGGCACCGACGTTTCAACGCCGTTTAATCCCGCGGGAGCCTGCCAGAGCGGAAGTGATTTTTCCGCTTTAGTATGCGGCGCGTGATCGCTTGCAATCATGTCGATAATGCCGCTTTTTATTCCGTCCCAAAGGCTACTCTGATGATCTTCATCGCGGATCGGAGGATAAACCTTATGCGTGTCATTATTGGAATTGAATAACAAATAGTGGGGACAGGTTTCCACAGTTATATTTATGCCTTTTTGTTTTGCTTCCTGCGCTGCAAGCAAAGCGTCAAACGACGTTATGTGATGAATGTGTATCTTCGCTCCTGAGTGAGACGCGAATGTGATAATATCATTTACAGCTTTAACTTCTGATATAACAGGCCGGCAGTAATCGAGCCAGAACCCGTCAAGAGTATCCGCTTCCCTTTTTGCAATGTCTGTAAAGTTCGCGTTTATTTCGTTTGTCTCCGCGTGAAACCCTATCCGTAACGGGCTTTTTTCCATCTGCTGAAACAGCGTTTCCGCTGAAGGAGCCGCCGCGTCGCCTGTTGACGTTCCATAAAAAACCTTAAAGCCAAGAGCACCTGATTTTTTTAAATCTTCCATTTCGTTTAAATTATCATTTGTTAAAAGCGCGAAAAACGCAAAATCGATATATGATTTTTCCCCTGCCGTTTTAATTTTTTCTTCAAGGCATTTAACTGAAGATGTAACAGGTATCACATTCGGCATATCCGCGATCATCGTGATTCCGCCCATCGCAGCCGCTATGCTTCCTGTTTCAAAATCTTCTTTTTCGGTAAGCCCCGGATCGCGGAAATGAACATGAGCGTCTATGATTCCCGGAAGTACATGAAGGCCTTGAGCGTCAAAAATATCACTTGCGGTATCTGAAAGCTGCAGCGTTCCTGTTTTGACGATTTTGCCGTCTTTTACCGCGACATCACCCTGATAACTTTCCTGCGGCGTTACAATGGTTCCGTTTTTTATAATTAAATCGTAATTCATGGGTAATTATATTACAGGTAACATAATGTGTGTAGTGAAGATTTAATTAATCGTAAAAAAGACATAATCCGTAAACATGCTCCGCGCCCGCGTCTTTAAGAGTTTTTGCGCAGATTTCCATTGTGGAACCGGTTGTCGTAACATCATCAATAACAAGAACTGTCTGCGGAATATGCCCTGCGCAGTAAATCCTGTCTTTCATATTCTCCAGCCTGTCTTTGCGGTTCAGATTTTTCTGCGCCTTTGATTTACGCCGCCTTAGACAGCGGTTTACAGGCAGGAAGCCTTTGGTTTTTTCAAGACACCCTGCAAGATAATCAACCTGATCCCAGCCAAGCTCTTTTTTCTTACCCGGTCTTGGCGGAACAGGAACAATAACCGCGTCTGCAAGCTCGGGATTATCATTTATTTTTTTGATAATTTCTTTTACAAATAAATGAGAAAGCGAAAGCCTTTTTTTAAATTTGTAGGCAGTAAGCAGTTTACGGTATTTTCCGGTATACGGATAAATCACAAATAAACGATCGTAATTATGCACGCAGTTCCTGCATGGAAGACAGATTTCCATTTCGCTTATCAGCGGCTTTCCGCATTTTACGCATTTGATGCCCCCGGCAGGCTCAAGCGAATGACGGCAGTTATCGCAAAGACCATGCTTTATTTCGCCTGCGTAAAGCAAAGCAGTTTCGCAAAGACTGCAGAAAGCAGGAAAGAAAAAATTCCTTGCCCAAAAAAGGATTTTAGAAAAATTATTCATGCCATATATGGGCGCGAACCCGCTGTTTTGCATGACTGAAAATAAAAAAAGTAAATAAAATGCGTGCCTGTTACCGCATTATTTTATAACCTTGTTTTTCATACCTTTTCATGTTATATTTTCTTTAATGATGCCGCAAATCATCTTCGTTCCTTCTGTTTTCAAGCATGGAGTTACTAATGAATAAATATAACGACATGACTGATGAAGAATTAACGCGCAATCCGCCAAGAATCATATCTAACGGCAGCGATTGGCTAAGCCAACGTGAAATCCGTATTTCAGGGTTAAAAAATATGACTATTCAATACCTGTTGACTAAATCAAAAGCTGATAATAAAAGCCCTGTCCAAATAATTGATGAACTGGTCAAAGAAAAAATAGCCGTTTCCATGTAATTTTTAATTTGTTTGCCTCTAAATCAAAATAGCGCCAGACACTTTTTACTTGACAAAAAACTTAAATTCTGTGAATATAACTATATGCAGACAGCGGTAAAAATACATTCAATAGTTTCCTCTTACCCCATGCGCCGCGTTATGTTAAATCAAACCAACAACACATTTACGCGTGCTTTTGTAAGCCTCGGGCGCGCCGCTCACACTAAAGTGTTCGCGCCATTGTCGATCTTGTTAAACCTTATCGTGCGCCACGTTATGCTAAATTCTTCATCCACACCGCTTAACGCGGTGCTTTTACCAAACGCCCCCCCCCCCCCAAATATACAAAGACGTTAATTTT
>Ga0209755_10001374_pt1 | contig 38345 bp, 37 predicted proteins | sample TergutCo191P1_FD_187301 | JGI IMG/M metagenome (GOLD analysis project Ga0209755, IMG submission 187301) | Cornitermes sp. P1 segment gut microbial communities from Petit-Saut dam, French Guiana - Co191P1 (SPAdes) (version 2) | ecosystem: Host-associated > Arthropoda: Insects > Digestive system... | reverse complement strand
TAGATACCATTTTTGGCTACCCCGGCGGAAATGTTATCCCAATATTTGATGCAATTCTGGACTCAGACATCAAACTGATACTCACAAGACACGAACAAGGCGCAACTCACGCCGCAGACGGATATGCTCGCATTACAGGGAAAACCGGCGTAGTTTTAGTTACAAGCGGCCCGGGCGCAACAAATACGCTAACCGGCATCTATACTGCATACATGGATTCAATTCCTCTAGTAGTTTTCACCGGACAAACCGTAACCGGTTCGCTCGGAATGGATGCGTTCCAGGAAAGCGACATAAGCGGAATGAGCTTCGCATCCGTTAAACACTCATATCTGGTAAAAAATACCAACGATTTGCCGCGGGTGATAAAAGAAGCATTTTATATAGCGCACTCCGGAAGGCAAGGGCCTGTTCTCATAGACTTGCCCAAAGATGTGAGTGCTGGGCCATGCACTGCGCCATTCGTCGATAGTGTTGATCTGCCCGGCTACAAAGTGCCGGGCAAAGCAGAACAGGAAGGAGTTGAACAAGCGGCGGCAACAATCAGAAAATCCAAAAAACCTCTGATTTTAGCGGGCCATGGAGCCGCCATAAGCGGCGCAAGCAGAGCCGTTAAGGAACTGGCAGAAAAACTTGGCTCTCCCGTTAGCTCAACCATGCTCGGGCTGGGAGTTTTCCCGGCAAGCCACGATTTTTCGCTCGGGATGACCGGCATGCATGGAACAGTTGCCGCAAACAAGGCAATCCACGAATGCGATTTGCTAATAAGCATAGGCTCAAGATTCGATGACCGCATAACCGCAAAGCTCTCCGAATTCACAAAGCAATGCGAGGTTGTGCATATAGATATAGACCCTGCGGAATACGGCAAGGTTATCAAGCCAAGGCATTTTTTGTGCGGAGACGCAAAAATAGTTTTGGAGCAGTTGCTGCCCCTTATCGAAAAACTGGACTCGGCAGACTGGCTGAAAAAAGTAATCTCATGGAAAAAGAAATTCCCCCTGAGCTACCCAAAGCAAGGCGGCTTGAGAGTACAGCATATTGTTAACACCATTTACGAAGTTACAAACGGAAAAGCAGTAGTAGTGGCAGACGTTGGCCAGCACCAAATGTGGACTGCGCAGTTCTTTAAATGCGACTACCCCGGGCAACTCCTGAATTCGGGAGGAGCCGGCACCATGGGCTTTGGGCTGCCGGCTGCGCTCGGAGCTGCTGTCGGCAATAAAACGGGGTTTCCGGTTTGCGCAATTCTGGGAGACGGCGGCTTTCAAATGACTTTGTGCGAGCTCGCAACCGCGCGCATCAATAATTTGCCCGTAAAAATTTTTGTCATGGACAACCACTTTTTAGGCATGGTTCGCCAATGGCAAGACCTGTTCTACAACAAACGCTACTCCGGCGTATTGCTGGAGCACAACCCTGATTTTGTAAAGCTCGCAAAAGCTTACGATATTGAAGCGTTCTGCATTAACCGCAACGCAGACGCAAAGCGCATAATAGAAAAGGCGATGGAAATAAACGATGGGCCTGTCCTGGTTCATTGCGTATGCGAACCGGAAGACAACGTATTCCCGATGATTCCGGCGGGAGCTTCCGTTGACGACCTTATAACAGAAAGACCAAAAGAAGTTTTGGAAAAGCCAACAGGAGGCACATAATATGTTCCCTGCACATTCAATAAGCATTTTAGTTTCAAACAAACCGGGCGCTCTTGTTCGCATAGCTTTGGTTTTTTCGCGTCGCGGATACAACATAGACAGCTTGGTTGTTTCGCCAACTTTAGACAATACCGTTAGCCGCATGAACATAGTCGCGCGCGGCAATCCGGAAATACTGGCTCAAATAATTCAACAGCTTGAAAAACTGGTTGACGTTATTCAGGCAAAAGACCACACAAGGCAAAACGTGGTTGAAAAGGAACTTGTACTCTTGAAGGTTTGCTGCAAACCGGAAGAGAGAACCGAACTCTTGCAGCTTTGCGACCACTTTAAAGGCATAACCGTGGATATGACGGAAACCTCCATGATACTCCAAATCACCGGAAATTCCGATAAAATAGAAGCTATGCTTTCGTTGTGCAAAAAATTTGAAATAGTTGAATTTGTGCGTACTGGTAAGATAATAATGATGCGAGGCGAAAACAAAACATAAGGATTTGCAATGCTAACTCAATACCTTTTTGAAATAACTCAATACCAAATTTTCGACAGCCGCCTGTTCAGAGCCGGCCTTGCAGCAATACTTGCAACCATGCTGGTTTTCCTGATAATGCCGGGTTACATAGCCTTTCTGAAGAAAAACGGCGCAACATCTGACTTCAAGGAAAATTCCCCACCGATTATGGGCGGTCTTTTGCTTGTCATCATAGTTGTGATAGTTTCTTTTTTGACGGCTATCATAAACGGATACTCAATAGCCGCGCTTGCGATTCTGGTAATGTACTCAACTATTGGCGCAATAGACGATATAGCCAAAATCCGCAAAAAAAGACTAGTGGATACCGGAAAAATATCAAAAAAAGATTACGAAGAAAAAGCCGATGGCATAAGCTCCACCACGAGACTCTTTCTCTACCTCCTGTTCAGTTTTGCTATAGCCTGCCTTTGCTATAAGCTTATACCGGATTTAACCGGCCATTTATACGTGCCTTTTGTGAACTACAATTACTGGCACCCGTACTTGCCATACTGGCTCTTTATACCATTTATCACGTTCGTTGTTGCTTCAAGCGCAAACGGGACAAATTTCACAGACGGCATAGACAGCCTTGCAAGCGTCCCTATTATAACCGGAATGTTTTTCGTAGGATCTGTGGCTTATGTGAGCGGAAATGCGATTTTCAGCGACTACCTGCATATTCCATATCTAAAAGGCTGCGATGAATTATTCCCAATAGCCATGGCTTCAATCGGAGCGTTACTCGCTTACCTTTGGTATAACAGCCCTCCGGCAGAAATTTATATGGGCGATGCCGGTTCCATAGGCTTTGGCGCATTGCTGGGCATAATGTTTATACTGGTACAGGCGGCATTGTTCCTGCCTTTGGTAGGCGTTATAATATTAGTGGAAGCTCTCTCTGTGGTTCTCCAGATAGGGCATTTCAAGATAAATAAGCGGTTCAAGGGCCTGGAATACGCAGACAAAAACAGGCTGTTTTTACGTGCCCCGTTGCATCACCACTTCCAGCTCAAATGGAAAGGCCGTTTTGGCGATTCAAAGCCGCTTGTAAACGCAAAAATCGCTTGGCGCATGCACTTGATTTCTTTCTTCGCCTTAATTTTGGGTTTTATAGTGTTCTTTGGCCTAAGGTAGCAAAGTGAAACTGGCTGTTGCCCTGAAACACGAATTCGGCAAACCGGAGGCCCCAATGGTAGTAGCCTCGGGCAGAGGCTCTTTTGCAGAGCGCATAATAGAAAAGGCTCAAGAACACAGCATCCCGGTGCACCAAGATGACCATTTAGCGAATTTACTCTCAAAAGTATCCGTTCCTTCTGTTATCCCAACCGAGCTTTTTGAAGCCGTAGCCCGAGTTTTGGCATTTATTTACAGGGTCAGTGGTAAAGTCAATGCCTGATTTTTCTATATTACTGCCAAATGTTTTCCGCAAAAGAATTTTTAATAGAATTTCCGGCCGATAGGGATTATATCCCTTTCATTCAGAATTTTTTAAGAGATTTTCTCAATAATTTTGATTTTAGCCCGGAGTTTTCAGAGCGCGCAAGCATAGAATCCTCGCGGTGGTTTAATTCCATTATTCCAAAAGAAAAGCTTTTGCAAACATTGCCGAATATTTCTTTTAGCGGCAAAAGCTCCGAGCAGGGCCTTCAAGTACAGATACAGACAACCGACGCAAAAGTATTCAAAGCATCTTTAAACCTGCAAAACCCGAGGAACGAAGCATGACCCTTTCCAATTCGGCGGATTTTCTTTTGGAAGGCTTAAACGTTTCCTCTACCGAGCCTGGACTTGCGGTTATATGCATTACGAGCCCCTTGGACATTCCGGCAATTGTTCCTTTTAAAACTGCGGTTGACAGATGCATAGAAAGCGGCAACCTGTTTGTGGTTGTCAATTTGGGAAATGTAAACTTTATGGATTCCCCATTTGTGGGTACCCTTATGGGATGCCGCAAATCGCTGCAGCAAAGAGGCGGAGATTTGGCTATATGCTCTGCATCTCAATTCTTGCAAGACCGTTTATCAATAATGGGCCTAGACAGAGTATTCCATTTTTATGCCACTCCGCAAACAGCAATAGCAGATTTCCACTTTCTGGGATCAAAAGAGCAGTTTTCGCTCTCCCTGCCATTGCAGAGAAACTGCGTTACGCTACTCAGAAGGCTTGCTTGCTCAGTTCTCGCAAAAAAAGGCTTTAAGCCAAAGCTAATTTTCCATATAGAAACAATAATCGATGAGCTTGCGAATAATGCAATAGATTATTCCGATCCGGATAGCAAAAGCTTTTTTGCCGGATTCACCATAAGCCGCAAAAAAATCGTTTTGGTTGTAAAAAATTCACGCGGCAAACTGGACGAGGCTGCTATAAATTCCCTAGTGGACAAATACAAAAATCCGGAGATAAATATGGATTCTCCAAGAGGCAGAGGAATTCCTTTGATTAAAATGCTTTCTAACTCGGTTAATTTGGATGTTAGCAAAACAGAAATTATTGTACAGGTTACTAAAATCGTTGAGGTGTAGCATGTTAGATGAAACAGTACAAATGACTTCTTCCCCTATAGCAGAACAACCAGGTTGCTTTTTGCTTACATTGGAAGGAGATTTAGATAGTTCCAACGCTCAGGAAGTCATAAAATTCGTGCAGGATTTGGCTGAAACCCAAGGCTTGGTGCATTTGGTAGCGGATTTCTCAAAACTCCGTTACATAAACAGCACCGGACTTGGAACTATTTTAAGATTATCAAAAATGCTCATTTCAAAAAAGGGATCTTTCAAAATAGCAAACCCCAATGAAAATGTTTTTGAAATCATTGAAATTGTCGGCGCAAACAAACTGCTTGATGTTTATCAAACCAAGGAAGAGGCCTTGGAGTCCTTAAAAAGTTAAAGGAGGTTTCTATGCATAATATTTTTACCGTTTTTGCCGCTGTTTTCGCCTACCTTGCTTTATTCGGTTGCAGCACCCCTCCGCAAGACAGGGCCATCGCTAAAATAGGCAATACTTCGCTGTACACTTCCGATGCGGAATTTTTAGCCGCCATACGCCCGGAGGCTTCTCGCAATAAAGAAGCCTTAACTGCGGAATTGCAACACGTGGCAGACACAAGGCGAATGGCAGAGACCGCGCGTACGCTATTTGCCGGAGAACAAACTTCCATCCAAAAAACCTTAACAAGCAGCGAAGAAGCAAGGCTTGCCCAGATATATTCATACTTCTACCTGCAAGCGAACATGGGATATACAAATAAAGCCCTGTTAAACTATTACCAAAAGAACACCGCACGCTATACGGATTCCTCTTTTGCGCCGTTTGTAAGCCTGCGAGAAAAAATAGCCGCAGATTTATTTTTGGAAGAAAATCCTCAGCTTGCAGCGTTGGTAAATGATTCCAGCAGAGTTGCCATTATAGATAGCTGCCGCCGCGCATTGGCAAGTTCGGAAGCAGACAGGCTAAAAAAACTTTATAATATCCAGCTTGTTGAAATTGAACCGCCGGGACTGGAAGATTACTACAAAAACAATCCGGAGGAATTTCAAACAAAAGCAGCATACAAGCTGCTGAGTCTTTCCGATTCCGACTCCGCAGCTTTAGCAAGCAAAATGCGCGGAATTTCCACTAGAGAAGATTTCGCGAAAATCGCTGCGGAAATGCCGCTTGTCAAGCAAGGGCATGCCATAATGAACATAGGGATGTTCCATGCTCTTGACGGAGAAGTTTCAAAACTTGGCGCAAAAAAATTCACGCAAATCTTACGGGCTCCGGATACCCAGGCATACTATGTATTCTATATAGACTCCGTTATAGCTCCCCAACTTAAACCTTGGGATAGGGCTAAAGGGCTTGCAAAATCCATACTGGAAGGCAAAGGTGACCTCCCGCTTGACTCTTCGGTGGTTTTAGCAAAAATCAATGGCAATCCGTTTATAACGGAAAAAGACATTTTGGAAGAACAAGAAAAAATTCACCCGATGCGTCGCGCAAATTTCCGCAGAGCTGTGGTTTTAGGCAATCTTATTGAAAGGCGCATTTACGCCAGGGCAGCAAGGGAAAAGAGCCTGGATAAGTCTTTTGAGTATATTGCATGGACTCGCCAGTTGACAGATCAGGCTTATGCACGGGTTTTAATGGATTCGCTTTTAACTACGACACTTGGAATTGCGGAAGACACTCTAAAAGCCGCTTATGAAGCGGAAAAAGATTCCCTGTTTTTGCCTAAAAGCTTTGAAGATTCAAAGCTTGATGTAGCTGTTTGGCTTAGCATTCCGGATATTTCATATAGAAAGGAGTTTGCTCTTAATAAACAGAATTACGGAGACGCGCAGAACTGGGAAAGCATTAAAAGAACTGCCTATAAAAATATAAGATACAGGGAATTCGGAAGCATTCAGGAACGAGCTCTCTTAAATTTGCAAAAAGCGGTTCCTGTTGCAATTATAGATACTTCTTGGGGTTTGGAGTTTACTTCAAGCAATTTCGCGGAGCTGGCGGCACAAGCCAAAGCTCAATACGATGCTCGCAATTTGCAGAAGTCCAGATCTCTTTGGGAAAAAGCCAGGGCATTATTTCCGCAAAACGATTCTCTGCAAAAAACAATCACTTTTGAATTGGCAAACATTTACCAAGAACTGGGCATGTATGATCCGGCTGTCAACGAATATAAAATAATCACAAAGCTATGGCCAAACGAGCCGGATACTTATAAAGCTTATTTTATGCAGGGTTTTGTGCTCAGCGAATATGAAAAGAAAGATTCTCTTGCGCTGATTGCCTTCAAAGAAATGCTTGAAAAATTCCCCAACAGTGACCTTTCCGATGACGCAAGAATAATGGTGGCGAACATAAACAGCGGCGGCAAAGTCTTGGAGGATTTGATTAAAAAAATAGAGGCATCTTCGGAAGAAGACTAGTGAAATAAAATGCGGCAAATAATTTTCCCCAACTGGCTGGTTTGGGTAGACAAAAATCTAAAATGGCTGTCTATACCCAAGCTGCCGCTAATTTTAACCTTAATACAAGTGTTAGGATTTCTTCTGGTAATGAGGAAACCGGCTTTTCAAACCCAGCTTATACTTGATCCGAGCGCGATTTTTCAAGGGGAAATTTGGCGCATATTTACATTTATTGCTATCCCATTAATGAATCATGTTTTGGTGTTCTTTGTGCTTTGGTTTTTCTACAGCGTTATGGTTGGGCTGGAAAAGGCATGGGGATCAACTCTTTTAACCCTTTATTTTCTGGTAGCATGGCTTAGCGCGATTTTGATATCCATAGTGTTTGGCATCCCGATTAAAACATTTTCCTATATAGGATTTTCATTCTTTTTTGCGCTTGCAACCGTTGTGCCGAACAAGGAAATTCACCTGTTCTTTATATTGCCCATAGCATTCAAATGGACGGCAATTCTTATGGCGGCGATTTTTCTAATAGTTCCATTGCTCCTGGCTTCTTACGAGCAACTTCGTTATTTGATTTTATCCTTTGTGAACTACCTGCTGTTTTTCGGAAAGGATTATTGGCTGCTTCTAAAAAAAGAATTGGAAAAAAGGAAGAGGAGAAGCGTATAACTACTCTTCTCCGAATATTATAAGACCCAAGCTTACAGGATTTCCATTCAAGTTCAAATAACTCTCTAAAAAAAGCCTTGACGAAAGCGGAGTTATGCGCAAATCCAGCATGGAGCCTCCTTCGTGTATGCTCTTTTTGCCATAAGAAATGAACAGAAACTTTTTCCTTTCAAATTCCAAGCGATTGTCGTAAGCATTCCATTTCCAAAATGTTTTGCCGTCTTCACTTTGATTGTATTCGCATATATCGCTGACATTGCAGCGAAATGTAGCTGTTTCGCTATATCTCCTATTCCATTCCCTGTTGAATGCGCAGGTTTGCACGGTTTCTCTATATAAAGCATCGGTTATGGCCAAAAGATCCATTTCAATGCTTTTAACCTGCTCCCAGACATCTAAAAGAATAAGATAAGCTTCTATGTCTCCCGGGCACTGGCCGCTTTCTTCAACGCTTTTATGTGCCTTCAGCAATTTCATTTGCAAATCTATGGGAATAACATCAGGAATTTTGCTTTTTTCAATTTCTTCCAGAATTTTTTTAGGCGGAACAACCAGAACCTTTCCGGCAGAATCCAAAACAGCATAGCCAATACTGTCCCTGACGTACTCTATGCACTGTATAACATGAATCCCAGCCGTATTTGAACTGCCAGATACAAAATCCAAGCCTATGGACAGTTCCCAATTTTCTGCGCTAGCCGTTTTTGAGAAATCGCAATAAGATTCTTCTCTAGTGCCGTCTATATAAATTATGTTCACGCTCAATTTTGTACTTAAATTTTTTTCGTTTCGCAAATTTTCTATGCTCCACAAGCTAGGATTGGCAACAAGCAAATCAGCTAAAGCCATATCTCCGTTAAGAGCAGGCAAAAGGGAATCTGCCCGAGCATTTTTTTCAAGCATCAGCGGAGAATAGCTTGTTTGAATATCAGGGTTTTTAAATAGAATCCTTTTGCTCATATCACGGCTAATCATTTGCGGAGCCGCCGCAAACAAAAGCGATGCCAAAAAGAAAAGGAAAGCACGAAACATGGAAAGAATTTACTAAATTACCGAACATGCGTTACACAATCCCCCTTTTGGTTCTTGCATCTTTTTCTTTTGCCGAACCTTTAAGCTTGGGCTTGGGTCTTGGCATTCTAAACCCGGTAAGCAGCCCAAGCTATAAAGAACAAAGCAAGGCTTTTGTCAATCCGTCTATTTTACTCGGCATCCAGTTTGCGGAGTTTTCTGCGCTAACATTTGAATTTGATTTTACAGCTCCGAATGGCGGAGTTGGCGGCTGGGTAGGCTTGGAGCAACAATTCATTGAAAGGCAGATTACTCCGTTTGCTGAAGCGCAAGTCGGGGCTAGGAATCCGGGTAGGGAAAAAAGGGGCTATAATTTTAACGAAACCTTTGGATTTGCCTACAGTTTGAACGGTGGAGTAATATTTTTCAGAGAAAGCCAATTTCGCATCCGTTTAAAAGGCGGCTATGAGATGATTGTAAATAATGACTACGACCAGTCCTGGAATGCGGAAGTCGGAGTTTTGTTCGCCATCGGCAAAGCCGGTTTGGAAACCATTAATGTAAACTAGGAGATTTTTTTTTCTAATTTTGGAGAGCTTCGGAATGTAGCTCAGCCTGGTAGAGTACTTGAATGGGGTTCAAGTGGTCGGTGGTTCGAATCCACTCATTCCGATTAAATCATATACTTCTCTTCTTCTGCCTTTAACAATTCCATAAGCTCTTCCGGAGAATGAGCCTTGTTGAACTCTGAGGCTATATCGGCATTCTTGCCAACTAAAAGGCAAATTGCAGAGAGTATGGTCAAATGAGGACCGACTGTGAAATCCGGGCTTATTATCAGGAAAAATAAACTGACAGGCTTGCCATCCAAAGCCCTGAACTCTATGCCTTGCTCCGTAGTTGCCACAACGCAGTGAAGCTGCTTAACCGATGCCGTTCTTGTGTGTGGAACCGCAACGTTACGGCCAATGCCTGTACTCCTGACCTTTTCCCTCGCCAGAACCGTATTGGAAATATCCTCGCAAACCTCAGGCCCAAGCTCACCTGATAAAGCCTGCACCATTTCGCACAAAATTCCTTCTGCGCTCGTGCATTTCGAGTGAATTATTATATGCTTTTCAGAAAGTTGCTCTGATAAACGAATAATGTTATACATATTGTCAAAAATAGATAATCAAAAAGTCATTTAATTGTATCCAACACTATTTGCGCTTTTTTGGCTTCAGGGCTTTCGGGTGAGGCTGATATAATTTGCTTAAGTTGCTCTCTGCCCTTGTCTTCGCCGATTTTATTCTTCAGGCGCAGGCTGCCGCACAGGAGCAAAGCCGGGAGAGAAAGCTTGGTACCGAGGCTCCCCTCAAGAGCTTGCTCCAAATAGCTTATGGCTTGCATGGGCTCGCTTTCCGAACAGTCAGTTGCTTTGCGAAGCAAAACATTGATATCGGGAAGAGCTTCTGCGCGCGCGCGCGGAGCAGGTTCCGGTTCCGAGCGTGCACGTGGGGCTGTCCTTGCAGGAGCAGCCTTTACAATGTCTTTTTCCAGCCTTACGCCTAAGCTTGGGGCTTTAGTTTTTTTTTTGCCTCCCAAAAGATAAACAATTGAAAAAACAAACAACAACAGCAATGCGCTAGCTGATCCCAAAGATGCCAAACCTCCTAAATTCAAATCGGGAACATACTGTTCATCAACGTCCTTTAAGAATAGATAGTACTGATATTCCGGTTTTTGCTTTTTATGCTCAATGTATTGTTCAAACTGCGCCAGCCAATTTTTAAACTGTTCCGAATAATCTGCGCACAACTGCGGCTCTTCAATGCAATCGTTTTGCGTTTCCCAATCCGAATACATAGTCTCTGCGCTCACCTTGGAATCCTGCAATGCTTTGCTGCGCCGCTCCGTATCAAGAAACAAAGCTATGGCACCAGCTACCAGCGTCACTGCGAAAGCGGTCAGAAACACGCGAAAGAAACTCATCATACTTGGGTAAAGTAGTAAAAAGCAAGCAAGCTTTCTGGCGATAGCTCTTCTGCTCTTGTGTTTTCGCTAAGGCACATTTTTTTTAATATGGACAAAATTTTTCCCTTGTCATGGCGAGAAGATAGCGAGTTTGCGAGAGTTTTCCTCTTTTGCGAAAACGCAGCCCGAACAAAAGCAAAGAAATTTTCGTCTGCGCACAATGGCTTTTCCAGAGGCTCCAAAAATACGGTTGCGCTGTTTACCTTTGGTTTGGGCTTAAAATGTTCCGGGCCTATATGCCTGATTATGCTATTTTTTGCATAGCAAGCGCAAAATACCGAAAAACTTCCATAATTTTTTGCCGTTATCCTTTCTGCAACTTCCAGTTGAGTCATAAACATGCAACCTTTTGTTTTTGATATATGCGGTAATATATGCGATATTATAGCCGTTGCCATGTTATATGGCAAATTGCCTGCGATCCAAGAACCGGAATGTTCGTTTAGCCATGATTCAATATCAAACTGCAAAAAATTTTTATGCACAAGATTAAAATTTTTGCTGTTCTTAAATTTTTCCTGCAATTTAGGAATGCAGAAATTGTCTATTTCAACTGCGGTCAAACTTGAACATTTGAGCAGTAGCCGCTCAGTCAAAGCCCCATGGCCCGGGCCTATTTCCAAAATCTCATCTTGCGGAGAGCAAGGCAAATCCTCAGCAATTTTTTCAGACATTTCTTTGTCCAGGAAATTTTGCCCGAACCTGCGGAGCTTTTCTAATTTATTCGGCATGTTTCTAAAATCTCTCCTTAGACCTTGGCGGCTGTTAAAGCGAAAAGTTGCGTTGCAACATAAAAGGAAATTAAAAAATATAATAGAGCAGAAAAAATTTTCAGCATTGCATGGCAAAAAAGAAGATTCTCCCCTGATTATAGTAACACTGACAAGCTATGGAAAAAGGGTAGGAGATACCGCTCCGTACGCTATATGGAGCCTGTTTGAGCAAAGCGTGCAACCCGATAGAATTATCCTTTGGCTAGACAAGGAAAACTGGAATTTAACTAATATCCCTGCCTTGCTGAAAATAGAAACGGAAATGGGGCTGGAAGTGAAGTTTTGCGAAGATTTAAAGTCTTATAAAAAACTGAATTTTGCCTTGCAGGAATTTTCAAGTGAAATTTTAGTCACCGTTGACGATGATGCCTATTACCCAAAGGACTGGCTTGAAAAACTGCTGCAAACGCACAAAGAAAATCCTGAAAAAATCTGCTGCCATAGAGCGCACGTAATCAGAAAGGGCTTGCCGTATAATAAATGGAAATGGAGGGCAACAGAAAGTGACAACGCAGATTTGCTTTTCCCAACCGGCATAGGCGGAGTACTCTACCCTCCTAACTCTCTGGACATTTCTCATTTGGGTGAAGCCATGAAGCTCGCTCCGCAAGCAGACGACATCGCTTACTGGGCTCTTGCAAAATTAAAAGGCACAAAACACATCCTTGTGAAAAACGGCTATTTTGAATTCAACCTTGTAAACGGCATGGACGAAGAAGACAGCCTTATGGCAACAAATAGAGACCAAGGCAAAAATGACTGGCAGTTTAAAGCGGTGACTTCTCTCCTAAAATAAAATTCACGATTTTTCCCAAATCCATCCTTTGCCTTTCGCTGATAATTTTATAGCGTTCAACAGCACGGGCAGAATACTCGGTATATATATCTTTATCTAAAAGCTGAAGTATGCGATTTTTGATCTCGCTCATATTATACGGATCAAAATAAATAGCCGCATTTTGGCAAATCTCAGGCACGGCTGTCGTTCCGCTAGCAGCAACAGGAACGCCATAGCGCATGCTTTCAACAGGTGGATATCCAAAGCCTTCATTTAAACTCGGATAAATAAAAGCATAGGCATTTTTATGCAGAGATAGCAATTCGGCTCTTTCAACATAATTCAAAAAAACAAACCGCTCTTTATTCTTCAAGCCTTTTGCGTATATTTTTTCGCAAGCAACATCAGTTAAAATAACTTTGAAATTCAAATCCGATCTTTGAGCGAATAATTCATCAAGAGCCCAAACTGCGCGCAAATTATTCTTTATCCAGCGAGAAGAGCTTGTCAAAAGAAAATAGCTCTTCGGAGTAAATCTTGGTTGCGAAAGCTCTACAAGCTCATCACTCAGAGGCGGATAAAAAACAGGAATATTTTTTTCTGCCAAATGCGGATAAAAACCTATTATGCTGTGTTTGGAATGCTGCGAATCCGTAATATACTCGGCATTTTCAACACTGGCTTTTTTATTATTTATTCTCTCGGAAGGATTTCTTATAAACAATCTCATCATAATATCTATCATTTTTTTTACTTTCATATAAAAATTCTCAGTGTAATGCAACTCTATTTTATCGTATAACAGTTCCAGCCCTCTAACATCATGCCATGTAATTATGTATCTTTTTACCGATACTTGAAATTTATCCTGACGCTTATATTGAAAAGTATAAAAGACATCTATGTTCTCTTTTTCCACAACTTCCTTCAAGGAAATATGATTTATGTCGTACAGTTTTATTCCACTTTCTAAAATTTTCGAATTTATATATCGTTCGCTGTCATAGATGCCTATAAGATTTTTATTTCTTTTCTGCAATGCGAAAAATACATTTTCCCCATATAGCATGCCGCCTTCAAACTGCACCGTTGGCGATACGGGCACTAAGTCAAACAAAATATTCATTTCTTGCCCCCATTTTCTTTTAAAATAAAATCTACGATTTTTTCCAAATCAAGCTTTTGCCTTTCACTGACAATTTTATATCGTTCAACAGCACGAGCAGAATATTCGCCGTAAATATCCTTATCCAAAAGCTGAATTATGCGATTTTTGATTTCGCTGACATTGTATGGGTCAAAATAAATAGCTCCGTTTTGGCAAATCTCAGGTATTGAGCTTGTTCCGCTAGCAGCAACAGGGACACCATACATCATGCTTTCAACGGGGGGGTAGCCAAAGCCTTCGTTTAAACTCGGATAAATAAAAGCATAGGCATTTTTGTGCAGAGATAGCAATTCGGCTCTTTCAACGTATCCCACGAAAATAAACTTTTCCCTGTTCTTTAAATTTTTAGCGAAAATCTTTTCATCCACCACGCCAGCCAAAACAACTTTAAAATCCAGATCTTTTCTTTGGCTGAATAATTCGTCAAAAGCCCAAAGTGCCCGCAGATTATTCTTTATCCAGCGAGCTGCACTGGTCAATAAAAAATAACTCCCAGACTCAAATTTTGGTTGCGGCAACTCTATTTGCTCATCATTTAAAGGTGAGTAAAAAACCGGAATGTCTTTTTTCGCCAAATGTGGGCAAAAACTTATTATACTGTGCTTGGAATGTTCGGAAACAGTGATATATTCGGCATTTTCCAAATTCGCCTGTCGCTCATAAAAAAGTTTCATTTTTCTCTGTTTTTTTTTGAAATAGCTTCTAATAAAAGGTTTTGCGAGCATTTTAAAATTTGTCACGCTATAATCTACAACCACATTGTCATAAGGCATTTCCAGAAACCTGGGGCCATGCCAAACAATTATGCATCTTTTGACATGTATGTGAAAATTGTATTTATAATCACCGGAAAGGAAAAATACATCTATATTTTCTTTTTTTACCACTTCATTGATGGAAATTTTATTTATATCGTAAAGCGTTATTCCACTCTCGGCAATTTTCGGATTCATGTATAACATGCTGTCATATATGCCCGTAAAGCTCCGGCTTTTTTTCAGCAATGCGAAAAAGACTATTTCCCCATAAAGTCCACCGCCGTAAAACTTTACATCTTTGGAATGCTGTATCGTTGTCAGGTCAAATAAGAGGTTCATTTTGGGAATATAGAAATAATGCTGCTATATCAAGCCCCTTGCAGGAACTTTATTTACTATATTTTGGCTTTAGGAGAAAAGTAATGGTAGATTATATGCTTTCGCAAATGAAATATCCCGAACAAAAAGGGCTTGTTTCAGTAATAGTTCCTATTTATAATAATGAAGCTAATGTTAAAGAATGTTTAGACAGTATTTTAGCGCAAAAATTCACGAATTGGGAAGCTATTTTGGTAAATGACGGTTCAACGGATTGCACAGGGAAAATTATTGATGAATACGCAGAGAAAAATTCACAATTTATTGCTATTCACAAGCAAAATGAAGGAACTTTGCTTGCGAAAAAGACGGGTTTGGAAAATTCAAAAGGAGAATTTATAGCTACCATAGATCATGATGATACTTATGATTCACAATTTTTGGAAAAAATGCATGAAAAAATAACAGAAACAAATTCGGATTTTGTGTGGTGTAAATGCCAAGTTGAAGAAAAAAACAGTCTTTATTACATGTCTGATTATGAATGGAGCGCAAATGCGAATGAAAATGTGGCTAAAATGATGATATTTTGTCAAGGGATGAGTTGGATGACTTGGAATAAATTGATCCGAAGAAAAATCTATGCCAAAGTTCATTTTCCTAATGTTCATATGGTTTTAGGAGAAGACCCAGTTCAAATGCTTCAAGTCGCATACTATTCAAAATCAACGGCGTTTGTTTCAAAGAGTCTTTATTTCCACAATTTGGTTTCTGGGTTTTCCACAAAGTCAACGCAAGCGCAGCATTTTGCAGCTATGTCTTTGGTAAAAAAAACTCTCAAGTACATTTTCAATGGAGCTATACCTGATAGTGTGAAAGAGTCTTTTTATTCTCGAATAAACATTTATCATTATTTTCTTTTGGATAAAAAAACAAAAACGCAAATAAGAGAAGAGATTGAACCGCTTATACCGGAACTAATGAAACGGGAAAAAAATGTAATTATGAAAATATGTTTATTTCTAGCTAATAAGGGAATAATTTTTCCTGTTAAGATAAAAGAGTGGGTAAAGCATTTCATAATTTGCGGAGTATGGAAAACTCGACAAAACGCCTTAATGGCTGAACAATAATGTTTTTCCAAAATCTTATTAAAAATCGACTTTTACTGTTAGTGGCATACAATATGCGATAATTTTTGACCCAAAAAGATACCATTTTATGATATTTGGACAATTTCATTTTATTTATAAAAAATAGATTCGCTTGCTCTATTATCTGTTTGCTGCTTTCGCTTAAACAAAGATTTTGCATATTAGCCATATATTCCTTCTTATACCAAAAACTACTATCGCTAAGAATCTTCGCATTCTGAGTTACATTATTGGAATGTCTCCTATGCCTAATTACCACAATCGGAACATAAATAAATTTATTTAACGCCATAGCGCAAAGCGGAAACCACAAATCATGATGTTTGATATCGTTTGGCAAAGGCAAAGTTATATCCGCAAATTTTCTATTGAGCATCATTGCTGCGCCTTGGAAAATATTTATCATAATAAGTAATCTAAGCAAATGTTCGTTGTTGTTTTTCAGCGAATTCACATCAATTTTGCACATTTGACCGAATCTTATATCTAAACTGTTATTTTTTTCGTCCACAAGCAAGCTATCACCGCAAGCTAATAAATTATCTCCGATGTGCGAATGCAATATTGATAAATGTTCTTTTTCCCATATATCATCCTGATCAGCAAGCGCAATAAATTCTCCTTTGCATAATTTAATTGCTTTTTCTATATTTTTCGCAAAACCTAAATTTCTTTCATTAAAATTCAAAACTATTCTCAAATCTTTCTTTGCATATTCAAGCAGAATATCCCTTGTAGAATCGGCAGAACAGTCATCGCAAATAACTATTTCAAAAATTTGAATTGTTTGATTGAGGATAGAATCCAACTGCTCGCGAATGTATTTTTCGCCATTATAAGTTATAAGTGCTATTGAAATTTCAGGCATTAGGAGCGGTAATATAGAATTTTTTCAAAGCGCAGAACTATACGGGAGCTACTGAAGCAGGCTCTCCGACAGAATTTGCTATATTTGAATAATGGAGATTTTATGACAAATAATTATCAATGCAGAATATGCAATAACGTACAAGGCCATAGCATTATGATTGTCCGCGAAATGATGTTTGGATTTAGAGATGAGTTTCTTTATTTCAAATGTTCCATGTGTGGTTGCTTGCAAATAGCTGAGATCCCAAGGGATTTGCCAAAATATTATCCTCCGGATTATTATTCTTATCAAAAAAATGCTACGAGAGGCATATTTCATAAGTTGGCAATATATTTTCTTGTAAATGCATATATGCGGGGATTAACGATTTTAAGACATGGACCGTATTTGAGGCGTTTTAGGGATTTTTCCGAGTTTCTTATATTGAAAATATTGAAGGATTTCAACAAAAAAGCCTCCATATTAGACGTCGGATGTGGGAGTGGGAACTTATTGCAAAAGATGAGAATCTGGGGATATTCGAATTTAACAGGCATTGACCCTTTTATAGAAAAGGATATTCTGTATCCATCCGGCGTAAAAATACTGAAACAAACAGTAGGCGAGCACAAAGGCAAATATGATTTCATAATGCTTCATCATTCATTTGAACATATGCCTGAACCCCATGCCGTATTTAAGAGTATTAGAGAAAATTTAAATGATAATGGTCTATTATTGATAAGAATTCCTGTTTCGGATTCTTACGCTTTTCGCAAGTATCAGAATAACTGGGTTCAGATAGATGCTCCACGCCATTTCTTTTTGCATACAACGCGAAGCATCAGTTATTTGGCAAAAAATAACGGATTTCAGATAGGCGATATAGTTTATGATTCTACGGAATTGCAGATTCTGGCAAGTGAAAATTATTGCAAAGATGTAAGCCTTATTGACCAAAAAAAGAATGCCGCTTCGTACATTAAAAAATGTAAAAAAATTACGAAACATCTTAATGAAATAAAGGATGGCGACCAATGCTGTTTTATTTTAAGCAAGTCGTAATTTCTTTTTAATCAAATCGAAGATCATAGCCCTTTCTTTTTTGTCAAGCCCAAAAAAGATAGAACTCAATAAAAACGGCACAATAAAACTTGCGATTGTCGCAAGCAAAGCTGGCCAATTCTCTAAATGAAGACGGATATAAATCGGTAGTGGGATAGAGATTAATATTACAAGCAGTAAACTAATAACAACTTTATAAATGAATTGGTTAATTGAAAATTTTATTAGAGTTTTCGCAAACATAATAATTACTGCAATGCGAATAATATTAACGCTAATATAAATTATTGGTACGGCTATTGGCGAAAAATTTAGTTTAAAGAAAATATAAGTTAAAATTAAATTTTGCACAGTCAAAATACTATCAACAATAAAAAAAAACTTGATTTTTCCCGTAGCTGTTATTGAGATAAGGCATGGAGAAAAAAACATGCAAACGCACCAATCAATCAGCCTGATTTGGCAAAAAACAGTGGCATATTGCGGAACCTCTTTTAGCCATAAATTAAGAATAAAATCCATATTTAAAACGAATGGAACTGTAATTGCAAAGGACATCAGGAAAGAAAATTTTATAGAGCGGAACAATAAACTGTGCATATAATCCATATCGCCTCTTGCATAGCTTTTTGTTATCTGCGGATTCACCGCTGCAAAAAAATTGTTGGCAAATTGAGTCATTCCATTGCTAACCTGCGTCATAATTCCATAAGCGGCGTTAACCACAACCCCGTGGAACACATTTAAAAGCATGTTAACGCCCTGCAATGCCGCAATTACGGAAATTCCGCTCAACGTTGTCCAGCCGCTAAAGCCTATTCGCTCCAAAAACATCTTTTTATCCCAAAACCATTTAAAACGTGTCTCGGGGAAATTTCTATGGCAATAAATTCGATAAGAAATCACCATGCCTATATAAACGGCAAACAGGAAAACTGCGTAAAATTTCAGCTTGTCCCAAGGGGCAAAACCCAAAGAAATCGCAACTGCCAAATTAAACATGGCATCTGCTATTCCAAAATAAGCATATATCTTCATCCTCTCATGGGCATTTATGGCAACCATGTAAGGTACCTGCAAAATTGCAACGCAGGATGATAGTATCGAAAACTGATAGATAAAATTGGCAGCTCCCATTCGCTCTGCCGGAATATTAAGCTGCGTGTTCAAAAACCAAAGCCCTATGGTTTCTCCCAAAATAAAAATAAGCGCTGCGGTAAAGATATGAATCACAACGCTCATGCTGAAAGTTTTTTTCAATTGCTCAAAATCGCCTTTTCCTAAGTCAAAAGTGAAAAAACGATTGGTTGCGTTAGCCATCGCATGCTGTATAAAGCTGAACAGAACTATAACCCCACCAACTACATTGTAAATACCGTAATCGCTAACGCCGAGCTGCGCCAGAATCTCCCTGCTGGTATAAAACCCTACAATAAGCATTAAAATACTGCGAAAGTAAAGAAACAGCGTATTTTTCGCTATGCGCTTGTTGTTTTCTGAGGGGGAGTTTTCCATTTTCCAGTTAGTGTAATATAGTAAACAATTATTTTCTATATTTATCTCTTTTTCATGGTGGCTTTATGGACCGTACTAAACATTTGCTTCGCTTATACGACTGGGATGCACAGCGCATTCTGGAGACAATTAGCATAGCCATTCGCTTAAAAGAAGAGGTTAAAAACGGCGTATATTCAAATCGCTTTGTAGGCAAAACCATAGGGATGTTTTTTGAGAAACCCTCTTTGAGGACCATTACAACCTTTCAGGTTGGAATGCATCAGTTGGGCGGCATGCCTATATTGCTGGATCAAAAGAGCATTGGCATAAACAAAAGAGAATGCGTTGAAGATATTGCCCGCTGCCTTTCTCGCTGGGTAAATGGGCTTGTTGTGCGCTGTTTTAAGCAGAGCCTTGTGGAGCAACTTGCCGAGCATGGCAGCATTCCTATTATAAACGCCCTCTCCGATGACTATCATCCTTGCCAGGCGTTTGCTTTGGGACAAACTATGGTTGAGCAATTCGGCAAAGATTTACGTGGGAAAACCATAGCTTTTATAGGAGACGGCAACAATGTGGCAAATTCCTTAATGGAATTGTCTGCCAAGCTGGGAATGAATTTCACGCTTGCCTGCCCCAAAGGCTTTGAGCAAAAAAAGGAAGACATTGAGGCGTGCCTGCCGGAGTTCAAAAAGAACGGCGGCAAATACAGACAGTTCAACAATCCCAAAGAAGCCGTAATTGACGCAGACATTCTTTACAGCGATGTGTGGGTTAGCATGGGTGAGGAAAGCCAAAAAGAAGAAAAGCAGTCTCATTTTTTGCCCTTCCAAATAAACGACGAGCTGCTAAAGCAGGCTCCTGCGCATTGCAAGGTAACGCATTGCTTGCCGGCAAACAGAGGCGAAGAAATAACAGACTCCGTTATGGACAACCTGCAAATAAACCTTTGCTTTGAAGAAGCTGAAAACCGCTTGCATGCGCAGAAAGCCGTATTATGGCAGCTACTTCATTAACATTGAACCTCTGCTCAAGTCTATGAATGTTATGTAAAGAAACAAGCCCACAAAAAACATCAAAGCGTATCGCTGAATGCGAGCTTGGTTATTTTGAGAAATTGGTTTGCCGCGAAACTTTTCAATTAGCAAAAATAAAAGAACGCCGCCATCTGTTATGGCTAACGGCAACAAATTCATAACTCCCAAATTTATGCTTATCAATGCGAGCAAAAATACAGCTTTCTGCAAATTCTCAAGCCACACAAGGCCTATTACCTGCACAATGCCAACCGGGCCACTCATGGCTCTCAACTTAACTTCACCCTGAATAATGCGAGAAATATACCTGAATACCGCAGTTCCCATGGTGTAACTCCTTTCTGCCGCCATAACAAGAGCAGTACCCAAAGGCTGAGGAACAACCTGCAATTCGTCAAACTGAGCAAGCCCCATTTGAATTCCTATCAAATAACGCTCAACTTCTTCATTCCATAACGGAACCATCGCTGCGCTTAAAGTATCGCCTGCCCGCAAAAATACAACATTAACCTCTTTTCCTTCAGAAGCGGAAATTATATTTATCATATCCTGATAATAACCCATCACATAGCCGTCAATGCTCAAAATAGTATCGTTTTGCATAATCCCGGCCCGACCCGCAGGAGAATCTTTTGAAGGATCCGTTGCAACAAAAACTCTATGCCTGGGATGAATGCCGGCAGTGCCTATGCCCAAATCGCCAAGCTCACGCGGAATTACGGTAACCGTTTTCCTTCCTTCCTTCGTTCCTATCTCCAGAGCAAGATTTCTGCCTATGCTAATGCCCATCTCTTCACGCAATTTTTCCCAGCCGTTCGCATTTTTGCCGTCTATGGTAAAAATGGTATCTCCACTTGCAATGCCAGCCTCTTCTGCCGCAGATTTTGGCTCCACAATGCCAACAACAAGCTTATCGGAAACGGGCTCGGGGTTGCCTATCATATAGATCCCCGTAAGCAAAAAATACGCAAAAATCACATTGAACGCCGGACCGGAAAAAGCTATCAAAGCACGCTTCCAAATAGGCTGCACATGAAAATCATCCGGCTTGTCATAACGAACGCCATTGGGATTTTCGCCTGCCATCGCAACGTAGCCGCCAAACGGAATTGCGGATATACAGTAGTCAGTTCCGTTTCTGTGAATTGTCAAAAGTTTTTTTCCAAACCCGATTGAAAAAGCAAGAACCCTGACTCCGCAATATTTAGCTGCTAAAAAATGCCCGAGCTCGTGTATAAAAACAAGCAAGCTTAGCCCCAAAAGCCCCAAAATTATTTGAACAACCCAGTAGATATTCATGCTAAAGTCCGAACTTGCAGTTTTCGCCGTTCTTCAGCTTTTCAAGCGCTCTTTCTTTTGCCAAAGCCTCACGCTGCTTATAGGTTCCCATTCTCTTCATCATGCTTTCCCAATCTATCTGATGAGCATCAAATTCCGGGCCATCAACACAAACAAACTTAACCTTGCCGCCAACCGTCACTCTGCAACATCCGCACATGCCTGTGCCATCAACCATAATGCTGTTAAGGCTTGCGTAAGTTTTAACCTCATAAGCTCTTGTTGTTTCTGCGCAGAATTTCATCATTATCGGAGGGCCTATGGTTATGGCATAGTCTGGCTTTTTGCCTTCGCACAATTCTTTGAGAGGCTCGGTCACCAAGCATTTGCGGCCATAAGAGCCGTCATCTGTGCATACTATAAGTTCATCTGCCAATGCTTTCATTTCCTCTTCCATTATTATTAAATCTTTTCTTCTTGCTCCTATGATTACCGTAACTTTATTGCCGGCTTTTTTCAGAGCTTGCACTATAGGGTACATGGGCGCAGCGCCAATACCGCCGCAAATACAAACTGCATTGCCAAAGTTCTCAATATGCGTGGGCGTACCAAGAGGGCCTGTTAATACGGGAATATCATCACCGACTTTAAATTGAGACAAATCTATTGTTGTTTTGCCAACTGCCTGGAATATCAAGGTTACGGTTCCTTTATCGCTATTTGCATCTGCTATTGTAAGGGGAATTCTCTCCCCTGCTTCCAAATCCGTTTGCAGAATTATAAACTGCCCGGCACGCCTTTCTTCAGCTATAAGCGGAGCTTCCACCACAAACTTATATACATCGCCAGAAAGCTGATGTGTTTCTAAAATTTTTGCCATAGTTCATTAAAATAAAAAATTTCCTTTTGCCGCATAACTTTGCGCTCTGCTTTATCGTGATGGCCATAGCCGCACAAATGCAAAAGACCGTGCACAAGAACTCGCTTAAGCTCTTTGTAATATGTGCAGCCATACATGGGAGCTTGCCTTTTAACCTGCCCCTCCGCAATATAAATTTCACCCAGCAGAGCAGGCTCGTTCCAGGCAAAAGAAAGAACATCCGTCACTTTGTCCAACTTGCGCCAGTTCTTGTTTAATTCTCTTTGCGTAGCATCGTTGCAGAGAATAATATTTACAAACGCATTTTTTTTTTCATGTTTCAGCAGAGCCTTAACCATAGGCTCAAAACGCCTTTGCCAAGGGAATCTTTTGCCGGATATGGATGAGAAAAAATTACAGCTCATACCATTTTTTAAGCACGCCTATAATTTGCTCCGCCTGAGCTTTGTTGGTGACATTGAACTTGCTACGCTGCTTTTGCACTCCCTTGGTTTTCTGGTAGCGCCTGAGCGTAACTTTGGGTTCTCCAAAATTGCCGTCTTGGCCTTTTTCCTGATAAAGAAAAGCTATTGTAGACCAAGCTCCTTTTGAGAGATATTCTTTAGCAAGCTCTTTGACAATAACTTCGCCGTTCTCGTCAATCTGCTCTACTGTAGGTTCTGTATTTTCTGTTTCCATGATGGGAATTTAGTAAATCCTTACTGCACTCTGTCAAACCACACGCCTCTGAAGGTTTGAAAGCGCCATACCTGCTTGCCTTTTTCTGTGATGTAGTATTCGGCAGTGGCGCCATCGCTTCTTTTGTAAATAACCTGATAGCAATCAACACCTTGAATGCGCGTTTTTTTTCCTGTGTATTGAACATCCGTGAATCGAATTTCCGGAACAAAGGGAAGCTCCCAAACCGAGGAATGTATTTTCACAGACCTGTTTGAGTCGGGAGAGCTGATTTTCTCAGCCAAAAAATAGAGGAATTCTTCCGGGATAACGTCTTTTTCAAAGGTAATGGAATTAGTGCCTTTAGGGCTAAACCAATAGATAGCAGCCAGCGACTCTCTGTAATCCCTGAAAATCCACTCAACCGAATATAAGCCGCTTCTAATTGAATTTTGCCAAACAGGCCCTTTGGATATGCTGTAAATCCCGGTTGTGTGCATTGAAAAAGATGTGTCTATTGAGCGATATTGCATTTCTGCCGAAAAAGCAATGCTGTCAGCTGTTTTTTTAGCATAAATTCTGGCTGTTACGGGATAAGTTTTGCCATTTATGGGGAGCCTTGCGGAAAACCAAGCATCTTCGGCCTGAGAAAGGCCAAAGACAAGACAAATCAAAAGGAGCGGTTTAACCATCTACCAAACGGTCAGCGAGTTCTTCATTGAACTTTTCTGTGTTGTAATAGCCGCTTTCCATTCGCTCTCTGGCAACAGCGACCTTTTCTTCCCTGACTTCAGGCAGAGCATTCGCTCTGGCCATAACTAAAGCTTCTGCGGAACTGCTTTTGCCGGCATCTGCTGATATGGAGACATTAGCAGCAGCAGCATGCTTTCCCGTGCCCGGAACCTTCTCCAGCTTCGCGGTCTCCTTCTTTTTGCCATATTCGGCAGCTATGCTTTGCGCATGTACATTAGAAATCTGCATAACATTACCTCTTCTCCTGTTATCGGAATAATTTAGAAAAAACTTTAATAATAAAATAGCTCTTTAAAGTATCTATCCCAGTAATGCCAGCTTGTGCTATAGCGATATTTACGTTTTTCGGCTATTTTTATGTCTTTGAAGTAGTAAAAATCAACTTCTGCGTAGGCAGCGAACTTTTTTGCCGTATCCCCACGAAATTCCCTCAAGTCTCTGATTACAAAATAAGGGGCCTCCAAAACATTCGTATCGCTTGAGCCTTTGATCACCTGGGCAACCATGTTCTCCAAATCTCCCTGCAAGGTAGCTTCCAAACGCTCATGGATTCTAAAAGGGGGGTCTGCGCAAGAAATGAGAAAGGGTATGATTACCATACCCCATGCTCCATATCCCATGAATCTCATTTTAGAACGAATAGGTAGCAGAAACTCTGCTGATTAAGCGGCCTTCACCTTGGAACGGATTGCGGAACACAACATCTTCGGCAACAGTGAAGTCAATTTTCAGCTTTTCTTCTATGTTTATGCCAAAGCCAAAGCCAACGTTGTCGTTTCTTGTGCCGTCATTGACCGCATTGGTTATGAAATAATTCCCGTCTTCCATGCAGTTGGCTGTTGGGCACAGAATGCTGTTTGGGTTGCTTTTAGCAGCCTTGTAATCCGCATAAGCAATGGTTTTTTGACCACCCACGCGAAGAACAAACCAATCCCACCATATATTCCTCTCAATGCCAAAACTGATTGTTCCGCCAAACTTCCACAAGCGAGTTACATCTCCATCGTTCCAGTCATCGCTTCCCTCTATGTCACGGAATATGGTAGTAGGAGTGCCTGTCACGCCATCATACATAATCTCGTCTTGAGTAGGAGGCTGGCCATTCTCTTTCAATGCCAAGCGTTCCCAATTGGAGCCGGCACGCTGATTATTGTAAAACAATTCAAAGCCAAGCCAAAAGAAGCCTCTGTCAAAAGCCGCATCAACGCCCATGCCGCCGCCTACTTCAAATTCTTCGCGGCCAGGAGCATTCATGATACGGAAATTAGTAGCCGGAATAAGGTGGCCGTTTATGGCTTGCACTCTGGAAAACAAGCGAGCACTGCCAAAGCCAGAAATCAAATCCATATCAAAAAGCTCACGATCCGTTGGGCCATACTGAATGCGAGCCATGCCACCGGAAACTTCCATGGAGTAGTTGCTGGAAAGTTCAAAATTTATGCCACCGTCCAACTGCAAGGCAGAGACAAAAGCATCAGGGCTTATATCGCCGTTGCCGTTCAGGCCATCTTGATGCGCTATATATACATGCAAGCCAACAGCTTTGTTATTAAAATTCGCGCCTAAAAAACCATCAAAATTGGTTACGGGCTCAGGAGTCGATATTCCATTATTTGTTGTGGTAGTCGCTATTCTATCCGGAAAGAATTTGAACAGTTTCTCATCTTTGCGATTTAATACGCCTGCAATTGAAAGGGAATTGCCCCCGCCAATGTCTAGTGAGAAAATACCGCCAAACCAGGGATTAAGAGGGTCTTTGTTTTCTCCCGGCCTGACACTGCCTTCAGGGTAAGTATATACTCCCAACTCTCCTATTAAGAAGTTAGGATACAAGCTGATATTAGCCGGATTGTCAAAAATGGAAACGTCATCCATAATGAAGGTGGATTTTTTTCCCATAGACTCTACACGGGCATTTGTGGCAAAGGCAGATACGCTGCCCAATAGGGCTACTGAGGCAACAACAAAACGCAAAGTTTTCATTTAAACATCTCCATTAAAGTAGTCATGGCTTAATATAGAAAAATCAGCCGTTTATATCTTCCAAACGCACTGAGCCAACCTTGCTTATGCCTTTTATTTCCTGAGTTACCCCATAAAGCTTGTCGGCAGCGGCCATTGTTCTTTTATTGTGGGTAATAACAACAAATTGAGTTTGGTGGCTAAAACGGCGCAAAAGGCCCATAAAACGCCCTATATTGGCATCGTCCAAGGGGCCGTCAATTTCGTCCAATATGCAATATGGGGAAGGTTTTACCATGTAAAGGGCAAAAAGCAGGGAAGTGGCGGTTAAGGCCTTTTCCCCATCCGATAAAATCTTGACTCCCATCATTTTTTTGCCCGGAGGGCGGGCGTTTATCTCTATTTCCGCTTCTAAAGGGTCAAGCTCGCTTTGCATTGAGAGCAGAGCCTCACCCCCAGGCATAAGGCTTGAAAATACATCTTGGAAATTACGCTGTATTTTGCGGAAAGTATCCAAAAAACGATCACGAGCCACTATGTCAAGCCTTTCCATTGCGGTTTCCAGGCTACGCTTTGCCTTTTGCAAATCGTCGCACTGAGCTTGTATGGTAAGCATTCTTTCCTTTTCCGCCTCAAAATCCTCTGCCGCAGTGGCATTGACCGGCCCTATGGCCTTTATTTTTTCGCGCAATTCGTGCATTTCAATATTTGCCTCGCGCTCATCTATTTGCACGGGGGAGAAATCCTGCTCTACAGGCTCCTTTTCCAAATCAAATTCATGTTCCTGAAAAATTCGCTCTCTTATTCTTTCCAATAATGTTGAGGAATCCTTTATCGCCAGCTCCAAATCATTGGCCTTTTTTCCTTTTTCCAGCAGAGAGCGGTTTATTTCCCGGACTTCCGTTCGCCAATCTTCTATATCGCCGGCCAACACCATGTATTTCTCTTGCGCTGAGTCTCGCAAATGCTCTTTTTTCGTTAGATCGTCTTGCCCTTTCTCTATTTGCAGAGCCTTGTCTTCAAGCTCTCTTTGCAAAAGTCCTTTTTTGCCGCTTATTCCTGCGAGTTCTTCGTTGCGCACAACAAGGGCATTGTTCTTGGCCTTAATTTGCTCTTTAACGGAAAGCAGGCGATTTTCCTTTTCCGATAATTTGGATTTGCTCGCATTTAAGGAATTTGCAAGCTCGGCAACAAGTTCTTCCTGATTCTTCAACATCCTCTCTCGCTCCGCAAGCTCGCCGTCCACACGCTCAAACTCATGCTCTGTCTGTTCAAGCTCTTGCTCGGCAGCGCTTAGCTCGGTATCCGAATCCTTGGTATTTTTCAATTCTTTAAGGCGGGTTTCAAGGGTTGAAATATCTTGCTTGGACTTTTCCATTTGCGCTTCAATGGCAGAGATGTTTGCTTTTGCGATTTCCGCTTCCGAATCCGCCTTTATTATACGGGTATCCGCGCTACGCTTTTCTTCTGCGGTATTTAAAAGCGAAGCGGAAATCTCTTGCAGCTTTTCTCTTACCTCAGCTATTTGCGCATCTATTGAATCTATTTTTTCGCTCACAGAAGCTATTTCTGCAGTGAGTTTTTTAATCTCTGCGTTCCGCTGCAAAATTCCAAAATTCTCTTTGGCTTCTTTGCCAATCTTTGCAAGGCCTGCGGAACTGATAGCTTGGCAGTCTTCCGTGCAAAACCACAAATCTTTGCCTGCGTATTTTTGAGCGAGTTTTGTGGCAGTTTTAAAATCTTTTGCCAGAAAATATTTTGAGAGCAGAGGATTTACGCTGCATTTTACAAGGTCGGTCAAAGGTATTGCATCCGGCTCTTGTATGGGCGGCTCAATGGAATCGCAGTTCCACGCAAGCAATGCGCGGCCCGGATTTTCAGAGCTCAAAGCCTGTACGCATGCCAAAACAGATTCATGATTTTTTATTAAAAGAGCGTGCACGGACGAACCCAAGCAAAATTCTGCCAAAGCAGCATGTTTATTATCCAAAACTTCTATATGGCTTGAAAGCAAAATTGCGCCTTCTGCGGCATTTTGATTTAAAAGCCATTTGTTGCCTTCCAGATTTTCCGTATTTTCGCCAATGCTTTGCAAGGCTTCCAAGCGAGATTCCCAGCGAGTTTTTTCGCTTATAGCCTCCATTCTTTGGTCTAGCAGAAAGTCCAGATTTTCGCTTACGGCATCTTTTTCGTTTTCCAAAACGCTATAGCGTTCCGCAAGAATTCCGCTTTTATTTTTGCTCTCATTAATTTCCGCTTCTTTGCTGTTCCTTAAAAGTTCCAGTTCCCGGATTTTGGAATTGAATTTTTCCGCTTCTTTTTCTGCTTGATTTATTCGCTCGCCGAGCATTTCAATTTCCGCATCCGTTCTTTGCCACTGGCTTTTTAATTTTCCCGCAGACTGAACAAACTGCAATCTTTTGTTTGAAAGCTCTCTGTGCCTTGTGCGCAAGTCTTCTACCGAGTATCTCAAGTTTTGCAAAGTTTCGGTTTCTTTTTTGCCTTTCCTTTCTATTTCCTCAATTTCCGGAGACGCATTTTTCAATTCGCTTTCCAAATTCCGCATTTCGTCTTTCAAAGCTAAGATGTCGTTTTCGCTTTCACTGATTTCACGTTCGCAGCGGCTTTTATTTTCTTCCAGTTCTTTTTCGCCGTTTTGCAGATGGATGTAAGCTTCATTCAGTTTTGCCACTTCAATTTTCGCATTGGAAACTTCTCTCTCTCTCTCTCTCAGGTTTTCTTCGTCGCCAGCTATTAAAAGATGCTTTTCTTCTATTTTTGTTTCCAGTTCCATCAGCATTATTTTTAAGGTTTCCAGCTCAGTTTCACCTGTTATTTTCGCTAAGGAAAGAGCATGCAGAGACTCTTTGCTTTCTTTGTATTTGCCTAGGTTTACCGAGACATCAAGTTCTTTTAAGCGATTTTTAAGTTTGCGAAGTTCCTGAGCGCGGCCTAGCATTCTTTCTTGATATTTGAATTGATTTTTCGCATTTTGCAAATTGTTGGCTATAAGTTCCATATCCGACTGATTTCGCTCAAGCATTGCAGCGGCTTCTTTTCGCCGTTTTTTATACATGCTTACACCTGCGGCCTCTTCAAAAATTGTTCTGCGATCATCTGCCTTGTCGCTGAGCAGCGCATCTACCATTCGTTTATCCATTTGGGAGTAAGAGCCTGCGCCCATCCCCGTATCCGCAAACAGATTTCTTATATCCGAAAGCCTGCACTCTTGATTGTTTATCAAATACTCGGAAACGCCATTGTTAAAAACTTTTCTGGTTATCATCACCTCTGTGTACTCGGATGGCAAAAGCCCTCTATCGTTTTCAATCACAAGAGAAACTTCTGCCATGTTCATCGCAGGTCTTTCCGCTGTTCCGGCAAAAATAACGCCTTCTTTTTTTTCTACTCTAAGCAAACTTGTGCGCTGTTCTCCCATAACCCAGCGAATGGAGTCAACTATATTGGATTTGCCGCATCCGTTAGGGCCAACAATGGCTGTTAACCCGTTTCCTTCAAATAGAATTTCCACCTTTTGCGCAAAGGCTTTAAATCCGTTAATTTTCAGTTTCTGTATTCTCACGGTGCAGATAATGTAGAAAAAACGCATGCCTTCAACTTTTTGTAAATTAAGGCTATGCAACCGCAAGAACTCTACAATAAACTGCGTTCCATACAAAACGGAACTGTACTCTGCCAGTATTCAATGGAAACCTGCGAAAAACTGACAGCTTTGATAAACGAAATCAACGAACTGAAAAAAGAAAACAACGTAGCTATTCTCGCTCACAGCTACGTTGCGCCGGAAATTACATTTGGCGTGGCAGACTTCAGCGGAGACTCTTACCAACTCAGCAAAAACGCTATGGAAACTCCGGCGCAAACCATAATTTTCGCAGCCGTAGAGTTTATGGGCGAAACCGCGAAAATTCTTAATCCGGATAAAAAAGTGCTTATGCCAGGAACGAATCCGGGATGCAGCCTCGCAGAAAGCATAACGGGAGAGCAGGTGAAAAAAATGAGAGAACAATACAAAGAACACACATTCGTATGCTACATAAACACCACGGCAGAAGTTAAAGCCGCATGCGATGTTTGCGTTACAAGCTCAAATGTCATTAAAATAACAAGCAACATTCCAAACGATAAGATCGTATTTTTACCCGATAAGCTTATGGGCGAAAACCTGAAAAACGAGCTCGAAAAAATCGGCGTGAAAAAAGAGCTTGTGCTTCACACCGGCACCTGTTATGTTCACGAGCAATACGATCCGGATTTGGTAAAATATTTCAGGCTCCAGAACAAAGGCTTGCGCATTGTGAGCCATCCCGAATGCCACCCGGGCGTTGCCATGCTAAGCGACTTTGTAGGCAGCACCAGCCAAATGCTGGACTACATCCGCAAGCTTCCCGAAGAAGCTCCCATTTTGCTCTTAACCGAGTGCGGCTTGAACGCCAGGCTTCAAAGCGAACTCCCAAACCGTCGCTTTATAGGCAGTTGCAGCCTTTGCAAATACATGAAGAGCAATAGTTTGGAAAATATTTTGCAAACCTTGAAAGAGCCGCACAAAACGAAGGAAATCTATTTAGACCCCTCCGTTTTGAATGCCGCAAAGCGATGCATTGAAAATATGTTTAAGTTTGCGGATTGATTTTCGCTTGAATCGAGGAAATCTTGTCTTCAACGGTTTTTAAGCCGCTTTTAACTTTTTCCGAATTCTCTTCCGTAATCATGCTTTCAAGAGACTGCAAACCGCTTTTAACTTTTTCCAAAGCAGAATCCGCTTTCTCGGCAACTTTCTTCTTGAACTTCGTTGAATTGCAGCCACAGTCGCAATCTGAATCACATTCGCATTCATCGTCGCAGCCACAGGAGCAGGTACAAATTTTATCACGATTCTTGTAAACGTGAAGACCAACTGCGACAGCTGCCGCACCAAGCGCAAAAGGAATAAAAAAAGCCATAAAAACCTCGTTGTTGAAGTGTACTTTCATAATATAGAAAAATTTATCTCAACGTGATAACCAATACCAGCACTGCGGTTATGGCGGTTACTATGGTGCCTATGGCAGAAACTATCTCTGTCCATTTAATAGGCTCAGGGTCCGGCATAAAAGCTACATAGACCTCAGAACCGGGGTACGGGTTTGTTTCAGCCAAATCTGCCTTTACTTTTTGACCGTTTGCATAAGTCACAACAATGCGATCCTTATCGCCGTTTCTCGTCAATCCGCCGGCAGCGTTCAAGTAATCGTTTACACCCCAGCCTTCTCGCCAAAGAATATGCCCGGGGCTTGTGACCTCGCCGATAATATTAACCGTAAGCAACTCAAAAGGGACGTGAATAGAGTCGTTTGCCTGCAACATTATATCCTTTTCCTTGCTCTGCAAAACCTTTTCGAAATCAAAACTTACGCGGTAGTTTTCTGCAGTGGTCTCCGTTCCCAATATATCGCTTGAAAGCGTTCTGCGAAAAAGCTTGCCGCCTTTTATATATGCCATATCGTCCAGTTTTGCAATGCGTCCCATAAAATTCTTAAAAGTTTCCCCACGATACGCAAGCGAATAAGAACCCGGATTTTTGAATGCTCCGGTTAAAGCTATTATCTCCTGTTCGTAATAGGAATCTTCAATATTTACGACCACCCTGTCACCCGGTTCCAGAATTAAATCTTTATTTTGTTCCACGGATAATCCTTTTTTTAGAGGCAGCTTAATCTTTCTCGCTGCCAATTCGCCCGGAACAATCCTCTCTATCACAATCTCATTTTTTGAAGCATTTGGCAAAAATCCGCCGCACAAGATTATTAAGTCAAGGGCATTCAGGCCCTCTTGCCACTCAAATTCAAGCGGATTTTTCACATATCCCGCTACTCTAACCGTTCTCCAGCTTTTAAGGACTCTGGAATCCAAAACTATAACTCTGTCGTTTGGCATAAGCTTTAAACCAAGCGTATTGTTAAAATCATCATCAAGATATGAGAAAGATGAATCCGGATTTAACCGTTGCACAATAGCCCTGTGCAAAAATGCCTCCGAAGATAAACCGCCCGCAAGAGTTACCGCCTCTCTAACCCCCATATCCCTGGACCATTTGTAAAAACCCGGGTAATAAACAGAACCTACAACTTCAATGGCATTGATGTTGGGACGAGTGCTTGTAAAAACAAAAATGCTATCGCCGTTTTGCATTTGGAAAATTTTGCCTTTGTTTGCGAAATCTCTCGCCATGCCGGGTTCAAGAATCTCCGGAGCTCCTATTTTGTTTATGCGCCAAAGGCTTATGGTGTGGTCGGAATTAGGGAACAGACCGCCCGCAAAAGAGAGCAAATCGCTAAGGGTTTCGCCTTCTTTAAGCTCATAAATAGCCGGCATTCCTATCGCGCCGCCAGCTTTTACCAGTTTTTCCGCCTTGGGAATAAAAACCATATCTCCGTCTCGCAAAACCCCTGTGCCTATATTTTTGCCCTTTATAAGAAAATCGTATAAATCTATTTTGGTTGAATCTCCGCCGGCCCTGCGTATAATTATATTCCTAACCGAACCTATGTCATTTGGGCCGCCAGCTTTGTGCAAAGCCAGAAATACATTGGAATTACCCGGCAAATAATAGCCGCCGGGCTTTTGAACAAAACCCATTACAAATATCTTTGCATGCGATTGCTTTGCATGCGAGCCTTGAACTTCATAAAACGTGCTTGGCAGGCTCTGGGAAAAAACCTTTTTCTCATAGCGGGTATATTCTTCTTCTTTTTTTGCGGTATCCTGAGGCTTGACTGCGTGTTGCAAAGCGGCTTCCCTTGCCAGCATATCACGCGCAGCGTAAATTTCTGCCGCTTGCGTTGCTGTAGTTGTAGCAGTGACGCTTTGAGAGAAAACGAAAACAGGGAGCAAAATACCGCAGGCAATTAGCCATTTGCAACCGACCATTATCCCTCCTCGCCGTACTCCAGTATTGTATCTATATACTCATCGGTTTGGTCGGTTTTGGAATCAAAATATTCCAAAAGAACTTTGGCGTGCTCCTCTTTGAATATGGTGCGGAGGGGGCGTGCAGCCCTGCCCGAATAGCCCCATTCTTGCAGAATTTCATCTGTTAAAACGTAAGAGTCCTCAAAAGAAACAAAACGCATTAAACCCCAAGCTGCCATGCAGGCATCCATGGTTAAAAAGGTGGGATTGGGATCATTCAGATGCTGCTGCAAATGCAGCCCTCGCACATCTTTTATTTTGTCTATTCGCATGTAGCCTATAATTAAATACCTATTTTTATAATCAGCATTTGAGCCTTCATAGCGGGTTCCGAAAAAGAGATAACGCACTTTGCTTTTTACAGCTTTATTTATGTCTTTTGTATTGGTATATGCAAAAAGGCCAACCGTGCCGGTTTCATAATTTGGGTCTAAAAAAACTCCATTTCCGTTTTCATTCAACTGGTCACGAACCGGAACTATGCAGTTATGGCTCGTCTCTGTATAAATGATTGCCCCACCGAGCTTCCCTCGGTAATCCTGCCAACCATCCAAGTTAATTTGGGTACGAATAGTCATTATTGGAATATAGAAAAACTTTTTCTGCCTCTATATCCTTTCCCCAGAAGGAGTTAGCTCCTTTTTCAAAGAACTCGGCGGAGTCTGTGGTTAAGAAGCGAATATTGCCGTTTTTTTTGGAATTTTTACTTATTCGGCTCTCTATTTCCGGATGCTTTGATAGATATTCCAGAGTTTTTTGAGCTATTATGCCGGCTTGGGAAACGGCTTTTACATTTTTCGGCAGAATTCTCGCAAAAATGTCCTGTAGCAGTGGGTAGTGGGTACAGGCTAGTATCAGAGTGTCTATCTTAGGGTCTTTTGCTAAAATTTTTTGTGTATATTCCTTAATGAACATCTCGGTGGCCGGATGGTTTATTAAACCCTTTTCCACCAGAGGAACAAGCATGGGGCAAGGCTCTTGCTCCACGTGCAGGCCAGGCCGGAATTTCGCTATTTCCATCAAATAGCTGCCTGAAGTTATTGTGCCTTCTGTGCCCAAAATGCCTATATGCCCGTTTTTTGTTAGATTTCCAGCTTCTTCTGCCATTGGACGTATTATGCCCAAAACCCTGTTGCTAGGAGCTATAAGCGGAAGGTCTTTTTGCTGAATTGTACGGAGTGCTTTCGCAGATGCTGTATTGCAAGCCAAAATTACAAGTGGGCAGTCGATTGAAAAGAGAAAGCGCACAGCTTCCAGCGTGTAGCGGTATATGCTTTCATAACTGCGGCTTCCGTAGGGAGCGCGGGCGTTGTCGCCCAGATATGCGAAATCATAATTTGGCAGAACTTTCACAAGTTCTTTGAGCACAGTCAAGCCGCCAAAACCGGAATCAAAGATGCCTAACATTATTTTCCCCTCATGCTATACGGATGTCCTGTCGCAATATGATACGCAAGGCGCTCTCTCGCTTTTTCCAAAAATTTCACATACGCCTCGCTTTTGTAATCCGGGTATGTCCAGCCAAACGGATGAAAATGGCCGTTTTCAAAATAAAGAGTCACCTCCGCAAAAATGCCTTGCCCCAAATAAACTCTATGCCTCTGGTCTTTGGTTGTTGCTAAAAAGAATTGGCCGAGGGTTATGTATCCCGGATCCAAATTCACTTGCCTGTTCCAGATTTTTTCCATTTCGTTGGTTTCCAGTTTTATAGTGGCTATGGCCTCGCGCTCAATTTTGTTTTCAAAAGATAAAAAAGAGCGAAGCGGATTTTCGCCGAGTTCGTCTTTGTAGTAGTTTGTGTGGGCAAAAGGCACAGGCTGCATTTCCAGATCAATCGGGCCAAAGCGCTCCAAGAGTTTTTGCTTTGCATGGGCGGCAAGCTCATCGTTGGCAGAGAGTATGCCGACTATAAGCCTTACGGGTTGAGGGGATTTGGGAGTGCCCATGAGGGGAAGGTAGAAATTCTTGCGTAAATTTCCTTAATGGAAAGCCCGCTTTTCGGATCCACAAAATCAGGGGCAATATCGCACAACGGTTTTAAAACGAATTCTCTTTGCGCAATGTATTTATGGGGAATGGTTAGCTTTTCGCTTTCCAAAACCTCATCTCCGCAGTAGAGCAAGTCCAAGTCTATTTCTCTTTCTTTCCACTTTTCTCTTTTTTGCCTGCCAAGTTTTTGCTCAATATTTTTGCAAAGCTCCAAAAGTTGCTGCGGTGTTTTTTCCGAGCAAAAACAAACAACTTGATTCAAAAATTTCGCCTGGCCAGGCTCGCCCCAAGGCTCGGTTTCGTAAATACCGCTCTCTAGCCAATCCAATGATTCCTCGGCTTTCAAAGCTAACCTTGCATCAGCCAGTCTTTGTTCCCTTGGCTCAATATTTGTGCCTAACGAGATGAAAACCATGATATTTCCCTTTCGCTTTCGCCGATTATTTTTATTTTGACGCTATGCGTTATATTCAATGGAAAATCTCCGGCCATCTGGGGCCATTCTATTAAAGTGATCCCGTTTGAAAATGTATAAAGCTCTATGCCAATGTCGTATAAATCGGTTGGGGTTTTCAAGCGGTATAGGTCTATGTGGTAAATCGGAGGGTTGTGCCGGTATTCGTGGACTATCGCGTAGCTTGGCGAATTTACCCAGCCTTCAAAGCCGAGTCCTTTGCAAATAGCTCCGCAAATCATGGTTTTTCCTGCGCCCAAATCGCCTTCCAAAGCAACTACATCGCCGGGTTTCAGGCTTTTGGCAAATGTTTGGGCCCAAGACTGGGTTTGAAGCTGGGAATGGGAGTGGTACATGGATTTTCATATTAAAATAGAAATATCTATATTTTTCTACTTAAAACTTCTTGGAGGGGAAGGTATGAAAGCGAAGCAAGCTTCGGGTGGTGGCTTATTTAAAAAAATAATCCGAATAATCCGAACGTATGCGCAAGTGGTACTTGTCTTTTTGGCATTCACCATAATGGTTGTTCTCAGTTGCGTCTTTATGATTAACATGGAATTCCAGCATTTGAGAAAAGAAGCCAAAATGACTCTTTCTAATGCGCAAATCCATATTGCAGCCAATTTGCAAGAATCGGAAAATTATCCGGATGCAAATATAGACGATGCTCTTAGGAAATATGTGGTGGACTTGCAAATAACCGAAGGCGGCTATGGAATGCTGCTGAGCAAGGAGTTGAATATAGTAGCCCACCCTTTCAGTAAATTTTTGGGCGCATCGCTGCACAATTCAAATATTCCGATATCAATATTTGAAGACGAACTAATGCGCGGGCAAGAAATTTTCGAGCGTAAAATAGTGAATTATGCGGGCATAAAAGAGGTTATGTTTTTCAAGCAGCTGGAAAACGGCTGGTACCTTGGAGCTGCCGCACCCGAAGATAAATATTATAGAAATGCAATAAAAATAGCAGAAATACTCAGCGTAATAGCCTTTGCGCTAGCGTTGCTTCTCGGCATAATTTTGATTCGCATTATTAGAATGAGAGATCGCGCAGAAACTCAGGCAAAAAATGCCAACAGGGCCAAATCCATATTTTTGGCGAGAATGAGTCATGAAATTCGCACTCCTATGAATGCCATTCTGGGGGTAACAGAAATCGAGCTGCAAAAAGAAGCAATTGAGCCTGCCATGAGAGAAGCCTTTACTATGATTTACAATTCAAGCAACCTGTTGCTCGGCATTATCAATAATATACTTGACTTGTCTAAAATAGAATCCGGCAAAATGGAAATTGTTTCCGTAAAATACGAACTCGCAAATTTGATTAACGATGTTGTTCAACTGAACGTAATGCGAAACAGCAAGCGGATAGAATTGGAAGTTTATGTTGATGAAAATCTACCGGCACAGCTGATCGGCGATGAAATTCGCATTAGGCAAATATTGAACAATCTGCTTTCAAATGCCTTCAAATACACTGGAGAGGGCCGGATTAATTTTTCTATTTCATTTGAAGACGGAATGGACAATTCGGAAGCGGTTATTATTTTCGGAGTGAGCGATACGGGAGACGGCATGACAAAGGAGCAAGCGGATAATTTGTTTGCCGAATACACCCGCTTTAATTTGGAGACAAATCGTTATATCCAGGGTTCGGGCTTGGGCATGAATATTACGCAACATTTGCTGCAGATGATGAACGGCCGTATTTCCGTGGAGAGCGAGGTCAACAAAGGGACTGCATTTATCGTGCATTTGCCGCAGAAAAAAGCCGGGTTTGTGCCGATAGGCAAGGAATTGGCGGAAAAACTGATGCAACTGCGCTTGCTGGATACGGCAAAAATAAGATCAGCTCAATTTGTGTACGAGCACATGCCTTACGGCAAGATACTGATTGTGGACGATGTGGAATCAAATCTGTATGTAGCCAGAGGGCTTATGGCGCCTTATGGTTTATCCATAGAAGTTTGCTCCAGCGGCTTTAAGGCTATAGAAAATCTTGAAGAGGGCAAAGTTTATGACATTATATTTATGGACCACATGATGCCGGAAATGGATGGCATTGAAACGACAAAGAAAATACGCGAAATGGGTTATGCGCAGCCCATTGTCGCATTGACTGCCGATGTTTTGGTGGGGAACTCAAGACGATTCCTTGAGAACGGCTTTGATGACTTTGTATCCAAGCCTATTGATGTTAGGCAGCTAAATACCGTGCTCAACAAGTTTGTACGCAAGAATACGCTTAATGCAATTGCAGATACGGAGCTAAATCCTGAGTTGCTTTTGATGTCCACGGCAGATGCAAAAAATATTTTGCCGTTTTTAGAATTTACGCTTAAAAACATAGAAAGCGTTTCAAATAGTGATTTGCATTTGTTCGCAATTAAAACGCATGCTCTTAAAAGCGTTCTTGCCAATGTAGGCGAGATAGTGCTTTCGCAAACGGCTTATGCGCTTGAAATGGCCGGCAAGGAGCGGAATAAAAATACGATTAAGCGAAAAACGCAAGGATTAATAGATTCGGTTAAAGCGTTTATAGAGAGAAACGAAGCGAAGCTGGATAAAAAAAAGGCCGGCATTGATGAGGACCCGGCTTATTTATGCGAGCAGTTGGAAATAATCATAGGAGCTTGTGAAAATTACGATGTAAAGGCGATTGATAGCGCGATAGAGAATTTGAAAAAAAAGTCTTGGTCAAAGGAAACCAAGGAGGCTATCGACAAAATTTACATGTGTCTTTTGAGCAGCGATTTTGATGAGGTTGCAACAGTGGCAAGTGAATTTAGACCTAGCGCATGAGGCTTTTTATAGGCTTTTGCGTAGATTTTACCGTTAATCTCCGCAAAAAGTGCGGAGAATGTTTTGGTTAGTGTGGTTTTTGCAGTGTTTAGGGCGTGCGATAGAAGCCAGCGAAGAAATAATAGGCAAAGTGTTGCGCGATTTGGTTGAAAAAGGCTTTTTGGAGGTGCGTGGGGCAGGCAGGAGTACGCATTATGTTTTGGCTGGGCATCCGGATTTTTAACAGAAAACGCCGTTTTTAGCTTAATTTCGCCAATTGCCTTAATCAGAATTTTGGCGAGCTTGCGGTTAGGGCTTGACAACTTTTCAAAAATATTCTATATTTGCTATTAATATGGAACTTATTAGGAACAATGTTGCAAACGAGCTTGCTGTGCAAGCTCTAAAATACACATTGCTACCCCCCCCCCCCCCCCCCCCCC
>Ga0209755_10001373_pt1 | contig 38361 bp, 33 predicted proteins | sample TergutCo191P1_FD_187301 | JGI IMG/M metagenome (GOLD analysis project Ga0209755, IMG submission 187301) | Cornitermes sp. P1 segment gut microbial communities from Petit-Saut dam, French Guiana - Co191P1 (SPAdes) (version 2) | ecosystem: Host-associated > Arthropoda: Insects > Digestive system... | reverse complement strand
CTCGGATACTCCGCCGCTGCCGCCGCAGCTTCGGGAAGACCGGTCATTATAGTGGAAAAAAGCAAAAAAATTCTTTTAAAAGCGTTTGAATGCCGCGACTTCAGCGGTTTTCTTTCAGATAACAGTTTGATTTTTCTTGCGGGGAACGCGGACGGAATAATTTCCGCACTTGACGCGGCAAACGAAATAATTAACGCCGGAAACGGCGCGCAGGATTCTGGCAAAAAAAATTCGCCGTTTGTTATACGCAACAGGGCGTTAATTTCCCTTGACGAAAAATGGTACAAAGCCGCAGACGATAAAATCCGCACATGGACGATGCGCGACGATGTAAATACAGCCACGCATAAAAAATTCGGCCGCAGATGGGTGCGGAATCTTTCGCGTAACATGGAATTTATCCGCGATCTGCCGGGAGTCTCCCGCCTTGAAGGACTTGCTTCGCAGGAAAACATTCCGGTCTTTCTGGCGGCGGCCGGCCCAAGCCTTGATAAAATAACGCCGTTGCTCCGCGAAATTTATGACAGGTGCATTATTGCCGCGGTGGACACCAGTCTTCGTTTCTTTGTAAAAAACGGCATACAGCCTGATTTTGTCCTTGTAATCGATCCGCAGTTCTGGAACTGCCGCCACCTTGACCGCTGCCGCTGCGAATCGCTTCGCACCGCCCTTGTCGCTGAGTCTGCGGTGTATCCGCCTGTTTTGAGCCTGCCTTTTAAAAATAAATTTCTTTGCGGATCGCTTTTTCCGTTTGGAACATTTATCGAAAAGCGCACTGATCCCAAAGGCAGGCTCGGAGCCGGAGGATCGGTGGCTACAACCGCCTGGGACTTCGCGCGCGCGCTCGGCGCGGGAGAAATCTGGATTGCGGGTCTTGATCTTGCGTTCCCCGGCTTAAAGACGCATTTCCGCGGCGCTCGCTTTGAAGAACAGGCGTCTTCGCAGTCAAGCCGCTTCAGCCCCGCGGAAAAATGGGTCGCGCGCGCGCTCAGGGACGGATTCCCGTTTAAAGCGCAGTCGGCGTCAGGCGATCAGGTTCTTACCGACAGAAGGTTATCGCTTTATGCAGCATGGTTTGAAAATCAGTTCGCCAAAAACGCGCAGATAAAAAGCTACAGTTTTTTCCGGGACGGCCTTGCGATCAAGGGGCTTCTCGCGGCTGACATGGAAAAATTTTTGGCTTTACCGAAGCGCCGCGGAGAAATAGACCGCCTTATAACGGAAAAATTTTTACAGACAGAAAATGAATTTAACAGCGTAAACGAAAAGCGCGAAAGAGAAAAAAGATTTAACGGCGCGGTTTCTTCATTGAATAGCGGGCTTTCAGAAATTAAAAACGCCGCCGAAGAAGGAGCCGAAATTGCGCGGCGCGCGCTGCGGTATCCGCTTAACCCCGCGCAGCAAAATAATGTTTTAAGAGAACTTGACGCAGTTACGCTGCGTATAACAGAAAGCGATGTTAAGGAAGTTGCGGGTTTTTTGTTTCCCGCGCCGGACAATAAGGAAGAAACCGGCATTAGCGATGAAGACAAATTCCGCGCCTATCTTTTATCATCGCAAAAATTATTCACCGGAATAAAAGACGCGGCATCGCAGATGGACTTATTTAAAAATGTCAGATAACTATTCATTCATTCATTATCAGCGGTATCTTCTTCCATGTTAAAAACGCCTGAAATGTTGGGATGTACAATTTCCAGTATTTCATCGTAGAACACCGAGTCAGGATAATAAAGCAGCGCCGAATCAAGCAGCGCTCCCCTTCTTTCCGCCTGATTCGCGGCTGTTACCGACATCGCGGTATGCAACAGAATCGCGGATTGAATGTCAGCTTCGTTTCTTGACAAGGCGGCAAGCCGGATATAACGGTTTGCCTGCTGAACATATTCTTGCCGGTCAATATCATAACCCCTGATTTCCACAAAGCCGTCAGATTCTGTTTCCGGAAAATAAACAACTATTGTTTTTCTGGATAAAATATATCTTGATACATCGACAATTCTCGGCTGTGAATATAAAAAAGCCCTGTCTTCCGTAACTACCGCGAGCCTGCCGCCTACGGCTACCTGGGAAGCAAGAGCCCATCCCGCGCTTCCGCTGCTTCTGCGGACTTCGATAAAATCAAGATGGCGGGGATTTGCTCCCGTCCAGTATAAACGCCGCGGCTGTCCAAGAGTTATGCTTTCGCCAAGAGACATATATTCGCCCCATACAACTCTTGTGTCTTCGCCGCCTGTATCTTCTGTGCCGCGTTCAAGCACATATAACCCTGTATTAATTATTAACGCGAACCCGTGGCTTAATGACGCGGCAGTCAAAGCCGCTTCCATTGCGTTCAGTTCCGCTTCTGTATACCCTTCAGATAGCGCTTCAATGCGCTTACCATCATCTTTGGTACAGGAAAGAAATAAAACAAATACCAATAGCGTTAATATAGAAATTTTCTTTATCATAATTTAGTTATACTACGGGAATTATATTTTGTAAATTGACCATCCCGTCCAAAAAACATCAATTCTGTTTTATCAGGACGCCGTCCCACGGATAAAGAAAACTGCCGTCCCATTTTCCGCCTGAAGCCCGGATAACGCAGGTTCCGTTTAAAAATTCCAAATATTTTTTTTGTAATTTTATTTTTTTAAATGAAAAATTGAGTGCGATTGTGTATGCGCTGTTTTCCAATTTTCTCTGATAGATCATAATGTTTGTATCAGCGTAAACCGGAATGAACTCCCCGTATACAAGGCATTTTTCTTTTTTGCGCAGAGCGATCAACGTTTTATAAAAATTCAATATTGATCCTTGATCTTTTTTTTGCGCCGCGTAATTTATATATTTATAATTGCCGTTAATGCCGAGCCAGGGTTTTGCCCTGCTGAAGCCTGCGTTTTCGCTGTCATCCCATTGCACCGGAGTCCTGCCGTTATCGCGCGAGCTTGCTTTTATCCATTTCCAGCGCAGGCGCTTTGGGATGCGGAATTTTTTCATCAGACTGTCTAAACCGCGGCTTTCAACGTCATTTACCTGATCAAGGCTTGTAAAATCAAAATTGGTCATGCCGATTTCCTGTCCCTGATAAATAAAAAGCGTGCCGCGGAGCGTTAGCTGAAATAACGCGATCATTTTCGCGCTTCTTTGCCACATTTCACCCGGTCTTCCGTCAGCATCTTTGTCTTTTTCCGCGGCGCCGAAATGCGAAACAATTCTGCTTTGATCGTGGTTTTCAAAATAAACTGCGTTCCAGTCAAGGCCGCGCTGCCATTTTGCCATTACATCGAGCAGTTTATGCGCGCGAAATTTTTTTGGTATAAACCGCGCGACGCGCCTGTCAACTTCCAGGTGATCGAAAAAGAAAAGCATGTCAAGCTCTCCGCGGCTTTCGCCGCATAACAGTTTCGCGTCCTGTAAACCGACAAAAACAGTTTCGCCCACGGTGAAGCAGTCGTAATTGTCAAGAACGTCCCTGCGCAGATCGCGCAAAACCGCGTGATTTCCTTCCTGCGATTTATAATGTTCAATGCCCTGAACCGTAAGGCTTTTTTTTCCGTCTTCAAGGCTTGTCTTGTAAATGATATTAATAACATCGCAGCGAAATCCGCCTGCGCCCTTATCAAGCCAGAAGCGCAGAATATTTTTTACTTCTTCTATTACTTTTGGATTTTTGTAATTTAGGTCGGGCTGTTTTTTGTCAAAAAGATGAAGATAATATTCGCCGCTTTGATTGTCATACTCCCATGTTTCGCCGGCAAAAAACCCCGTCCAGTTATTCGGCGGTTTTTTTCCTTTTCCCGGGCGCCAGATGTAATAATCACGGTAAGGGCTGTTTTTATCGCGGCTTTTTACAAACCATTCATGTTCATCGGATGTATGATTGATAACAAGATCCATAATAATCCGCAGGCCGCGTTTTTTTGCCTGCGAAAAAAGCTCTTCCATGTCAGACATTGTTCCGAACTTTGGATTAATGCTGTAATAGTCGCTTATATCGTAGCCGTTATCTGCATCGGGGGATTTATACACGGGGGAAAGCCAGATAACATCCGCGCCGACATTTTTTATTTCATCAAGACGGGAAATAATTCCCTGAATATCGCCGAAGCCGTCGTCGTTTGAATCCTGAAAACTGCGCGGATAAATCTGGTAAACGATTTGATCTTTATAATTTTGGTTTTGCCTGATATTTTTATTTTCCATTTTATTCTCCATAATTTAATAAAATACCTGTATAATATAATCATTATATGTTAATTATAAGTTATGATTCAATCGGCGATACGCAATTTGAAAAGCTCGTTAAATATCCTGCGTTTAACGCGCTGTCAAAACAGTCCGCAGTTTTCCGCGGAGTGTCCGGCGTCTTTTTAAGCAATACATATCCTGTTCACACATCGGTTGCAACTGGCGTTCATCCGCGCGAGCACGGCGTTACGTCAAATATAGAGCCGTTTCCTTCTTCAAAACCCGCATGGAACTGCGACGAAAGATCGATACGCGCAAAAACAATCTGGCAGATGGCGGCAGAGAAGGGAATTAAAACCGCCGCCGTTTTATGGCCTGTTACCGCGTTTTCTAAATCAATAAAGTATAATATTCCTGAAGTGCGCGCGCTTCCCGGCGAAACGCAGCTAAAGACAAGCATGAAGGCGGGAAGCCCGATCCTTCAGCTGATAATATTTCTGCGTTACGGGAAAATAATGAAAGGCTATAAACAGCCTGACCTTGATAATTTTACCGCGGCAAGCTCCGCGGAAATTCTTCGCAAAAAAAAGCCGGGACTCGCGCTTGTGCATTTTACAGCTTATGATTCGTTCTGCCATGATCACGGACCGGAAAGCGCGGCTCTTGATGACGCGCTGGAAGCGATGGATAAAAATCTTAAAACGCTTCTTGACGCCGCGGAATCTTATGAAAAAGATGTAATTGTTTTTTCAGATCACAGCCAAATCGGCGTGCATACAGTAATCGATCCTAACATAAATCTTGTTAAGGAAGGACTGCTCAATCAGGATGATTCCGGTTATTCGGCGGGAGAAAGCGGCTGTTTTTTTGAATGCGCTGGCGGGTCGGCTTTTTTCCACGCGGGAAAATTAAGCGCGGATCAAACCGGCAAAATTCGCATTAAAACAGAAAGCAGCGAAGGCTTTCGCAGGATGCTTTCCGCGGACGAAATAAGCGTATCGGGAATGGAAAAAGCCGCGTTCGGCTTTTGCGCCAAAGCCGGCTACTGTTATGAACCTGCAGGCGCAGTAAAAAAAGGCAATCACGGCTATCCGCTCGACATGGACAATTACAGGGTTTTTTACATGGCAAAAGGCTGCGGTCTTGCTCCCGGCAGCGTTTCGCATGGCGGAAGTCTCCTAGATATCGCTCCCCTGGTTATCCAGCATCTTAATTTATGAATTTTAGCGGGGATTTTCGATAAAATCAAAAAAAAAATTGGCATATCTGTTTTAATTATATTATATTTAATAAGATAGGTGCGATCTAAACCAAAGGAAAAATAGTGAATAAGCTCGATTTTCCCAAAATCCACTTTTATGATCAGGATTTTGTTGATATTTATGATAAAACATGGGCGTGGATACAGGACTGCTGGATTTCAGGCGGCGATAAAAGCGGAATTGACGGAAAATTCTTCGCTTACGCCGATTCCCAGACGGTTACCCAGGCTGATGCGATATTTTCCTCGTTTTTTTTGGTTTATTCCAACCGTATTTTTCAGGCTCATCCGACTTTGGACTTGTTCTACAGCCGTCAGGAGCCGAACGGAGCCATCCGCAGCGCGTATGACATCACTACAGGCCAGTGCGTAACTGACAGGGAAAATCCTGAAGGCATCGGAATGCCGGTTTTCGCGTGGGCGGAATACAATATCTACCACAAATCCGGCAACAAAAAACGCGTTAAGGACGTCCTTCCCATACTTTGCAAGTACTCCGCGTGGATCGAATCTGTCTTTAAAAAACCAAACGGCCTTTACAAGGCGCCGTTATCTGCAACCGGCATGACGAATGTTCCGCGCGCGGACGCCTATTACGCGATGGATTTTAACGCGATGATGGCGATCAATATGCTGTATGTCTCCGCGCTTGCGGATATTTTAAACGACAAGGAAACAAGCTTTCAGTACAAGCGCCAGTATTTTTCGCTTAAAACAAGAATCAATTCGCTGATGTATAACGCCGCGGACGGTTTTTACTACGACATCAATAAAAACGAAAAGCAGGTTCCTGTTAAAACAATCGCCGGTTACTGGCCGCTGTTAGCTGAAATTCCAAACGGCGAAAAAGCGGAAAAAATCATAGAAAAACTGTCCAACCCCAAATATTTCGGCACAGCGCATCCTTTTCCTTCGCTTGCGGTCAGCGAAAAGGATTATGATGAAAACGGGCGCGGCTACCGCGGATCGGTTTTTCCCTATTTGACATTTATGGTGATAAAGGGGCTTGAACGCTATCAGCGCTGGGATATCGCGCGCGAGTGCGCGATCAGGCATGTTTATTTTATGCTGGATTCCATGAGCCCTGACGGAAATCACAACAGGGGAAATCTCTGGGAAGCATATCTTCCTTCAAAAGAAGGGCCCGCGAAATGGCCGGGTAAACTTAATTTTCCGCGCCCGCAGTTTCTGACGTATGACGCGCTTTCCACAATCTGCCTTACAATCGAAAACATTGTCGGCCTTTCAATTTCGCTTCCGCGCAAAACTGTAGACTGGGTAATCCCGAGCCTTGAAATCATGGGAGTTGAAAATCTTTCGCTTAAAAACAACATGATTACAATTCTTTCGCACAAGAGCGGAAGGGGCTGGGAAATTCAAATGGAAAGCGAAAAACTTTATTACTTTACAATCAACATTCTCGGCGTAAAGGAAAAAACCCTGCCGATTCCGTCCGGAAAATGCTCGATACTTATTGACAAGCTGTAAGCCTATGGCCGCGACTTTAACTGCAATCATTGAAATCGGTTCCACAGGAATTAGGCTTCATGTCGCGGAAATTTATTCTAACATCGGCGCGGGCAGCGCGTGGAAAGTGCTCGACCGCGCTGTAAGGCCTGTGTCGCTTGGGCGCGACGTTTTTACAACCGGCGTGCTTTCAAGAGAATCGATGCTTGAATGTCTTGCGGTGCTTCAGAACTTCAGGGAGCTTTTATCCGGGTGGAGCATAGAAGACGAAAACATTCACGCGATCGCGACAAGCGCCCTGCGCGTTGCACGTAACAGGGATGTTTTTATCGACCGTGTGCGCCAGGAAACAGGTTTTTCATTTTCCATTGTAGAAGGCATCGAAGAAAACAGGCTGATGTACCTTGCCGTGCGCTTCGCCCTTAAACAGGACCTTCCGCTTTTCTGGCGCGCGAATTCCATGATTGTGGAAATCGGCGGCGGCTCGACGGAAATAATGCTGCTGCGCCGCGGGCAGATGGTGGCGGCTCACAGTTTAAAGCTTGGAACAATAATGATCACGCAGCGATCGCGGCACATCTTCGGCAAAGGTTTTTTTTATGAGCGTTATCTGAACGAAAATATCAAGAACACCCTTGCGATGCTCAATATGGACATGGACCTTAACCGCATAAGAACTCTTGTCGCCGCGGGATCCGACGCGCGTCTTGCAGCGGACAAGGCCGGAAGGGATTTAAACGAATACTGCAAGATAATCGAGCGTGATAATTTTATCGCCTTTGTGGACAAAGTCCGCAATTACAGCATAGAAGACTGCATCCGCGAATTTGGAATTACATACACAGACGCCGAAGGACTGCTCCTTGGCCTTTTTATTTTAAAGCTTTTCCTTGAACGGACAGGCGCGCCGATTATAGCGGTTCCGCTTGTCACCATCCGCGACGGTTATCTTATCGATCTTGCTTCCGGCGTTGATTCGTCGCTTCAGGATGAATTTTCATCGCAGATAATCGCGTCCGCAGTAAATCTCGGGCGCAAGTTTCATTTTGACGAAGCGCACGGCTGCCATGTCGCGCAGCTTTGCATGACAATTTTTGACGCGCTTTTAAACGAACACGGAATGAATACGCGCCATCGCGTCCTGCTTGAAACCGCCGCGGTTCTGCATGACATCGGCACATACATAAAACCGTCAGGCCATCAGAAACACGGACAGTACATTGTCGCAAACTCGGAAATTTTCGGCCTGCATCAGGATGAACTTGCGATCATCGCGAATGTTATTAACAGCCACCGCGGCGATCCGCCGTCGCAATCCGACATCGATTTTATGATGCTTCAAAGGGAAGACCGCGTATGTGTTTTAAAACTAGCGTCGATACTAAGAGTCGCCGACGCGCTTGATCGCGGACATACGCAGCAGATTAAAAAAATAACCGTTGAACGCCGTCCTGAAACAGTTGTGCTTCACGCGGGCAGGGCGGCGGGCGGACATGGTTTTGATCTTTCGCTTGAATTAATGGGCATTGAAGAAAAAGGCAGATTGTTTCAGGATGTTTTCGGGTATAAAGTTATATTAAACTGATTATCATAAGGAGGAGTCAATAAATGGACGCTAACGAAAATGATGCTGCCGTTAATAAGGAACAGTCTTCATCTATCCTGCCGTATCTGTCGCGTGACATCTCCTGGGTTGATTTTAATGAACGCGTAATGAATGAAGGGCTGCGCCCGAATTTGCCGCTTTTAGAAAGGCTCAGATTCCTTTCGATAGTCTCGGCTAATTTTGACGAATTTTTCATGGTGCGAATCGCCGCGCTTAAACGCCTTGAAAAAAATGACGCAAAGCCTGATCCAAGCGGACAGACGCCTTCGCAGCAGTTAAAAATAATTTCTGAAAGAGTTCATTCAATCGTGGAAAGGCAGTATGAATGTCTTCACAGCGAAATTTTTCCCGGGCTCGCGAGAAACGGATTGTCGCTTCTGCGCCCCGATTCGTGGACAGTTCCGCAGCTTGATTTTCTTGATTCGTATTTTGTAAACCAGATTTATCCAGTTCTTACGCCGCTTCGCCTTGAAGACGACAAACCGATACCTTTTATCGAAAGCCGTTTGTTAAACGCCATCTTCCTTCTTGAAGCCGATAATCCGCCCGCTTCAGGCAGCGGCGAACAGGAGCCGCCCGCAGAATTAAAAATTATTGTGCCGCTTCCCGCTGTTCTTGACAGGCTTGTATGGTTTCCGAATTTTGAAAGCAAGGTAAACGGGAATGAAAAGGAAAATCTTCAGCTTGTTATGCTTGAAGATATAGTGATTACATGGGGAACGTATTTATTCCCCGGCTACCGCGTAAAAGAAAGCATGATTTTTAAAATCAACCGCGACGCTGATTTTTCCGTTGATGAGCAAAGAGACGAAGACTATGTGGAAGCTATGGTTCAGGTTCTGGAAGACAGGGGAAGGGCCGACATTATCCGCATGGTTTATTCGCCGGGAAGCCACAAACTGCGCGACGAGCTTTCACGGCGCTTTTCGCTTGACAGCGATTGTCTTTACGAAATTAACGGCCCGATTAACATGATTGATTTTCTTGAGCTTCTCAATATAGCGAGCTTTGAAGATTTAATCGAGAAACCCTGGAAGATTCACAAGTCCGAAGATTTCAGCGAAGAGTCAAACGCCGGCTCGTCGCCCGTTCTGGACAGGATAAGCGAAGGCGATGTAATGCTGCATCTTCCGTATCATTCATTTGATCCGGTTGTAAGATTCTTTCAGGAAGCCGCTTCCGATCCGCAGGTTATATCGATTAAAACCGCGCTGTACAGAACAGGCGGCGCGATTCCGGGAATTGGAATTCACTCGGGCTCTTCATCGTATTCGCCCGTGGTCAGGGCGCTTGAGCAGGCGGCGCTTAACGGAAAGCACGTAACGGCGGTTGTCGAGCTTAAGGCGCGTTTTGACGAAGAGCGCAACATTTCATGGGCGAACCGGCTGGAGAAAGCCGGCGTTATTGTCGTTTACGGGCTTTCAAATTTAAAGATACATTCAAAAGTGTCGATGGTGCTGCGCCGCGAAAACGACCGCGTCAGGCGTTATGTGCATTTATCGACAGGGAATTACAACAACAGAACCGCGAAATATTACGAGGATATTTGCTTATTCACCTGCCGTGACGATATCGCCTATGACGCCGGGCTTATTTTTAATATGCTGACGGGTTATTCCGCGGTGCAGTCAATGAACGCGCTTACGATCGCGCCTACAGGATTAAAGCGGCGTTTTCTTGAACTTATCGAGCGCGAAACAGGCAGGGCGAAACACGATTACCCCGCTAGAATCACCGCGAAGATGAACGCGTTAACTGACGTTGATATCGTTAAAGCCCTGTACGCGGCCTCGCAGGCAGGCGTAAAAATATCGCTTTGTATCCGCGGAATCTGCACGCTGATTCCCGGAATAAAGGGAGTATCCGAAAATATCCGCGTTATAAGCGTTATCGATCATTATCTTGAACATTCAAGAATTTATTATTTTTCTAACGGCGGCGCGGAAGAAATTTATCTAGCAAGCGCGGATTTAATGACGCGCAACCTTGAACACCGCGTGGAAATTTTATTTCCCGTCCATGAAGAAAAGCTGCGCACAGAATTAGTGGAAATACTCAATGATTATTTCCGCGATAACTGTCAGGCATCTTCGCTTGACAATAAGGGCGTATGGACGCAGCTTACCCCCGGCGAAGGCGAAAAGCGTTTCCGCGTCCAGAAGCAGATGCTTTCCCGCGCCGCCCGCGATACTGATATTCCCGATCCCGCGAAAATGGAGTATACTGTAAGAAGGAGCTCGCCTGCCCAAGTTTAACACCGCCGTGCGGAACGCAGAGTCAGAGCGGGCATTAATTAAAAGGAGCGTTTTATGTTAGACATGTTAGGTGCAATCGGTCTTGATCCCCTGTATTTGATTTTAATTATACCAACGCTTCTTCTTTCTCTTTGGGCGCAGTTTACGGTTAAATCGACCTTTTCAAAATACTCAAATGAGCGGTGCGCAAAAGGGATTACAGGCAGCGGCGCCGCTGCGCTGCTTTTAAAATCGAACAATATTAACGATGTCGCGGTTGAACCTGTAAAAGGCTCCCTTACAGATCACTATTCGCCGGGCGAAAAAAAACTGCGTCTTTCGGAGCCTGTTTTCGGCATATCGACAATTTCCGCGGTCGGCGTCGCCGCACATGAAGCGGGACACGCCATTCAGCACGCGACAAAATGGGGTCCGCTTGCTCTGCGAAGCGTTCTGGTTCCAATAGCGAACATCGGTTCACAGTTTGGTCCTACAATGGCGATAATCGGGTTTGGCATAACGGCAGTCGGCGGCTTAATTGATTCAATCGCGTCGTTATTAATCACCGGGGGAATTCTGCTTTTCAGCGGCGCAGTGCTTTTTTACATCATCACCCTGCCTGTGGAATTCAACGCTTCAAACCGCGCGATCGCCATTCTGCGCTCCGGCAATGTTTTAAGCGAAGACGAATTAAAAAAGGTAAGAAAGGTGCTGAATGCCGCGGCAATGACCTATATCGCGTCAGCCCTTACAGCGATTGCGAATTTGATCCGCCTTATACTGCTTTCCAAAAGACGCAGATAAATTACGCAGCCCCGTTTCTTGACAATCTATTTTGCGGCAGCGCTGTCAGCGCGTACTTCATTTTTCACTTTGCGTTTCTTTTGCAGTGAAAAACTTTTTAATGATTAAAGGATAAAGCGCCGCCACCCAAAGCAGCATAAGAAAATATCTTAGCGTATCAACTACAAGCCCTGTTCCGATTATCAATTTTAATCCTTCCTTGATTGCGAGAACGCCCGCGATTCCGAGCGCATATTTTATTATCTGCCATAAAATATTTTTTGATTTAACAGAAAACTGTATATAAACGCGTTCAAAAAACATTCCGACAGCGAAGCCGATGCCCGCGCCGGCAGCTTTTAGGCAGTCTGAAAGATAATTCTGCTCAATCCTTCCGCGTGAATGCAAAACAGCCGCAATCACTATCACAATAATCGCGTACAGAATCATTATCAGCGAAATGGTAAGCTCGCGCTGTTTGCTGATTTTATTGCCTGAAAAAAGTTTAATTGTAAAAAATATAATTAATGATGTGATTAAAAGCGATACTGTTACATCAAGCAGGGTATGAACGCCAAGATACATCCTTGAAAACGCGACAAGAATTACAAGAAAGAAGAAAACGATTTTCAGCGGAACTTGTTTGATAGCGGCGCCGAGCGAACCCAGTAATGAAGTCGCGCTTTGCGTATGGCCGCTTGGGAACGAATAACCTGTCGCGTGTTCAAGCGCTGAATGCACGGGATTTAATTCAGGATGCGCTATCCACGGACGGTCGATTCTGAAAATTATTTTCATTCCCTGGACAGTGAGCCCTGAAAGCAGATACGCGATGCTGATTCCGTATGCGGTTTTTTTGCTGATGCACCAGAAGATCGCGCAAAGAACAGCTATAGCGACAGTTTCTTCGCCAAGGCGCGTGACAAGCCCGATAACTGTATCAAGAAAAGGCGAACGTATTCCTTCAAGAAATTTCAATAATTCCATTTAATTCTCCGGTTTTTTCCAGTTTTTAAAAGTCTCTAATGATTTTATCATATTTTTTATCAGCGTTCAAATAATTTTTTTAATTCTTCGTGAGACATTCTTGCAAGCCATGATTCGCCTGATTTAACCGTCATATCGGCAAGTTCTTTCTTGCTTGAGATCATCGCGTCGATTTTTTCTTCAAAACTGTTTTTGGTGATTAGCCTGTGAACAAATACTGTGCGTTTCTGTCCGATGCGGAACGCGCGGTCTGTCGCCTGATTTTCCACCGCGGGATTGTACCAGAGATCATAATGGATAACGCGGCTTGCCGCCGTCAGATTAAGCCCGAGACCTCCGGCTTTTAAACTGATAAGCATTATCCGCGAACCCGGATCATCCTGAAACCTGTTAATTGTCATGGTTCGCGTGTTCTGGTTTAGTCCGCCGTGGTAAATTAAAGCCGCTTCTCCCAGTTCTTTTTTGATGATGCGGGACAGGCAGTCAAGCGTTTCAACGTACTGGCTGAAGACAAGAACCTTTTCCCTGTTTGCAAGAATTTTCTGAAGAAGCTCGACAAGAAGCTGCGCCTTGCCCGAAAGCTGCGCCAAGGGCGGGCTTTCCCCGTCATACGCGCGCGGATGATTGCAAATCTGTTTTAAGGACGTTAAAAGATAAAATATTAAAGACGTGCGTTCTTTGGAAGAAATTTCCTTCGCTTTTTGCATGGATTGTTCCACGACAGTTTCGTATAACGCCGCCTGTTCTTTTTCCAGTACGGCGTATTCATTCGTCACAATTTTTTCCGGCAAATCCCTGATAATGTTTTTGTCTGTTTTAAGCCGCCGCAGCAAAAAGGGCGATGTAATTTTCTGCAAAGCTTCAGCCTGATCTTTATTTCGCATAACTTCGATCGGAACGCGGTAATTTTCCCTGAAATTTTTCGCGTCGCCAAGATAACCGGGAAGGATAAAATCAAAAAGCGAACGTAAATCTTCCAGGCGGTTTTCAACGGGCGTGCCGGAAAGCGCAAGGCGGTATTTTGACTGCAGGTTTTTTACGGTGCGCGATACGCGCGTTTGGGAATTTTTCATTAAATGGGCTTCGTCAGCCAAAAGAAGCGAGAATTTTCTTTTATTAAGTTTTTCGGCGTCGCGCACTGTCGTCTGATATGTTGTAAGGAACGCGTCGCTTTTTTTATCAAAGCGGCGGCCGCTTCCGTGATAAAGCGATACCTTAATTGACGGCGCAAAACGGCTGAACTCTTTTTCCCAGTTGTTAAGAAGGGCAGCCGGAGCTACGATTAAGCAGCCGTCCGCAAGCAGCCCTTCTTTTTTAAGGCGGAGTATCAGCGCGATTGACTGAATGGTTTTTCCAAGCCCCATGTCGTCCGCGAGTATACAGCCGAAACCCGATAATAGTAACGAGCAAATCCAGTTGTAGCCGCGAACCTGATATGGCCGCAGCTGCGCGTTTAATTCTGACGGAACCGGAAAATCATGCTCTTTAAAAATATTATCTATATTCTTTTTTACATTAAACGGAAGAACTGTATCGCCAGTAAAATGCGCCTTTAAAAAATCATTAACGCCGGGAGAAGACGCGCGGGCTTTTTTCAGTAAATGCGAAAATTCACCTGCCTGCATTTTAACAAAACCGTCCCTGAAACGGACAATCGCTTTTTTAAGCTTTACAAGTTTTTCAAATTCTTTAATGCTCATAACATCGCCGCCCACGGCAACCTGCCATTCAAAATCCTGCAATGCGTTTAAATCAAGATAGTGTACGAGCGAATCTGTTTTTCCCTTAACCACGAGCCGCGGCTTTAATTCTCTTGCAAGGGTTTTGGGAAGGTTCACGATCATTCCAAGCCGCGTAAGAAGCGAAGACGCGCAGTCAAGAAATGTGACAAGCCGCGTCTCTGACAGCGCGACCTTACGGCTTGTAAAAAGTTCTTTTATTTCAGGAAGATAGTTTGACAGGGCGACAGGCGCGCGCAGTTTTTCAATGTCTTTGCATTTTGAAAGCGGCGTTTTAACCGCGGCCTGATCGTCATCCGCGGCTGTTATTACATCCATGGAAACTGTAAAATCCAGAATATCATCAGCATTAAAAAGCGAGCCGCTTTCTGCATGCTGTTCCGCCTGATCTTCTGATTTTCTTTTGATCAATTCTTTAATGGTGATCTCGTAACGATAGGCGGTAAAATCAATATGAAGAACGGACAGCCAGCGGTCAATGGTCATCGGAAGGGATCGTTTCGCAGGCGGCGTTATGTCAATAAACATACCCGTAAAAAACATATTTAAAAGTTTTTTATAATCGTTATTCTGAGTATTATTGTCTTCGCGGTAAAAATCATTTTTAAACTGCATAAAATTTTTTCTTACCCATTCGCCGAGAAAAGCGGAAGACAGAATGTCCGCGGCGCTTTGCGCACTGATTGTTTTCCTGCCTTCATGCTGCGAACGCTGCGACAGCTGCGACAGCTGCGACAGCTGCGAACGCTGTTTCCGTTGTTTATCCGCAAGCGTTATGTGAAATACATTGGCGGACTCGAATATTTCACATTCGCGGGACGCGATTAACTTTAGCATGTTTGAAACCTGCGGCAGATTTTCGTAGGGACGCCAGATTATTTTAAGCGTTTCAATGTCAGCTTGATCGTCTTCTTCAAATTCATCTTTATATGAAGGCTGTAAGTCGCGTGAAACATAAACATAGGGAATAAAAGCGCCTGACAAACATACAAGGTTTAAAAATTTAAAAAGATAAAAAAGAAAATTATAGGAAGCTGTGCCGTCATCCGAAGAAAACTGCGAAAAAAGGCTGAAAGCTTCAAATAGCGTATAACGTTTTACGCCGCCGTTTATATCCTGCGCCTGCAGATACGGCTCCATGCCGGGTTCGGGAATGTTCCCTGAAAAACCCGGAAAATGCGCTTTCCAGTTTGATCTTGAAAAATCATGTTCTGTTTGTTCCATTGTTTCCGTATCTGAATACGCGGATTCCCAATGCGCGCTGTCAGACAAAGAGCTGCCGGCGCACCTGTGGTAAAATTCCGCGATTACTGAAGAAAAGTCCCTATTGCAAAACGGCGGATTCGGCGGCAGCAGCGATGTAATTAATTCCGCGCAGTATGGAATTGGTTCAAGCTCAAAAGGCTGCGGGCTTTCCTGCGCGCGCGGAAAATCACTGTCTTTAACATTCGCGTAAGTTATCGCAAAAGGCGGCGCAATTTTATGAACCGCTGATTTTCCGAAACGATCGCCTAAATCCATGCCGCGCAGCCTGAAAAGAACCTGCGGGTTTGCGTCAATTTCCCTTGCGATAATGTAATAAAGCGCCGCCATGTGTTTGCAAGGATCGCCGTAGTCAGGGCATGAGCAGGACCTTTTCATTTCGCGCCAGCGCACAGGCGTAAGGTTTATGCCTTCGCTTTTCAGTTTTTGCAAAAAAGTTTCAGGTAACTCGCCCGATGCGATGCGCGCCATAAGCGGCGGATCGCTTTCTATCAATTTATAGACTTTCTCCGCCTTTTCCAGCGGCGGAAAACTTATGGACACTTTGTAAAACGGACTGCTTTTTCCTTCGACCTTCGCCGATGCGCGGCCTGCGTTTATATCAAGCGAAAGCACTTTTCCCGAATTTGCATAACGTCTTCCGCGTTCAAGGCGCTCGCCCATCTTGTAGCTGTCAAGCACATCGATGAACCATCGCCCCCAGGGTGTAACGCCGTAAAGATTTTTCATGATATGGAAAAATTATATCAATTAATATCATTAAATAAAATCATTAAAGCCGGTATTTTTCCCGCGTCAGTTTGTTTAACATCGAATTCTAAAAAATTATCTAATTTTTTTTATTTTCAGTCATGCAAAACGCGAAGTCCGCACCCATATACGGTATCTATGAATTTTCCCGCGGGAAGTTCATGGCCGGCGGCAGCCTGCTGCCGGATCTTAGCGAGGAGGATGTATATGAACAACCTCAATTCAATTCTAATCGAAGGCAATCTCGTGAGAGACCCTCTGCTTAGGTCCACCCCAAAAGGGACTCAAATTTGCACAATGAGTCTCGCGTCGAATCGTTACTACAAGCAGGACACAGGTTTCGAAAAGGAAGTATCCTTTTTCGATATTGAAACATGGTCCAAACTTGCCGAGCTCTGTTATGCGAAAGGCAAGAAAGGCCGGGGAATACGCGTAGTAGGCCGCCTGAAACAGGATCGATGGAACGACCCCGAAGGCAAACCGCGGTCGAGAATCAGCATTGTCGCGGAGCATGTTGAGTTTCGTTCCGAGTTTAAAAAGGAAGCGAAACCCGCGTCAGGTTTGTCATATGATGATGATTCCGATGCTGAAGACGCCGCTGTTCTTGAAAAAGCCGAAAGGACGGCGGAAGCCGCTGCCGTAACGTTCTAGTTTTTCTGTAAATGAGCGGGGGCGTTAAGTTCCCGCCCGTTTACTGATCTGAATAAAACCCGTCTTTCCAGTTGAATCTACAGGAATCAGGCAGCGCGGTACATTCGCTGACAGAACGCATCAGGTCGCGGTAATTTGTTTTTTTTAATGCAGGTCCGCGCAGATCGATAATAAAACGCCCGAATCCCGATTCTTTTAAAAATGGAATTTTATCTGTAATTGAAAAGTATTTTTGCGGCAGAACGAGCGAGTCTTCCCCCGCGCCGCTGCCTTTTAACAGCGTGAAGTTCCCGTTCATGTTATCTGAAAATTTATTAAAATTAAGAACGCTTCCCGGATCAGGTCTTATTGTGAATAACTGCGGCCAGGCGAAAACCGTAATAAAAAATTTCCTTCGAAGCCTTTTATCAGAACCCAGCGTTTTTTCAAGATTCTGTCTGTTGTTTTCCAGCGGCGAAACAAATCCGTCAGCTCCAAGGGAAGAAATAAATGAAAGCGACCATGAATTGAACATATAAAGCCACGGCCCTGCGATAAGCTTAACATTGCTAAAATCCCTGAAAAGCGAAAATTGACCCGGGTTATTAACAATAAACTGATTATATCCATTTTCGATCAGCAATCTGATGTTATCTGTCATTGCGCTGTTTTCGTAACAGGCGGCTGCCTGCGGAAAAAACGGCTCAAAAATCAAAATTATTTCCGAAGGTTTAAAAGGCAGCGGTTTACCGCCGTTTTTGTTTCCTGTTAAAAGCTGTTTTATATTTTTGCGCGACATAGAAAGCATCACGCGCTGCGGGCGCGAAGACTGAACGATGTATAAATCATCAGGGCGGGAGACAGCCGTGTACAATCCTTCAGGAAAAATTTCCTGTTTGTTTACCGTTATCTGCACAGTCGGCGCCCTGTCTCTGCCAGGCCCCCTGCCGCCTGACACGTTCGGTATAATTGGCGCATAACGCTTTCGCATCTCTTTTGTCTGAATAAGATAAACATGATCGCCCGGAAGACCTTCAGGCGAAGAAATCCAGACTTCATTCCGCTTTGATTTTTTAACCGCAGGTTCCGCGGATGTCAGCCTGTGCGAAATCCTTCCAGAATCGTCGCTTAAATGAATGCGCACGGAATCCCGCGCCGATAATTTTATTCCGCGCGGCGGCGTAACAAGCGCGCACCTTTCATCACCCGAACCCTTTATTTTTTGAATGGTTCCAAGGCTGATTCCCGTCCCGCCGTCCTGATCCGGATTCAGCCAGTCTATTTTGCTTTGCGCCGCTGCATCCCTGTGTGAACTTTCCATGAAGAAATTTTCGTTAAATAAATATTCGGTTTTGGCGCGCGCGAAATCGTTACGCAAAATCTCCTGCCCCGTTTCAATGCTGCGCCGTATCTCTTCCATATCATTGCCGCCTGCTATGGCGTCAATGACAAGCCTGTAAGCTGAAACCACGGCGCCGACATAGGACGCGCTTTTCATTCTGCCTTCAATTTTTAAAGCTTTAATTCCGGCTTCAGCCAGGTCAGGTACGCGTTCCAAAAGCTGCAAGTCATTCGGGGAAAAATAATATCCCCGCATATTTTCATTCTGCCTGCCTGCGTTATGCGATTCGTAAAATTGATGATACAGCCTTCTGCATGCCTGGGTGCACATTCCCCTGTTCGCTGATTTTCCGCCCAGATAGCTTGAAAAAAGACAAATGCCTGAAACGCTTACGCAAAGCGCGCCGTGAACGAAAACTTCAAGCTCAAGATTCGTCTCTTTTTTTATGCTGACAAGTTCGTTAAGTGAAAGTTCGCGCGCAAGAACGACGCGCGATACGCCGTGCTTTGAAAGCGCGTTTGCTCCCCTTGCAGAAGCGATGTTCATCTGGGTGGAAGCGTGAAGCCGGAGCGACGGAAACTCAGTCTTTGCCATCGCGATAACGCCGAAATCCTGTACTATAAGCGCGTCCGGCCCCTGTTGTGAAAGATATTTTAAAAACTGATACATGCGGTCGGCTTCGCGCTGTTCAAAGACAGTATTCACCGTAACGTAAACTTTTTTGCCCATGCGGTGAAGCGCGCGTAAAGCGGCTTCAAACTGCGCATAGGTAAAGTTGGCGCTTCTCATGCGGGCGTTAAAATCTTTAAGGCCAAGGTAAACAGCGTCCGCGCCTTCGCCGATTGCGGCGTCAAGCGCTTCGGGAGAACCTGCGGGAGCCAGTAATTCCGGAGTTTTCATACTTGCTTTTATATATATCATTTTTATATTAAAATCTATCATGCGATATGGAAAAATTTACTTTTAAAAGTCCGCCCGAAAATTATGTGCCAGAGTACGCGGTAAAAGAAGCGCAGATGTATAAAAAGAATTTTTTATCAAAAAACGCAGAAGCGGCATCTGAATTACAGCACCGTTTTTTTTATGATAAAAAAGGCGGCGCGTGTCTGGAATTTACGGTAAAACCGAAACCCGGTTATACTTTTAAAAAGCTTACATGGATTGGATTTAAATGGAGCAATATAAGCGGCAATATCGGCAACGGAATGATTAATTATACGCTGGCAAAAAAACTCGCTGATAAAGCGCAGTTTTTAATGGATCAAAGAAGAAAAGACGCCGCGTTCAGGGAAATTGAAAAAATCGTATTGCAAATCGCCGGAGAATATCAATATGATTTTAAAAGCGCTTACGGCATATCTGTAAAATACCGCAGGCCGAAAATTAAAAAGGCGGTATGCGGCGGATACTCCGACGCGCTTGCGGAAAAGTTAAAAAACAATCCGCTTGCGGCGAAAGTGGAAAGTTGGTCATCGCAAAAAGGACAACATTCATGGAATGTAATAATCCTTAAAAACAGCCAGCGCAGGCTTTATTGTGACGCGACATGGTATCAAGGAAACAACATAGACAGCGAAGGATATGTAGTCGACATTCCAGACAAAAATCCCGTGAACCTGACCTATGATTTGGATGAATTTAACTGTCTTGGCGGCGCTGTGAACAGGGCGTCAGGCAAATTATTAAAAGTGCATTTTGCCTGGAACGACGCGAAATCTTGTAGTTGATTGCGTCTAACGTTTGTTAGGCGCAAGTTTTGCTAGAACAACAAAATATAAAAAAAATTTAAGATAATTGACAAAAATACAACATTTAAATATCTTAAATTATGCAGGAAAAACATGGGTAATGAATTAAACATACCTCTTGAAATTCTCTTAACAGCAATACAATTCTCTACACTTTGGCTTCTCTTTTATAAACTATATTATCAGGAATCAAAGAAAAAACGTATTTTACTTATCATTTGTATGATATTATTCCGTCCTTTATATATTATCTTATATGGTCCTTTCTTTTCTATACATTTATCATTAAAAATATTACTTCCTGGTTTAGCTTATATAAATCTTATATTACTATCAGGCGGTAAAAAAAGAAATTTATGCATTATGGCATTATATCATTGGAATATAACATTTCTTGTTGATGTTATTTTTAGTTCTTTATTTCTTGGTATTACAGGAAAATATTTATTTTTTAGCAATGAAATGTATTTAATTGCTAATATTGTTTATCACGTTATTATTTTATTATGGGCATTGTTTTATTTTTATATTATGAGAGCCGTACCTCAAGAAGCCGGATAATTATCCTTATAACTCCATTAATCGGAGCAGTCGCTTTTAATATGGTTCATGGACCTTTACAATTACAATTAGAGGCAGGTTTTAATAATTTTCTTTTTCTTGGTATTTTCTGTATTATTTTGCTCGTACTTAATCTTTTTATTTTTTATCTTTTAATAAAGCTTGTTTCTAGCTATAATACAAAATTGCTTGCTGGAGAACTTAATAAAACTCCGCCAATATATACACTGGAAAATGGTCTTTCACATGAATTTATTAAAAAATATGATCTTTCTAATCGTCAAGTAGAAATTACAGAAGCATTACTTAAAGGGAATTCAAATAAAGAAATTGCTGCTCTAATGAATATTGAAGTTAATACAGTACAAGTACATTTACAAAATATTTATCGGAAAACAGGTGCACCAGGTCGATATGCTCTTATGGCATTAACAGGTATAGGTAAATAATCGTAAAATTTCTTAAAATAACTGAAAACAGTTAGTCTAAAATCATTAAAATAACTGATAAATGGAATAGTCTCCTTATATTTATAAGTATAAAATTTAAATAATATTCAGGAGGTATTTTTATGAAAAGGTGTTTTTTAGTATTTTTTTTATTCTGTTCAATTTTATTAAATGTTTCTGGTCAAGACAGAAAACACACTATTTATATTGACATTTTTCCTATGGGCAATGGTATTTTTTCTGGTGGTATTGGTCTTGGTATTGGTTATGATTATAGAATAAATCAGTATTTTTCTATAGGTGGATTAGTAAATTATTTTGGTAATTTTAAAGGTAATAATACTTATAGTTTTATTTTATTAGGAAAGTATTTTCCAATAAAAACAGAAATAGGAAGTCCTTATATAGATTTTGGTTTTGGTTATCGAAGAAGAATATCTGAAGAAGATAATATCCATTGTTTGGTAACAAACGCGCATATTGGATATAAATTTATTTTTAAAAACGGTTTAGTTCTTGATCCTGCCTTTGGGTTTAGGTATGATACTATAACTTTATCAGGTTCGGAAAATTATATGTTTAGTTTTAATATAAAAGCAATTATAGGATATACATTTTAAAATAATAAAAAAGCAAAACCAGCGCTTAACAAATAATAACTGCTACGCCGCCTGTTCGGCGACTCGGGGTTCGAAAAACCGCAGTCGGCTATGCCTTTATGCGGTTTTCTCTCACCCACATTCCAGCCCACCGCAAACCTGCGGTTTGCTTTATAAGGTGGGTTGGAACGTCGCATACCTTAGAACGTTATATGACGTACCACCGTATTTTATTTATATTCCCTTGTATTGTTTTTTTACTTTTTTCTTAAAAAATAATGTTATTGCCTTTTGGGGGCATTTGTTAATACAGCGATAACATATTGTACAATTAGATTTTTGTATAATTATACCGTTTTTATTTTCTAAATTATTCATAGGGCAATTTTTTACACATAAACAACATTGATTACAATCATTATTTATTTTTACTGTATCAAGTGATTTTTTTTCAATTATTGGTAAGAATAAACCCTGTTGTAAACCTAATATCCTAGATATTATATTAAAGCCTCTTTTTTTTATAATTCCATTATTTATATTTTCACATACTTTTTTCATTTTTTGTTCTGCATTTTTTATATATTTTTTTACTTTATTTTCACTTTCTATTGGCAGAATAAATAAATTACATACATTATTAGGCATTAGAAAATGTTCGGCATATATTACTTGGAAATAATTTTTAGGAAACAAATCCGTTAATGCTCTGGCTCCATCTCCTGAAAATATTAATTGTGTACAAAAAATTATTATCTTTTTATTCTTAAAATATTCAATATTCTTAATTACAAATTCTCTCATTATTCGAGGAACCCTTGAACCATAAATCGGGTAGCAAAAACCTATAATTTCTTCTGAATATATAATTTTTTCAAAATCAATACTTTCTTCAATAGAATAAGATTTTGCATTATTTAGTTTACAAAACAATTCTGATATGTATTTAGAATTACCTGTTCCTGAAAAATACAACATAATCATAAATTAATATTACGTTATAACAATTTTTAGGTCAATATCCTTTACAGAATTTAAGTGGCATATCACATAACGGTGGTTTTTTCGATCGTCAACTGCGGAATATATTTCCATCAGGCGTTGTTGTCCAGAACAAAATCCGTCAAGTTCCTGAAGAAAATATCTTAGAAAAAATTTTATTATTTTACTTGACAAAATATTTTTAATCTGATTATATAGTTGAAGTATGCAAAATATAACGCAAGTCATTAATACAAAGTCTTTGACTAAAAAATATAAGGATTTCACAGCATTAAACAGTGTTTCTTTAACAGTTGAAAAAGGGAATGTGTATGGTTTGATTGGAAAAAACGGAGCAGGCAAAACTACATTCTTTAAAGTTATTATGGGTTTAACGGAAAAAACTTCCGGCGATATTAATATAAATGAAAGTGATGACTTAAATGCAGGAAGAAGTAAAATAGGATTTATGATAGGAGTGTCATTCTTTCCATATCTCAATGCGTACAAGAACATTGAATACTATAGAAGAATGAAAGGCATTAACGATAAAAAAGAAACAGAGAGAGTGTTAAAACTGGTTAACTTATATGATGTGAAAAAACCTTTCAAGGCTTTTTCTATGGGAATGAAACAACGATTAGGGATTGCTAATGCTCTTTTAGGGAATCCTGAAGTTATAATTTTAGATGAACCTATTAACGGATTAGACCCGCAGGGAATTATTGATATCAGGAAAATTATTATAGATATTAATAAAAATTATAATACTACCTTTATTATTTCATCTCATATTTTAAGTGAATTAGATTTAGTTGCTAAGAAATATGGTATTATTGATTGTGGTGTTTTATTAAAAGAAGTAGAACAAAAAGAGCTGCATAAACAGAGAAGCAAATCAACAATAATTGAACTTGATAAGACAGATAAGGCAATACAAGTTTTAGAGGATAACGGTATAAAATATACAATAAAAGATCAAGAAATTACTTTAGAAGAGTTTTATTTCAATTTATTAGGCGGCGGAAGAAATGATTAACTATTTAAAAGCAGATTTCTATAGAATATTTAATAAGACAAGTCTATATATATTTTTTTCAATCCTTCTAATAATTTTTCTTTTTTTGGTTTTAATTAAAATTATGCCAATAAAAGCAGGTAGTATTTTACAAAATGGATTAATTATATTTGAAATGTTGTTAATCATTGGCGGCGGTTTTCTATTTACAGCTATTTATAATGATGACTTAACATCAAAAAGTTTACCGCAGTTAATTGGTTTCGGAAAAAAAAGAACATTAATTGTTGTTTCAAAATTAGTAGTAAATATTGTGATTTCCGGCCTGGTGTATACCGGTGCTTTTATCGTCTTTTATTTAATAATAAACATATTTGGAGTTAATGTAAATTTTGAAACAATAGGTGAATTAATTAAGATTGCCCTTAATAGCTTGTTCAGGTTATATGCTTACTCTATTATCGCAAGTATAATTGCTTATGGAACACAAAAAGCTACGATTTCCATTGTGTCATATGTTATACTCGCAACAGGTTTTATTGATCAGATATTGTCGTTATTACTTGGCAGAATAGAAGGCATGGTTGATGGTTTGTTTTTGAATAAATATACGATTTTACAAATTACTGACGAAATGGTTTCAAATCCAAGCATATCAGCAATTATTCCATATTTAATAGCTTTAATGGTGTTTATAACTTTATCAATAATAGCATTTAGAAAAAAGGATTTAGAATTTTAAAGATGAATAAAGGCGGGGTAAAATACAGCAGAGGGCGTCAGACTTTAATCTGCGCCCGAACGGTGTTTTACGGAACTCTAACCGCCCGAACAGAGCGGTGAGCAGTTGCCGTTTGTTATATGCCATACCCCGTCCGTTTTTCAATCACTTTTCCATCTTGACAAGTTTATATGATGATTGTATGATGAAAGCAAGGAGTTTTTGTGAATACAGTTACTTTATCTAGTAATTATCAATTGGAATTCCCTAAAAATATAAGTGAAACTTATGGTTTAGAAGCCGGAGATACTTTTGAGTTCATTTCGTATAATAACAGGATAGAATTAATACCTTTAAGACCTATGAAAAAAATGAAGGGTATTTTTCAGGGGATAGATACAAATATTATGCGTGAAGATGACCGGATATGAATATTATTGATTCATCGTTTTGGCTGGAATATTTTGCTGGTACCGATGCAGGTGGTATAGTTTCTGACAATGTTGAAAACACAGATGAACTAATAGTTCCTACAATTACGCTTTATGAAGTATTTAAGAAACTATTACTTGAGAGAAATGAAGATGATGCATTGTTGGCTATTGGTCATATGAAACAAGGTAAAGTTATAGAATTAACAGAAAATTTATCATTATCTGCTGCAAGAATAAGTAAAAATTATAACTTGCCGATGGCTGATAGTATTATTTACGCGACAAATTTAAAGTATAATTGCATTTTATGGACACAAGATAGACATTTTTCGGGTTTAAATTCTGTTAATTATTATGAAAAATAATTTGAATATTTAACAATACAGCAATATATAGTATTTTAATATTTTAGAACCAAATTTTTACCTAAAATTATTTTCGCGGTATGGCACATAACGTTTGTTACGTGATTTTAAAAACTTGAGCTGTTTAAAGGATAATTAATCGGCGCCAAAACCAATCCTTCTTGCAGGTTTTGGCTTTTCTATAAGATTATTTAAAGTTTCCATAATTTGCCCTATTGTTTCGTCATATTCGTAAAATTTATAATCGCAAGTATCAATATGAAGCATTAAAAGCCCATGTTCAGTAAAAACGAAAGGCATAGTTGTTCTAAACTTTTGACCTTGTAGGTGGTCGCAATTTGCGACCAGCTTTGTAAATTCGTCTTTAGTCAATTGGAACATAAAATCCGGCGGGAAACGCCTAATATTTCGTTTTACCGCTTCATTTAATCTTTTTACCTTTACCCTGTACAATTCAGCTAAATCGCGGTCAATCATAACTTTTAATCCGCGAATCTCGTAAATCATGTCTTGAATAGGTATTAGTTTGTTCTCTTCATTCGTTTTTTCCATAACTTAAAACCTCCATAAAACTAGGTATTCCTCCCCCCAAAGTTAAAAAATTGACATGTATATAATGGGTTGAAAGCGCCGTTTTGCTTTATCGATTCTGAGAAAATATATAAAAAAATGAAGAATTTATGTCTTTTCTACCCAGGCGTTTACGGCAAGCAGGGCATTTTCCTTGTCTGCCATGCTTAATTTACGGTATGCGTTTATTAATTTTTTTTCTGAATCATTCAAATTGCCTATTTCGATCCCTGTAATAAGATATTCCGCGGATACATCAAGTAATTTGGCGATTTCAACACCTTCTTTTAAATTTGGGTAAGTTTTACGGGTCATCCACTTTCTGAATGTGCCAAAAGGAACCTCTATCTGTCCAGAAATCCACTCTTGGGTCGTATTCTTTATCCTGATCTCATTTTTTAGTCTCATCCAGAAATCCATATCTTCATTTTATGCTAAAAAAAGAGCAAATTTGGATTATTATTCCTTGACATATAGAGCAATATTGCGTTATTATGTAAAACATATGAGCATATTTAGAACATTTGTTCGTGAAGATAGGCAAATTTGAGCTAATTTAGACACTCGTATGAATGTTCAAAAAAAAGGAGAATTATAATGTTTTGTTCAGGTTGTGGAAAAGAAATTCAGGAAGGAAGCAAATTCTGCTCTGGCTGCGGAAAAGCAGCGGATGGCAGCGCGCCAAACGCTGTAAGTCCCGCTTCTGATACTTCAAAGATTCTAAAGGAAGGAGAATTCAGAAGGTTTGAAAAACCTATGGAAGCAGCAAATAAAAAAAACGACGGTAAACTTACCTTGTTTTGCAATCGCCTTGAATACAGAGGTAAAGATAATGATGACATCAAAATAGATGACATCTCTGAAGTTGGAGCTGCGTATATTATGGGTAATGTTGGAGAGAAATGTCTTAAAATTACCGATAAAGCCGGTAAAGTATATAAATACTATCGCGTTAGTAAATTTTATGAGAGGATGGCTTCTTTCTCTGCCGTTAAAGGCGGCACTACAACTTTAGATGATATTAATGAAGAGCTGGAAAGATGGCGCGCTGCTATTGATAAAGTGAGGGGACGATTATAAAACTTTTTTAGTAAAGAAGCTTAACTTAAAACGCAGGAGTGTTAGAATGAATAAGAAACTGAATTTGGCAACGGCAATAATCTTTACATTGTTCTTTGGTATTATGCTGACGGGGTGTACTAAAAAAGCAGAAAGTACTGGAAATATTGGAAAAATGGAAAAAATAGAAAGAAATTCAATCGGGCAGTACACTATAGGTTCAAATATTCAGATTTACGATTATGATCTCCAGCCAATAAGCGCTTATTTTACCTATTCCCCCAAGGATCCGACTAATTTGGGGTTTGACAACGGGATGATCATTTTGAATTTTCCGCCGCCTCACATTGACGCCGCTATTTTTTTCGGAAAAAGTGATATGGCCGACAACATTGGTTTGTTCAGATATTGTATTGACAAAAGCATTGAGTGGGCTGCAACCGCAAAAAAAGAAAATGTAAGCCAACTGACAAAACTTATTTCATTTGATGAATTTTTAGGCGAGGAAAACCGCAGCCTTATGTATGGAACATATGGACTTAACCAGCCGAACAACCGCCGCTATGACGCTGCGTATATGTTATTTAATTTTAAAGTATTAGACGAAAAAGGTTATGAAGGTCCCTGGCTTATCATGAGTTATATGAATCAGAATGCTTTAGGAAGCGGGAGACAAAGCTTTCTTTTCAGCTTCCACGAAAAAGATTTTGCCAGCCTTAAAATGATGTTCTCTGAATCGTATCTTGCGGAAATTGATAAGGCGGAAGAAGCGTGGCAAAAATCCAATGCGGAAAAAGACTCGCTGTTTAATTAGACTTTTTTTTCTGAAGTGGCGAAGCCGCTTACTTTATAATGCTGTTCTTCGCGGGGCTGCTGCGGCCTTCAAGATTCGGAAGCCTTTTTTCCAGAGCCGCGAATGAAATCTCAACATCTTCATGAACTTCGTGTTCGTTGATGCATCCTACAGTGATCATGTCCTGGGGTCTTAAAACATTCCAGTTGAATGTAAGCCCGACATAGGGAGTGGTGCGTCCCGCGGCCATCGGCTTAATTGTCATAACAGGTTTTTTAGCTTCATGAACTATTCGTATAACAGATTCAATTTCTACCTGCATCAGAAAACCCATACAGTTAAAAAGCTGAATGTATGTTTCAACATCGTAATTGTTTTTATCGGCGTATTGAATAACTTCCGGCATGTGAGCTGAAAGACCGGGGATAAGCCCCGCTTCGCGGATCATATCGGTATAATCGCTTAACCTGTCCATTGTCTGTTTGTTTTTGTTTATAAGCTGTTCGCATGAAGCGTGATGGATAAGGCAGAATTTACTTCCGATTTGCGCGCTGTTTTTTATTACTGCCTTTGCTTCTTTACGGGCTGCTTCATTGTCATCCATATTAAGAATCGGCGTATCGATCAATATAAGTTTTTTTCCGGTTTTGTCCTGAATTTCCTTTATTCTTTTTTCCGCGTCGGGATGGGACGCAAAAGGCGCCATCATCGCGTCTATGCCGTAGCTTAAAAACGCGTTTATGACAGCTAACGTAGATTCGGGTTTTGAATGCTGTTCTTTAATGTAAACGTCGGCGGCATGGCTTGTATGGCTCCATCCGAATATCCAGTTTGAACCTATTAGCAGCCTTGGCAGCGAAACGCCTGCGACTGTTGTTCTTGGAAAATTCATGTGATCCTCGCTTTATTGTTTATTGTAAAAAAATAAGCTCATGCGGTCTTCGTCTTTAAGGCCCTTAAGATGTAAAAGATCTTTTATTGTATCCGGCGATGAATTGACGCGGTACGGAACGCCGCCCGTATGAACAAGCAGTTCATTGAGTATTAATTCGTTCGCGTTCGCAAGAGTCTGCAGCCTGCACGCAAGATTAATTCCGTAGCCGATATAATCGCGGTATTTTAATTCTGAAAGCTCCGCGGATATTTCAAACTTGTAAACTTTTTCCAGAACAAGCGCGCCGGCAAGGCTTAAACAGTCATGTTGTTTAAAAAGTTCGTCGTTTAAAAATTCCGTGTAAAGATTAAAAATCGTAAGCGCTTCCGTGATCGCATCCTGCGTGGTTTCATCCCAAATGATAAACACGCCGTCTCCCATAAGCTTGTAATAGGAACAGCCGTAACCGAATTGATTTATGCATGATAAGAGATTTGAAGTAAATTCCTTAATCAGTTTAAAAACCGTATTGTCGTCGTTATTGCATAAAAAATCGCTGAAATTGCGTATATCAAGACACAAAACAAGCGCGTTATTAAAAACTTTGCCAAGATACATCCCTTCAAACACATCAATTGGCATTTTTCTGAGACCTTCGATAGTGCCTATATCCAAAACAAGCCCGCGGCTGACTTTTTCCGCGGAGTCAAGTTCGTGTAACAGGTTTTTATCCATGACAACCATGATAACATATAAAGGGTTTTATTGATACAGTAGATTTTTACTTTTGCAAATGTTATTCTCTTTTCATGTCAGAAAATAAACAAAACGAAAAACCGGAAGCTAACCAAAAATTGGAAGTCATCCGCCATTCAGTAAGCCATATCATGGCGCAGGCTGTTGTAAAACTTTTTCCCGGAACAAAGACCGCCATCGGTCCTGCGATCGAAAACGGTTTTTATTACGATTTCCTTCTGCCGCGTCCCATATCAACTGATGATATCGTTACAATCGAAACTGAGATGAAAAAAATCATCGACAGCCGCCAGGATTTTGTTAAAGTAACGATGAGCCGCGCGGACGCGCTTTCGCGGTTCGCGGGTGAACAATTTAAGACAGAATTAATTAATGAACTGCCGGATAATGAAGAAATATCTGTATATGAAAACCGCGGCGCGGACGGGACAACGCACTGGGCTGATCTTTGCAGGGGGCCGCATGTCGCTAACACAAGGGAAATTAATTCCGCCGCGTTCAGGCTTCAAAGCATAGCGGGCGCTTACTGGAGAGGCGATGAAAAAAAAGCGATGCTCACGCGCATTTACGGAACTGCGTGGGAAAATCCCAAAGAATTAAAGGCGCACCTTGCGTTCCTTGAAGAAGTTGAAAAAAGGGATCACCGCCGTGTCGGAAAGGAAATGGAACTTTTTTCGATTCATGAAGAAGCGGGCGCGGGATTAATTTACTGGCACCCGAACGGCGGAAGAATGAGAGTCGCGCTCGAAGATTTCTGGCGCAGGGAACATTACCGCAACGGCTACGAAATTCTTTACACGCCGCACATCGGAAAAAGCTGGCTGTGGGAAACGTCAGGCCACCTTGGTTTTTACAAGGAAAATATGTACAGCCCGATGGAGATCGATAAACAAAATTATTACATCAAACCGATGAACTGTCCTTTCCATTTATTGATTTACAACAACAAGGGACATTCTTACCGCGACCTGCCGCTTCGCTGGGCGGAACTAGGCACAGTGTACCGCTACGAACGCTCAGGCGTTCTGCACGGTCTTTTGCGTGTCCGCGGTTTTACACAAGATGACGCGCACATTATCTGCACGCCAGAACAAATGGAAAGCGAAATCCGCGAAGTGCTTCGTTTCAGTTTAAGCATATGGAAAGTTTTTGGCTTTAAGGAAATTAAAGCTTACCTTGCGACAAAACCCGAAGGAAGCGTCGGCGAGAAAAAAAAATGGGACGATGCGCTTGAAAGCCTTCGCAGGGCAATCGACGCTGAAGGCCTTCCCTACGAGATGGACGAAGGCGGCGGCGCGTTTTACGGCCCGAAGATCGACATAAAAATAAAAGACGCGCTCGGACGCGAATGGCAGATGTCGACAATTCAGTTTGATTTTAACGAGCCTGAACTTTTCAATTTAACCTATGTTGATACTGACGGCCAGCACAAACGCCCCTACATGATTCACCGCGCGCTGTTCGGAAGCCTTGAGCGATTCTTCGGCGTGTTAATCGAACACTTCGGCGGCGCCTTCCCTGTCTGGATCGCCCCCGAGCAGGCCGCTGTAATTCCCGTTTCGGAAGTTTTTAACGATTACGCGGAAAAAACCGCCGCGCAGCTTAAAGCGCTGACAAACGATAATTTTAATTTGCGCGTAACGGCGGAGCTCGGAGACGAGCGGCTAAACGCGAAGATCAGAAACTGCCAGACGCGGAAAATTCCCTACATGCTGGTAGCGGGACAAAAAGAAGCTGACGAAGGCACAGTATCAATACGCCTGCGCGACGGAAGGCAGCTTCCGCCGATGAAGGTTTCTGATTTCGCGCTCTATGTCCGCGAAAAAATAGAAAGCAGATCGCTGGAACTGTAACATGAAGCACGCGCTGTTGTTTGCCGTTTTATCATTTTTCCTTTTATTCGGATCATGCACTTCAAAAGCGCTTAACGTTCTTCCAGACGGAAGATATATCCCGCCTGATTTCGCGGGAGTTGTGCACGCCGGAATGACGGGAACAAAAGAAGAGTTTGATCTTATCAATTACATGGGTATAAAATGGATACTTCACACTTTTAGCTGGAGCAGCATTGAGTCTGAACAGGGCCAGTGGAATTTCGAGCGTTACGAGACATTCGTAGACAACGCTAACGCGAATAACATAAAAGTCATCGGCGTGCTTGCTTATGACGTTCACTGGATTTTTGAAGAAGGGCAGAGAAGCAGATATATCCCGATCGATAAGATCCCCGAGTTCTGCGATTATGTCCGCAAAACCGCGGAATATTTCAAAGGCAGAGTACACGCGTGGTGTATCTGGAACGAGCCGAATTCTTCCCGTTTCTGGACAGGAACAAACGAAGGATTTTTTGAACTGACGCGTCAGGCGGCGGACGCTGTCAGGGACGTTGACAGCAATGTGATTCTTCTCGGTGGCGCTTTTAACCGCGGTTATCTGGGATTAAATAAAAAACTTATAGAAGGACTCTTTGAATCAGGCGCGATGGAAAAAGCTGACGGAGTTGCTTTTCATCCGTATGAGTTAAACGCAGCCCGCTCAATAAAGCTTTATGATCAGTTCAGGAAAATTACGGGTAAATACGGCTTCGGCGAAAAAATCTGGATTACGGAAATGGGCTTTCCCACCGGAGGAAAGCTGCCCACAAAAATCAATGAAAAAAGATTTCCGGAAATGGTAATAAAATCTTTTTCTTATCATGCGGCAGCGGGCGCCAAATTTGTTTTGTGGTATCAGCTTTTTGATCCTGTTACGCGCGAGAAAGATGACTCTGAAGATTTTTTCGGTCTTGTAAGAAGCCGCGAAGACTATACGTCTAAAGCCGCGGAAGCCTACCGCCTTAGCGCGGCTTATATGCCTGATTCAATTTGTTATGTGCTAACGGACGGCCTTCCGGGATCAGTCAGGGCGTTCTGGTTTAAAGGGACGAAGGGCAGCGCTCTTGTGCTTTGGAATGACGGATTGATCGCGCGCAGGATAAACATTAAACTGCCGGGGACAAATCATGTTCAGCATGATATTGTCACAGGAAAGGAAAGCGAAATTTCTGCGGAAATTACCGTAAAAACAGGCCGGGAACCTTTATTTATCACATATAACAGCCATGAAAAGCCTCTTTTCTAATCTTAATGAATCACGAATTTTCTTGACGATTTCTCCTGATTTCTTATTTTATAATTATTAGTAAATTTTTTTGTGTTGAGCTGAATAAAATAAATTTTGGAGGAAGCAATGAATGACAGATCCGTTAAAATACTTGATATACTGGCAAAAGATAACAGCGTTAAGGTCACTTTGCTTGCTGATTTATTAAATGTTTCCCAGGTAACATTGCGCAAAGATTTGGATTACCTTGAAAGGCTCGGAATAGTATGCCGCTCCCACGGATACGCAAGCCTTGACGGCGCTGACGATACCGGAAAGAGAATGGCGTTCTATTATTCTGTTAAACGAAAGATCGCGAAAACTGCCGCGCAGATTGTAGATATAAATGAGACAATCATGATTGAGTCCGGCTCCTGCTGCGCGTTATTTGCAGAAGAAATCGCGCTTGCGAACAAGAATGTTACCATCGTTACAAATTCGGCTTTTATCGCGGATTATATAGGACATTATCCTAATATAAAAATCATTCTGCTTGGAGGATTTTTTCAGCCCGATTCTCATGTGCTTGTCGGATCAATTACAAGAAACTGCGCCGAAAATTTATTTGTAGATAAATTTTTTCTTGGCGCCGACGGCTTTATACAGGGGCAGGGATTTACAGGAAGGGATTATCTTCGCGTCGAAACCGCGCTTGATCTTGCAAAATGCGCAAAAAAAGTTTTTATTTTAACAGAGTCTGCTAAATTCCTGCGCCGCGGCGCGTTCGGTCTTGTTCACCTTGACAAGGTAACAGGCGTAATCACGGACGACTGTATTTCCAAAGACGCGGAAAACTCTCTGCTGAAATTTAATATACAGCTGACAAAGGTTCCGTCAGGCGATGATAAATACAAATGGCATAAATTCCCCGGTCTGCCGCCTGTTATGTACAAGGAAAAAGGATAATCAGATAATCAATAGAATTGTTCGATTATTGAACAATTCTAATATTCTTTTAAGATTGATAAAAGTCTTTCCTTGTCTATTGAGCGCAGGAAATTCGCAAGTCTTGGCCCCTGTTCCTTTCCGATTAAAGCCTGGTACGCCGCGCCGAAAAGCGCTTTGCCGTCCATTCCGGCTTTTTCCGCCGCCGCGTAAATTGCGGAAGAGCATGTTTTATCGTCGGTGAATTCTTCTATTCTGGAAATTACATCTTCGCGCAGAATACGAATCGCGTTTTTTTCAACATCAGATAATATCCTGGCTGCATTATCTTTTTTATTATCCCTTAACCTGAAACGGAAATCTTCAGGCGCGCAGTTTTCCGCCCAATACCTGGCGCACTGCGCCCTTGACTTCAGCGCGTCCGAATGAGAAGGCTTAAATTCCTTTTCGTTAGCTGCAATGCCGGCAAGGGTTTTGTCAATATCGCCGTCTGCGATCTGAATTAAATTGCATAAATGGCGGAACGGAATCTGAAACGGTTTCTGGTCATAATCAATTTCCGGCGTCTTTCCGCCCGCGCCGAGCCTTGATAATTCATAAATGCGTTTTTCTTTCTGATATGAAGCGTCGTCTTTTGCGTTCTCAATTTTATATGCTATCCGTTCGGTTTTATCATAATCTTCATAAATTTTTATCACGTCAAGATCGAAAGAAATCGTAAACTCGGTGTTGGGTCTTGTTCCCGCGAAAAGATAGCGCGTAACTTCAGGCGTGTAAACATTTAACACGTCATTTAACGTGATTACATTCCCCGATGACGACGACATTTTTCCCGGAAGCCCCTTCGTTCCGATAAAATCGTATCGGAAAGTAACAGGCGCGTCCCAGCCGTAAACTTCCCTGCACACGTGCTTTGCAGTATCAAAACTTCCGCCCTGACTGTGATGATCCTTTCCTGCAGGCTCAAAATCGACTTTTTCGTATTCCCAGCGCATCGGCCAGTCAACGCGCCATGATAGTTTAATTCCTTTCGCGGTTCTTATATCGAGCTTTTCAGACGCGCCGCAGATTTTACAGCTGTAACTCAAGCCCCAGTCTCCGTCCCAACCTTTAATTTCCGTTTCGTCCTTATTGCATTTTTCGCAAAAAACGCTTACAGGCCACCATTCGCCTATTATCTTGTGTTCGTCGTCGCGGTATCTGTTAAGAATATCTTTTAACGTATCGCGTTTTTCAAGCGCCCTGCGGATTCCCTGCGCGTATTGCGAAGAACGGTACATCTCGGCCTGATAAATAAATTCAGGAAAAATGCCAGCTTTAGGCAGAATATTTTCCACATCAGCTTCATGATGGCGCGCGTAGCTTGAATCGCGATCCCACGGATCTGGAACCATCGTGATTGGAAGCCTAAGGCAATTTTTCAATTCGTCCCGCTTGGGCATATTATCGGGAACCTTGCGGAACACATCGTAATCGTCCCATGAATAAATAAACCGCACGTTCTTTCCCGTATCGCGAAGCGCGCGCGCGACAAGATCAACAGAAATTATTTCCCTGAAATTGCCGATATGCACGCTGCCTGAAGGCGTAATCCCGGACGCGCAGGTATAAAATTCCTTATCGCCTTTTTCCGATATTATCTTTGCCGCGGCTTCATCGGCCCAGTGGTATTTATTATTTATATTCGATGTAGTCTTCATGTGAAACAGAGTACAGTTTTTTAAAATTAATAAAAAGTAGCGCCGGACATTAATCCGGCGCCTTTAATAAACTAATTATTTATTCGCGATATCCCTGCAGCTATTTGCAATGGACACAATGATGCGGATTGCTTCTGCAATCGCTCTTGAAATAATGATATAGAAGAATCCGATAACAGGCCCTGCAATAATAAGCAATCCGCCGAATCCCGCAAGACTTCCCAGTCCCAGCGAATACAGTATACTGCCAAGATTATTGCCCATAAAAATAAGACCAAAAAGGCCTGCGGCAAAACCGATAATGGCGATTAATGTGCCTATCCATTCGCCGAATGTGCAGATAATGTCAGCTACAATGGGAATGACGACAAATTCGGAATTTTTTACATCAGTAATCTGGGTTTTTCTGTTCCACCAAAGCTGGAAACCAATCCAGCAGGCAAAAGCCGCGCAAAGCCATGTAAGAATGAACCAGACGATGAATTTCCCGCCAAGCCAGCCGAATAAACCCGTTTGCGCCACAAAAATAATAAGTGCAATCGGGATGATCAGGCTTACAATCGCCATTAAGATGTAAACAATGTGAAACATTGTCCCCTTACCGATAAAATCCAGGTAAGGTCTCGAAAAAGTAAAAAAAGGCGTTTTTGTCAGCCCCTTTATTCCTTTTTTTTCAGTTGTTTGTTCAGAATCACTCATTTTTTCCTCCATAATTTTTCCCCTGACGGGATTTTCCGGATAAATCCGAATTCTGAAATATTATTTAATTCTCCATTTTTTGTCAATATTTTGATACACATTGTTTTAATTACAATAGTAAATTTTGTATACTATCTGTATATTTTTCCATACATTTTTCATCAATATTAACGCAGCATTTATAGTATTATTTTTCATTAATATCGATAACTCCTTATTACATATAGACTTACATCATATCGATTATATCATATTTATCTTGGCATGATTCCTGCTATCTTTACTGCATGGATAGGGGAATGTCAATTTTCAATGCTATTTTTACTAAACAAACGGTTCGTTTTAATGCTTCAGGAAGGGATATAAGTGAACTTAAATCGGAAATTGTCAGAAAAACGCTGCATTTCCTTATCGCTCTTGCTCCCGGAATGGCGGTAATTAACAAAACAGCTACAATAGCCATATTGATAATCGGGACATTGGGTTATACGCTGATGGAATATTTACGTCTTTCAGGCGTAAGAATCCCTGTTATTTCTTCAGTTACAAGTATAGCTTCGCGCCCGCGCGATTACGGCCGGTTTGTGATGGGGCCTGTAACTCTCGGCATGGGAGCGCTTGCCGCCCTGCTTTTCTATCCGTCGATCGCGGCAGCTATAGCGATATACGCCCTTGCTTTCGGCGACGGAGTAGCCAGTCTGGCAGGCAAATTTTTCGGCAGATTGCGCCCTGCGTTCCTTTTCGGCAAAAGCGTCGAAGGTTCGCTCGCCTGCTTTTCAGTCGTATTAATCAGCGCTTACGCTGTTTCCAACAGCTTATTTACAGCCCTTGCGGCAGCATTTACCGCGATGACTGTTGAAGCTCTGCCCCTGGAAGATTATGACAACATTGCCATTCCTGTTACTGTCGGCTTCGTTGTCCAGTTTGCATTGATTTTTTAATTATTCATAAATAAAATTTAAAAATATTTTCAAATTCGCTTGACAAAGATTTTTTATTTTGTTATATTGATTACAGGATATCGAAAGGAGACCTTCGTCTGTTATCGTCATGTGATAGGATACAGATTGAGGCTCGCCTAACCGGGATTTTTTCGGCGTATATTTGTGGCAGTCCGTAGGACTGCGGGTTACAGGTTTAAGCGGTTTTGCCGCCCGAACTTCACAGTATGCGAAAACGGCGCGAGGGTTTAATCATCCGAGCTGCAGCCGTTTCAAAAGGTCAGTGTCCGGCATTAAGTGCCTTCATTGACAAATTGAGAGCGCGCGCCTTAATTGCGAAAGCAAAACATGGCGTACATCCAAGCGTAAAAAACATCGAAAAACAGGTTATTTCCGTGGTAAAGATCCGTGTCAGTAAGCTGACTAAAGATTTTTATTCCAGAAAAATTTTTACGAATTTTTCTGAAAGTACTTGACAAAGTACGCACGGTAGTAGTATCTTCAAAACCTGCGCAATAAATTTGCGTAAGGGGAGCTGCGCGCAGCTCCGGCGATATTTGGCAAAACGCTTTTGGCTGATAAGCCGAAGGCAACAGGGAAGGGGAGTGCAAAACCCTGGCCAGCAAGCTGGCGAGCGGTTTTGCTTCGGGTTTTAGCAGAGCTAGAACTCGAACTGTATACCAATTTGGTATACACAGAAGGTTGGTTTGATCGTTTAGACAGGCGGTCAAATCATGGAGTTTGCATAACAAACTCCTAAGCTAAAACGCAATGCGTTTTAGCAAAGCAGCAAGCGTATGTTGAAGTTTAACAAAAACCTTATGGGTTTTTGTTTTGAAGTTTCGCTTTAGCGAAACTTCGCACTTGGTACCCAAGGGTGCCAAGTACTCTGACAATTCTAAGCAGTTTCAACTTGTTGAAACTGTAAGAAAGAAAACGAAGTTTTCTTTCAAGTCAGGGCTCAAAATGAATAATCTTTCCGGCTTCGGCCGGTAAGAATTAATATCATGGAGAGTTTGATCCTGGCTCAGAACGAACGCTGGCGGCGCGTCTTAAGCATGCAAGTCGAGCGGCAAGGTCTAGCAATAGACCCTAGAGCGGCGGACTGGTGAGTAACGCGTGGGTGACCTACCTTGAGGATGGGGATAGCCGTTAGAAATAGCGGGTAATACCGAATACGATCACATTTGATTATGATTGAGTGATGAAAGGAGCTCCGGCTCCGCCTTAAGATGGGCCCGCGTCCCATTAGCTAGTTGGGGGTGTAAAGGACCACCAAGGCGAAGATGGGTAGCCGGCCTGAGAGGGTGAACGGCCACACTGGGACTGAGATACGGCCCAGACTCCTACGGGAGGCAGCAGCTAAGAATATTCCGCAATGGACGAAAGTCTGACGGAGCGACGCCGCGTGGATGAGGAAGGCCGAAAGGTTGTAAAATCCTTTTGCAGACGAAGAATAATCACATTAGGGAATGATTGTGAGATGACGTTAGTCTGCGAATAAGCCCCGGCTAATTACGTGCCAGCAGCCGCGGTAACACGTAAGGGGCGAGCGTTGTTCGGAATTATTGGGCGTAAAGGGCGCGTAGGCGGCCATGTAAGTCTGATGTGAAAACCCTGGGCTTAACCCGGGAACTGCATTGGAAACTGTATGGCTTGAGTCACGGAGAGGGAACCGGAATTCCTGGTGTAGGGGTGAAATCTGTAGATATCAGGAAGAACACCGGTGGCGAAGGCGGGTTTCCAGCCGATGACTGACGCTGAGGCGCGAAAGTGCGGGGAGCAAACAGGATTAGATACCCTGGTAGTCCGCACTATAAACGATG
>Ga0209755_10001372_pt1 | contig 38403 bp, 33 predicted proteins | sample TergutCo191P1_FD_187301 | JGI IMG/M metagenome (GOLD analysis project Ga0209755, IMG submission 187301) | Cornitermes sp. P1 segment gut microbial communities from Petit-Saut dam, French Guiana - Co191P1 (SPAdes) (version 2) | ecosystem: Host-associated > Arthropoda: Insects > Digestive system... | reverse complement strand
CCATCCATTGCCAGACCCATCTGTACGATAGGGTCATTTTTCTTTGTCTTGTTTACCCCTTTTTTTCGCAAATCATCTTCCTTGTCTATCTCAAAGTAATAGTTTGTGACATCGTAATACACTGTATACCCCCACATTCAAGCATACTTACAAGGATAATAAAGAATTATCCTGCAATGAAATGGTCGCTCAAATGTTGTTCAGTGGGGGCAAAACGCTCATGTAGTGTGAAGTGCGCAAAGTTAAGTTAGCTAAGAGCTAATTGAAAATTACTCAGGTGACAGCGGTCTGATAATGTATGTAGAAGTTTTCATTACTACTGCTTAAAACAGAGTTATAGCAATAAGTTGGGGATGTAAGAAATCATCATTTGTTTAGAAAAGTAGTTGTATACAGAAATCTGAGAAATCATAATTATAGGGAGACAGCAGTTTTATAGTAATCAGGGCTAAATGTCGCTCTGCGCCGTTCAACCACTCTAAATTATACTCAGGGCGAGGTGTCAAGTGTCTTCGATTTCCTATATGAAACGCCTGACGGATTCCTAAAAATTCTTGTTTCTCAGTCTGTCATAGTGGTAATTGTGTTGACTTTCTCTTTTCAGAACTGTATGATAATAGCGTAAAATTCAAGTAGATGAAATACAAAATCAAGAGGATATATGAGCAAGAATGTAAAAACGCACCAAACTGTTGTCGGTCAAGAAAGTTTTGACTTTTTTGAGAGCGCAGCTAATCTTATTGAGAAGGCGCGCAGGTATATTGGAAGAACAGCAAACTTAACCGCTGTTGTGACAAATTATGAGCTCGGTAGAATGATTGTTGAGGAAGAACAAGGAGGGAAAGCTCGCGCCGAATATGGTAAAGGGTTGCTTAGAGAGTTGTCTGCATATTTGAGTAGGCGTGTTGGCAAAGGATTTTCAGAGACAACGCTTAAAAACGCCAGAAAGTTCTACCAAATCTATAATTTTTCAATTCGGCAAGCATTGCTTGCCGAATCTGGTGAGTCGGATGAAAACGAAAAAGGGCAAGCAATGCTTGCCAAATTCGATAAGACCGAGACTCCTGAGAAATCGCAACCATTACTTACGATTTTCGATATATCGTCAGGCAACAAAAACCATCACGTGAAGATTAACGAATTATACCCATTTAACCTCAGTTGGTCGCATTATCTGGTCTTAATGAGAATCAAAAATGATGATGAGCGTAAATTCTATGAAATCGAAGCGTATAATCAGCAGTGGGATTACCGCTATTTGCGGAGACAATATCATAGCAGTTTGTATGAGCGGCTGGCTCTTTCTCGTGATAAAGACTCTGTTATGAAACTTGCTACAGAGGGGTATACAGTCGAAAAACCGGAAGATATGCTTAAAAATCCGCTTATCCTCGAATTTGCAGGCTTACATGAGCATCACAGTTATGATGAAGACGACCTCGAAGCGGCGGTTATCAACAAATTGCAGGAATTTCTGCTGGAACTTGGTAAAGGCTTTTTATTTGAAGCTCGTCAAAAGAGGTTTACGTTTAATGAAAAGCACTATAAAGTTGATTTGGTAACGTATAACCGCTTGCTGAGGTGCTATGTGCTAATTGATTTCAAGAAAGATGCACTTGAGCACAGGGATTTAGGGCAAATGCAGATGTATGTCCATTATTTTGATCGCCATGTAAAGCTTGAAAATGAAAATCCAACTATTGGGATTTTACTGTGTAAAGAAAAAGACGATACACTGGTCGAACTGACTCTCCCGGAAGGTGAGAATATTTATGCCTCGGAATATAGTTTATATATCCCTGATAAGTCAACGTTGCAAAGTAAGTTGGCAGAGTGGATTGAGGAGTTTGAAAGTAGCGTGGAGCTTAAAAAGTTGGAGAATGATAGCAGCCGTTAATAATGAGTTATATCCCGGTTTAGGCTGATTTAAGTTGCTGTAAGTTGCGGATTGGCTTCATTCATACTGTGCAAGAAAATAGAAACCATTGATATTGCGAGCTTCCTGTTTTTGAGAAATCATATTTTTAGTTGCCGTAAGTTGCTAATGAGGCAAAAAGATAGTAACTAAGGCCATTCGGCACGGTGTGTCGAACAGCCAAGTGAGTAGTATAATTCAAAGCGAGATTTGCGTAACGCTGTGGCGTTGAAACAGGCGAGCTCTATTTCGCTTATTCTCATCATCTTCAGAGTAAAAATAAACTAATATATTTGTGTCTAAAAAAGCTCTACCGTTCATTTGCGAACTCCCTATCAAATTTCCAACCGTTTGTTTTTAAACTCGGAGAAAGCAACATATCACTTTTTCGACCGGATAGATTATTATTGCTATTTTCTTTTTGTGGAGCTTGCCCAAAGAGTATTACCCTAACTCCGGATGTAATTTTTGCTCTATACCTTTCAGGTATAACAATAGTACCATTTTCAGGTGTTGCGTAAAATTCATATGCTTCCATGTGTGCCACCTCCAATGCAATGTCATTTTAACACAAATTTTATTTATGTGCAATGAAAATCAAAAACAGGGCACCGTCTGCAAGAGCCCACCGACAGTTTGCAGGTGTAGCCTGAAAGTGTCAAAGTGAACATGCCAGTAAGCCCACTAAATCTGCATGTTCGCAACCACAACCTCACAGCCCCACAACAACCCCAAACCCACAATTTTGTAAATTATCTCTTTTAACAACTCACTAAATGTTGCACAAGAATAGTCTATATGGTATACTCGGGGCAATACTTGCGCACCATTTTAATCGCACTAGAGAACAAAGTGCAATTAAAATCAAGAAATCTATGAAAGAAATGCAGCAGAGCTATGGACAAAATGAATACTGCATCCACAGAGCATATGTCATACGCCTATTTAGATAAACTGCGTAAATCTAACCCTGCGTGGCGGCTGCTCACATCACCAAATGCGCCGTTTATTGCGGCTTTTTTATTTAGAGAATTCATTGCAGAAGACAGGCGGCAAATAGCACAATACGAACTCGTAAGCAGACTGGACAGCTTCATATATGATGTTGATAGTGGTCGTGAAGAGACCCTTTTTCCACGCACAGCACGTGAATACCTGGACGACTGGGCAAGCGATAAGCACGGCTGGCTGCGCAAATTTTATCCCACGGGACAAGATGAGCCACACTTTGATATAACCTCGCAAGTACAAAAGGCTATAGACTGGCTGTTGAGCCTAAAGCAACAAATGTTTATCGGCACGGAATCACGGCTTTTAACAGTTTCTGAACTACTGCGACAAATAGTTGCCGGGGCCACGTCAGACCCGAAACAGCGTCTGGCAGAGCTTAGAAGGCAAAAAGATGAAATCGAACAAGAGATGAAGCTGGTAGCAGAGGGGAAGCTGACACTGCTTGACGACACACAAATAAGGGAACGTTTCTGGCAAGCAATGTCAACAGCCAGAGAAATTCTCTCCGATTTTAGAGCCGTAGAACATAATTTTCGTGAACTGGACAGAGAACTGCGTGAACGCATAGCCACTTGGGAGAAAGGCAAAGGTGAATTATTAGAATCCATTTTCAATGAACAAGATGGAATTGCACAGTCTGAACAAGGTAAGAGTTTTTCCGCATTTTGGAAATTTTTGATGTCCTCTGATTTACAAGAGGACTTTTCCGTTTCCTTGGAGCGTATTTTGGAGCTGAGACCGATACAGGAAATGGGAGTAAGCAGGGACAGTCGCAATATACATCACAATTGGGTTGAGGCAGGATCACATGTGCAAGAAACAGTAGCGACACTGTCACAGCAGCTCAGGCATTATGTTGACGAAAACTACATAGCGGAGGAACGGCGGATAAATCAAATATTGCGTGAAATTGAAGGCAAAGCCCTGAATATTCGCAATGATCCACCGGAAAACTGGCATTTTGAAATAGACAGCATTAAACCCGAAATACTCTTGCCATTAGACAGACCACTATATTCGCCTCGAACTAAAATTGAACTCAGAGATGACATGATAGATACAGGCATAGAAGATTTTGCCGCAGATTCTCTCTATTCCCAAGTTTATGTTGATAAAGAAAAGTTACAAAATCAAATATCCTATATGCTACGCATACATGATGAGGTTTCTATCGCTCAAATCACTGCGGAATACCCGCCGGAGCTGGGATTAAGTGAGCTTGTAGTGTATTTTACCATAGCTGATGAAAAATATTCAAACGCCTATCAAACGAATGATTTTGAAGAAGTTTTTTGGAGCGATAACGGCGAAACGTTGAGACTGGCAAAAATACCTAAAATCATTTTCACACGAGAAGGAGAACGTTAGAATGAGTCAAAGTGATGAGTTTGCATTTTCGCGAACCCTTGTAACACTTTTCAGAAATATCATATATAAAGAAACAAATCGTGAATGTTGGAATGTCATAGAAACAAAGGCACATAAAATCGAAGACTATGTAGGAAAAATGGGGCTAACACTCATTGTTGATGAAATGGACGGATATGCTTACCTAAAACAACGAAATTTCGGAGAGGATGAAGAGAGCATACCGCGACTGATTCCGAGGCAACCCTTAAGTTATGAGCTGAGTTTGTTACTTATGATACTCAGAAAGCAATTGATGGAAAACGACAAAGCGACAGGCGATACGCGTTTTGTTTTGACGAGACAGCAAATAATTGACAGGATGAAACCACTTTTACGTGAAACGACAAATGAAGTGAAACTTATCGAAAGCATTACAAGAAACATTGACAGAGCGGCGAATATGGGATTTTTAACGAGGCTAAGAGGGAGCGAAGACAGCTTTGAAGTGATGCGTATTATCAGAGGATTTATAAATGCAGAGAACCTAGAGGAATTAAATAAACGAATTTCGGAATATCAGAGATATTCGGAAGAAAGTGCAAAGGATTTTGAAGATGGAAGCCATAAGTCTCTTTGATAAAACTGAATATATCGGGATGCTGTTCGAGCCAACGCCGGGATTTCGCCTTTATAAGCTTGAAGTCCTAAATTGGGGTACTTTCGATGAGAAAATATGGACCTTCACGCCGCATGGCGAGACCTCGCTTTTGACGGGGGATGTCGGGTCGGGCAAGTCAACCTTGGTGGATGCACTGATTACTCTTATGGTGCCACCGAGAAAAGTTGCATATAATAAAGCTGCCGATTCCGCTGCGAGAGAACGCACCATTGCAACATATATAAAGGGAAATTACGGGCAAAAGAGAAGTGATGAAGGGAGCGGTCGCTCCCAATCACTCCGAGATGTTACTCATTATTCGGTTTTACTTGCGACTTTTTGGGACAGCGGACTAAACCGGTTTGTAACAATTGCTCAGTTTTTCTGGTTTCAAGATGCGGGAGGGGGTCCTGCACGCTTTTATGTGGTTGCAGATAGGCAGATGGATATTCAAACAGATTTTTCAAAGTTTGACAAGGACATCAGAGCACTGAAGAAGCGGCTGAAACAATTTGACGATGTGCAGGTGCTGGAAGACTATACAGGTTATGCAAGTGCATTTCGTCGAAAACTCGGAAATATGCAAGAGCAAGCACTTGATTTATTCCAACAGACGATTTCAATGAAAAAAGTGGAGCAGCTCACCGATTTTGTGCGTGCAAGCATGTTAGAACCGCCAACTACCGAAGGCGATGTAGAAAAACTAATCAACCACTTCGGAGACCTAAACAGTGCACATGAGGCTGTATTAAAAGCGAAAAATCAAATTGAATTGCTGACACCTCTTGCGCAGTCCGGTATGCAATACGAAAAACTGGAAGAAGAGAGAAAACAATTTGAACAAGCGCGAGAGGCTTTGCCGTCATGGTTTGCGATACAAGTTCTGGCGTTGCTGGATGGAGAAATTATACGCAACGAGCAAGCACTTGATATATTAAACGCAAAATTAACACAAGCAAAATCCGAACTTGAAAAGATTAACGAGTCTGTTAAATCAACAGAACGAAAAATTTATGAAAACGGCGGCGGGGCACTTGAAGCGTTAAAGCAAAATCTGATAACAGCAGAGAAAGAGCTTGAGAAAATACGTGCATTACGGAAAAGCTATAGAGAACATGCCGATAAATTAGAGCTGCCTCTGCCGAAAACAATAGATGCTTTCACAAGAAACAGTAATGCTCTACCTGAACGCAAAACCGCTCAAGAGCAAAAACTGGATGATTTACTTGGACAACATAAAAACGCTGTAATTGATGAAGATAAAAAGAAACGAGAGCTGGAGTCAGTCTCAGCCGAACTTGAATCACTAAAGTCCAGAAAATCTAATATCCCGAAAGAAAATGCAGATAAGCGTAAGCAGCTTTGCTCGGCACTCGGAATTTCGGAAGAGGACTTGCCGTTTGTAGGCGAACTTTTGGAAGTCAGAGATGAAGATTTTATATGGGAAGGTGCTGTCGAAAGATTGCTCCGCAGTTTTGGGCTATCCGTACTGGTGCCTGATGAACATTATAAATCAGTAGCAAAATGGGTAAATGAGACAAAATTAGGAGTGCGTCTTGTATACTACCGGGTTAAATCGGATGACCGCTTAAACAGGTCGCTAAAACCTCGCGAAAACAGCGTTTCGGAGAAAATAAACATAAAACCAAGCTCACCGTTCGGAACATGGCTGCACAAGGAATTAGTGGAGCGGTTTCCGCATGTGTGCTGCGCAGATATGAATAACTTCTATCGCGAGACACAAGCTATTACACAATCAGGGCAAATCAAAGGCAGAGGAAACCGCCACGAAAAAGACGATCGTTATGATATTAACAACAGAAGACGGTATATTCTTGGTTTTTCCAATCAGAAAAAAATTACAGCTCTTTCCGAGGAAGAGCAGAGCCTTAGTGAGCAGCTAAAGTTATATCAAGCTGAAATTAAAGAAATCCGCAATTTGCAGAAAAGCGCCCAAGATTGCTTAAATTCAATTGGAGAACTTGAACGTGTCGAGAGCTTTGCCGACATTGATTCGATATCAAAAAGAGATGAGATAGCGGAAATTACAAAGCGTAAAACAGCACTGGAACAAGGTAATAATATATTGAAAGAATTAGAGGCGCAGCTTTCAGAGCTGGAGATGCAGCAAAAAGCGCAAAACGATGTAAATGAGCAGTTGCTTAAAAGTGTGGTCAACTCTGAAGCAAAAATTGAAAATCTTCATAATAAGAAAACGGAAAACGAAGCAACAGCCGGTGAATTATCAGAGAAATTATGCGAAGAATCTTTTCCGATACTTGAGCAAAATAAGGCGGAATATCTTGAAAACACAGACTTAACCTTGAGTAATGAAGATAAACTGGAGAAAAAGTATAGAGATGGCTTGACAGGAGAAATCAGCAAGTTAGCGAGAAAGATTGAAAATGCAAGCAACAAAACAGTCGGTCAAATGACGAACTATCGCAATACATATCCGGAGCTTACCACAGAGGTGGATTCAAATTTAGAGAGTCTGCCTGAATACAGAGCGATGCTGAGTCAGCTTGAAGAAGACGGACTGCCAAAATTCGAGAAACGCTTCGAGCAACTGCTACGCGAAAACACGATTAACCAAATTGTATTATTTCAGACCAAGCTAAAAATAGAGCAAGACACAATTAAAGAGCGTATTGAGCAAATAAATGAATCTTTAAGTGCTATTGATTACAACGAGGGAAGATATATACGGCTCGAATACGATGAAACAAATGATTTTGAAATCAAGAGCTTTCGCATTCAGCTAAAAGCCTGTACGGAAGGGACACTTACAGGCTCAGCCGATGAGCAATATGCAGAAGCAAAGTTTTTGCAAGTAAAGGAACTTATAGAGCGATTTAAAGGTCGCCCGGGAGAAACGGAAAGTGATGCGCGGTGGACAAAGAAAGTTGTTGACGTGAGAAACTGGTTTCTCTTCTCAGCTTCGGAAAAATGGCGGGAGACTGATGAGGAATATGAGCATTACAGGGACTCTTCCGGAAAATCAGGCGGACAAAAGGAGAAACTGGCATATACAATTTTGGCGGCGAGCTTAGTTTATCATTTTGGCATAAACAAAAGCAGTGGCAGGGAACAATCTTTCCGATTTGTCGTGATTGATGAAGCATTTCTAAAAAGCTCGGATGAGTCGGCGCGGTTTGGGCTGGAACTGTTTAAAAAACTGGATTTACAGCTTTTAATTGTAACACCGCTCCTTAAAATACCAACAATTGAGCCATACATCAGCCACGTGGGATTTGTCCACCACGATGATTTAACGCATAAATCAATGCTCCGAAATATTTCTATCGAGGAATATAAGCGTGAAAAGAAACAAAGAGAAGGTGTGCTATAGAGAGGGATGGTCGCTTTAATGTCAAAATGGTCTGATTCAAAGTGGATTAGAGATGAACTCCGCCGCAAATGGGATTCAGGCGCAATTTTGCGTACATTGCTTTGCAGTGATGATTTATTTCCTTTGACGCTCTCACTTAAAAAACCAAAAAGTGTTGATATGAGCAATAGCTTCTCCGAGGTTCGTGAATGGGCAGAAGAACTCAGGGCTAATTGCACGAAAAAAATCGGATATGGCTTTAATCTTATAGATAAAGAAATTGTGCATCGCCAGTTGGGACGAAATGTAATCCCAACTCATGCTCAAATACCGACAATTGATGATGCACTCAAGCTGATAAAAAAGACACGAGAAGCAGATGATTTTCGGGCAAGCTCGCAACTTATTTTATCTAAATTTCCACAACTTACTGAGTGGGTACAAAGATATCCGTTAAAAGTTTTGAGGCATAAGGACGATTGGGCAGGGATATTGGCTGTACTAAACTGGTTTAGTGAGCATCCAAGTAGCGGCTTATATATGAGGCAAATGGATATAATCGGAATAGATACGAAGTTTGTCGAAAAACGAAAAGGCATTCTTGCGGAGCTGCTAGATAGGATTTTTCCCGCAAATGATTTAGGTGAATCAAATGTTTCTTTTGAAATGCGCTATGGTCTGCGCGAAAAACCTATAAGAATTCGTATGCGGTTCTTAGATTCAAGGCTGTTTTTACATGGGCTTTCTGATATTACGGCACCTGTTGACAGAATTGCTGCATATGAGCCGGATGTTTCAAAGGTTTTTATTACAGAAAACGAAATAAACGGCCTGACTTTCCCCGACGTTAAAAATAGCGTAGTGATTTTTGGTCTTGGATATGGTGTTGATGTATTAAAAACAGTGAAATGGCTCGTCAATAAAGAGGTATATTATTGGGGCGATATAGATACACACGGTTTTGCAATACTCGACAAAGTAAGGGGTTTTATACCTAAAGTTAAGTCGATACTCATGACCGAGGATGTCTTACTCAGCAATCGCAACCTCTGGGTAGTAGAAGAAAAGCCATTTTTAGGAGAGTTATCTCGCTTGACAGACGAAGAGGATGCGGTGTTTCACGCACTGAGAGATAATAATTGGGGAGAAAAAATCCGCCTGGAACAGGAGCGAATTTCATACGGACGGGTTAGGCAGGAAGTTACCGCTAACACTCACACGGTGAAGCGAGACAATCTGGGCAAACCAGAACAATAACTTCTCCGTCTGCATCAAGTAAGTGCACAAGAGCTGATACTCCCGGGACAAAATCATTCCATGTAACTATAGTAATACCGAGCCATGTTGTGCGTGCTGCTATATCTACCTCTACCTCAGTTACAAAGTTTTCTGTCAAGTACACGCTTGTATCTTCGGTTCCGGGAGATTGTAACTGTGTCCAATCACTTGCATTGCTTTGTATTATTACATAAATTGCATGTAATAGACCTGCCTCTTCTACCTCACCGGCTTGCACCGCAGCATCCATAACATCTTGATCAAAGAAAACTTCAATTCTCACACTTGCTATATCGCTGAATTCGGTTCCTTCAGGCAGGAACAACTGCCAATTTCCCATACTCCTATTCTCTTCCGGAGTGCTGTATGGATCAAAGCCAATTCTATTGTCATGATGATTAGTGAAATCGTACACCCACCAACCACCTGTTTCTTTGTCAAATGACATGTGAGGCGGAGCGCCTCTCGCCGGTGGTGGTGCAAAACAATCGCAATCATCCGGAGTGTCGCAACAGGTGAATTGGGTAGGCTCTCTTTCGCCCCTGCCGACAGCATCTCCTATTAATATGGCTTCCACAATACGCGGGAAGTAGAACTCTGCGGATTGCCTGTTAATTATACCGAAGCCATGAGCATCTGCAACAGCCTGTCCATTGTCCCACCAGAATGTTGGCATCCCCATTTCGCGCGCAATTCTAACATAGTCATATGCGTGTTGAATACGTTCCAGATGGTTCTCTGACATTTGTGTGTGTGTGGTTGTGTTTATAGATCCCCATTCTGTCAACATTGCTTGAACGTTAAGCTCCTCGGCTCTGGCAAGTACACGCCCGATATCTTCATAGATTTGATCCGGTCCGGGGTAGCTTCCCCTGCCGTCGTGTGCCCAATCAAACGGTGAATATGTATGAACAGCCATAGCAATCCTGTCTTCTGCCGGTCCGGGGTCGTTTGGAACTTCAAATCCTGCAAGCGATTGAGGGTTTGAACCTGCGGCGTGTGTCGGCACAAGCAGAACCCTATAGGCATTGTTTCCACCGCTTGCTCGGACGGTGTCTACAAAGGCTTGGTTAAGTCTGTTTAGGTTTAAACGTGTTTCTTCAATTCCTCCGCCCCACTCGTTCATTCCGGAACCTATACCGCGTGGTTCGTTGAGCCCCGCAAAAACCAATCTTTCGTTAAAGTCTATGAAAGACTCTGCAATTTGCTCCCATACCTGCACAAGAAAGTGCATAGACTCATCGATTGTCTCGTCTGTCAGTGTGAAAACCCGGTTTTCGTGGTGCGTGTTAATAATAATAAACATGTTGTTGTCAGCTGCCCATCCGGCAACCTCAAGAACTCGCTCCATCCAATCCTCACGTATGTTATACGTCGGGTTTGGATTGCCAAAGATACTCGCATCAGTCACTTTATGCCACGAGACCGGAATCCTTATTGCATTGAATCCGGCAGCATAGATAGCATCAATAAACTCGCGTGTGGTGACATCTGCACCGTCATTTGGTAGCCAGGCTGTTTCAAGTTCAAGGACAGATGAGTATTCGTATCTGCCACCGCCGAACCAGGCAAAGCCTTGCGAATCATCGCCACTGCTGACGGCATCAAATGTGTTGCCGAGATTCCAGCCTGCGACTATCTCATCAGCCATGCGGGATGCTGTCATAGTAGTGTCAAAATCGTTGGCAGCCTCTTCCGGTCTAACATACTCGGTCGTATCGTCAGGTGGCGCGACCACAGCATCATCAGGTGGGGCATCCGGATACGGTGTGTCTCCATTACATGCCGATAGTGCCGGAGTCATACTAATAAGTAATGTCAATAAAACAATCAGTGATAAAATCCTTTTTTTCATATGTTATACTCAACTTTCTACATAACGCTTACATTCCATGAACGCATTATAACACACACGTCAAATAAAAGCATCAGAATCAGGGATTTCACACTTGCTTGCTGTAGATTTTGAATAATTATGATTGTTGTTCACTTTTTCTAAGATTATTCTACTTACTGACATTGTCAAAGATTAATCACATTCATTTTATGACAGCCCTGAGTTATTTGATGATTGTAAACCTGTCGCCGATAATTGGAAGATGTTTTTCTCTGCCATTTGAGGCATTCATGATTCCTATTACAGCCAATACTACAGGAAGTATCCATATGGCGTTTAGCACGGTACTAAATATGCTGAAGATTCCCCACGTGTGGATATTGAAGAAAATAGCCCTGAGTATAGTCAATAAAATGTTTGTTGCTACTGTAATCGCAACTGTAGCGATGAATAGAATTGTCCCTTGATTGGCATGGAATTTTACAAAGGGAGATTTCTTATGGTCTCCTGTGAGCAGCGGTATAAAAAATAGTATGTATGATAAAATCGCCATACCTTTGCTCGTATCCGTTTCGTTGCCCGTGCTCGCAGTGCTGCCGAACTCCGCTTCATGTTGAGCTGATGGCTCAACACCAGGCAAAACAGCCGTGCCGCAGCTTTGGCAGAACTGCGCTTTATCCTGCAACCCTGAGCCGCATTCTGTGCAATAAATCATTTTATAAACCTCCTATGATGTTGTGATTTTGATGCATTTTGGATGATGAAAAACTTCACAGTCTATATCATATCCTATAATAAAAGTTTTCAATACACCCTATAGGGTATATTTTGAGCCTAAAAAGTGCAAATTCACCTAAACATCCGCTTGGCTGCAATACTATGGAAAACGTTTTCCTAATATTTTCTTGACAATAGGTAATTTATCACATAATATTAAACCGTTAAAGTCTTAATAATATTGAAATGTAACAAATATTGTACCTATTGGGAGGGAAAGAAAATGAAGAAAATAATAGCAACATTTTTGACACTATTACTTTTATTGTCAGTTTCGGCATTTGCTCCAATTTTAGCACTCGCATCCCCTGATGACATGGTAGTTATCTACGTAAGCGTGCCCAACGACTGGGAAAACCCCTGCATTTGGGCGTGGGATGACGGTGGGAACAGTGTATTTTCCGCATGGCCCGGTGGGGAGATGGATCCGGACCCGGGCAACCCCGGGTGGTACTATATCCATTTACCTAATTGGGCAAACAACATCATCGTAAACGCCAATAATGGGGAAGTCCAGACAGATGCCCTGCAAACAGAGGGCAATGATGCTTGGGTTATCGTGAGTTCGCCCGATGATGTTCAGGTGACGTTTGAGCAGCAGACTGTGGGCGAAGCACCGGAATTTGTCGAGCGGATTACTGTACACGCAAGAATACCCGCCGATTGGGATGCGCCAAGTCTATGGGCATGGCTTGATCCTGACGGCACGAACGCTTTTGATGCATGGCCCGGCGGTGCAATGCGCCTAATAGGAGATTGGTACAGCACAAGAGCGCCGAGCTGGATTAATTCAATTATCGTAAACGCCAATGAAGGCACGGTTCAGACTGATGATTTTACGGGGTTAACAGCAGGCAATGACCTTTGGATTGTCGTGGACGATGACCTGACGGCGGAGATTTTCTACGAAAATCCCGACCTCATTGTTCCGGGCATAACGATACGCGTCATAGTCCCCGCCGATTGGGAAAACCCAAATCTGTGGGCATGGTCGCATCCGGATGGGACAAACGCCTTCGCATCATGGCCGGGTGAGCCTTTAGAGCGGGATGGGGATTGGTATGTTGTTTCAGCCCCCGGTTGGGTTAACTCGTTAATAGTCAATGCAAATGACGGTTCAATTCAGACAGGCGATATGTCGGAAGTTGAGGTTGGCGCAGACATATGGATTGTAGTACATGATGAAATGAACTATGAATATTTCTACTCTGAGCCGGATGTTGATTTTGCGATAGAAGAACCTCCTCCACCTCCTGAAGAAACTCCCGAGCCGACTCCCGAACCGCCACCGCCGATCGCTCAGCCGGAGACCGAGCCGGAACCGGATGGGAACAATACGGTGCTATGGATAGTGCTGGGTGTGGTCGGAGCGGTAATTGTAGCTATAATAGTCGTCGCTTTGGTCAAAAAGAAAAAGAAATAAAAATAAAAATAGCAGGGGGCTTACTATGAAGCGGATTTTGAAATATGGAAAAGCGACTTCACAAATTATTATGCTTGCCCTTACCTTAACCTTAGTAGTAGCCTGTGGCAGCAGCGTAGCATCAGAGGGTGAGACGACAGCTGATAGTCCTGCCAGACCTGTGGAACTGGTAATATGGCACGATAAAGAGGAAGCCATAGCAAGCGTTTTAGAGTCATATCTTGACACACTGCAACCTGAAATTATCGTTACCATGGAAAGAAAGCACGGCTTGACTGAAACTTTGAAACTGGTAGGAAATGACCCAAGAGTTGCGCCGGATTTCTACTTTTTTGCGCACGATAAGCTGGGTGTCTACGCCGAAATGGGTATTCTTGCGCCCATAACGGATTTTGTGAGCGAGGAAGATTTGGAAGCGTTTCTTCCAATGACAATTTATGCCGCAACTTACAGAGGTAACGTATATCAACTACCCATATACTTTGAGACACTCCTATTTATGTATAACCGTGCTTTGATGAGCGATGACGAAGTGCCTACGACCACCGAAGAACTCTATGCGTTTATGCGAAGTGGGGCGGGTGGCAGATTTGGGTTTATAGAGCAACACAGCACAGCATACTTTAGTGCAGGTTGGATACACGGCTTTGGTGGTGTAATAATCACTGAGGATGGCATACCTATGTTAAATGCCCCCGAAACTCTTGCCGCTCTTGAATACAGACTGAAATTTGTTGAAAGGATGCCCGGAGAGACAGAGTATGCAACAGTCAATGCTCTTTTTCGTGAGGGCAGGGCGGCTTCGCTCATAGGTGGGCCTTGGCTTGTGCCTTCAATACGGGCAAGCGGTGTTGATTTGGGGCTTGCGCTTATGCCGACCGTAAGCGAAACGGGGTTTTCGCTTTCACCTTTTTCGGGTGTCCAAGGACTCCATGTGCTGAGAGTCGCCGCTGAAAATCCTGAAAAGAACCCGGCAATCAGGGAAGTGTTGCAAATGCTCCTAAACACCGACATTGGAGTTGCGATGGCAATTGCAAGCGGGTGCGCCCCGGCACTTACAGCTGCATATGAGTTGGATGTTATCAGAAATGACGAGATGGTCATGAAGATGCGGGAAACAGCCGAGACCGCCATACCAATGCCAAACATCCCTGAAATGGATATAATGTGGACAGTTTTAGGAAACTTGCTTGTTGACGTGAATATGCGCAGCAGAGATATACAGGAAGCTGCCGATGATGCACAACGTAGGGCAGAAGACCTGATTAGGATAATGAGGGGCGAATGATTAGGCGAAAAATAGGAACGCTAAACGCGTGGCTGCTTGTAATCCCGGCACTGATATTGATTGGCGTTGTCGTTGTATTCCCGATAGGGTATACAGGGTATATATCACTGACGAACATGAACATATTCAACTGGTTCACGTTTAGGATAATCGGCTTTCGCAACTACATAAACGCCCTGTTCCTGTTTGACTCAGGTTTCTTGCAATCACTCGGCGTAACGGTGCTGTGGACGGCTCTGAACATGACTTTTCAGCTTGTGATTGCATTTGTCATGGCGACACTGCTAAACATTGAAAAGCTGAGGCTGCGAAAACTATACAAGACCTTGCTTATGTTCCCGTGGGCGATGCCGGGCTATGTGTCAATCCTTCTTTGGAGAACAGGAATGTTCAATACCCAGTTTGGGTTACTAAATCAATGGCTTTACAGGTTGGGCATGGAGCCGGTGCGGTGGCTTGCAGGTGATGTTTCCGCATTTTTGAGCAGTATGTTCGTCAATCTTTGGCTTGCCCTTCCGTTTATGATTATGATTATGGATGGCGCATTGCAGAGTTTGGACAAGAGCTATTTTGAAAGTGCAATACTTGATGGCGCAGGGTGGTTAACGCGCTCTGTAAAACTGACAGTGCCGGCAATTAAGCCGATTATCGGTCCTGCCGTCATTATTACACTTTTTACCACTTTTAAGCAGTTTGACGTTATTTTTCTGATGACAAAGCAACCCGGGGCGCAAACAGGCGCAAATATCCACACCGTTCTCACATACGCCTATGAAAATGCGTTCATAACGCATAACTACGGATTTTCGTCGGCCGTATCAATGCTTATTTTCCTGATGCTTATTTCACTGGCACTACTGGTAAACATTAGGCTGAGGAGGGTTGCGGATTGAGAAAGAATATTCAGCGTGTGGGTCTTTTGTTTTTGAATATTTTCTTCATAGCATTATGTTTTGGCGTACTTATACCCATTCTTTATGCTTTTTCTGTTTCCCTAAACGCACAGGACAGCCTTATTGGTGCTGATTTTCGCTTTATCCCAAGGGACTTCACTCTTGAGCATTACCGCGCAGTGTTATTCGACTACCCTGTACTTTTATGGCTCTCTAATACTGTCATCCTCGCATTTTCCAGTGTTTTTATTTCAATGCTCGTGGCAATACCGGGTGCGTACAGCCTGTCAAGGCTTCGATTCAAAGGCAGCAGGCCTATTGTAAAGAGCTTAATTATGCTCCATTCTTTCCCGGCAATCTTATCAATGTTTGCACTGTTTCGCCTGCTTATGCCGCTGGGTTTGATTAACACAAGAACAGGCCTTATTATTATTTATGTCGGCACAATGTCCATTTTTGGGCTACTCAACATGAAAGGCTATTTCGACAGTATCCCTTCCGACATAGAGGAAGCTGCTCAAATAGATGGCGCAAACAAGCGGCAGACAGTTATGCTCATATTACTACCACTGGCAAAGCCTGCAATTGTAGTAACTTGTATGATGGTTTTAATTTTTGTTTGGAACGAATACATATTTGCCATTACATTTATGACAGGAGCGAGCAATTATACACTTTCGGTCGGGCTTTTTTCACTGCAAGCCACTGAAATGGCAGGAAGCTGGCCGGTTTTTGCCGCAGCCTCAATCACAATATCACTACCCGTCCTTGTCGTGTTCTTTGCAGTTCAACGATATATGGTGTCAGGTCTGACAGCAGGTGGTGTGAAAGGATGAAATACTTGAATAAACATGCTATATTGCACATTCCCATGTCCGAATATGCACACGCCCTTAGTGAAAAGCGCGTCTTTTTTCGTTTACGCGCAGCCAAAGGTGACTTAAAATCCTGCACACTACATTACGGAGACCGTTCGTGCCGTCAAAACCCCGTGGTTTTCACGCCGGTAGAGATGACTGTCGGGTATTCAGACCTGCTTTTTGATTGGTGGGAAGCGGAGTTTGATACGAAGTATCGCCGAATATGCTATTATTTTGAACTTGATAACGGGCACGAAAAAACCTTATTTTACGCCGACATGTTTTTTGACTCGCTCTCGCCCGAACGCTCAGAGGTCTATCAGTTGCCATTTGTCCACCGTGCCGATATTGCCAAAGCGCCCGATTGGGCAAAGGATGCAGTAATCTATAACATCTTTCCTGACAGCTTTGCCACAGGCAGAAGGTATATAAGCGGCGAGCCTTCTGAGAAAAAGTGGAATGGAGAAATCACGCTCGGTAAGCTGGGCGGTACAATCAAGGGCATCACAGAAAACGCCGACTATTTTGGGGAACTTGGTGTGAACTGCATCTACATAAACCCTTTCTTCGCTGCCGGACAATACCACAAATATGACTTATTGGACTATTTCCACGTAGACCCCTGCTTTGGCACAAATGAGGATTTTGCTGAGATGGTGAAAACTCTGAAAAACTGTGGTATACGTGTTATTATTGACGGCGTGTTCAACCACTGCGGATGGCGTTTCTTCGCTTTTGACGATGTCGTGCAAAATGGCAGAGACTCTAAGTATGCAGACTGGTTTTACCGCCTTGAATTTCCGGTAAAGCGCCCCGAAACGATGGATGAGATACCAAATTACGAGTGTTTTGCTTATGAGCGCCTTATGCCGAAAATGAATACTGAAAATCCGGAGGTCATTGAGTATTTCTGTGAGGTTTGCCGCCATTGGCTGCGCGAATACGGAATTGACGGTTGGCGCCTGGATGTCGCAGAGGAAACAAATGACGAGTTTTGGAGGAGTTTCAAAAAAGCGGCACTGGAAATAAATCCCGATGTACTGCTCATTGGCGAAATATGGACAAACGCAAACCATTGGCTGGACGGCACAATGTTCCACTCGGCTATGAATTATGATTTCCGCAAGCACTGCCGCGATTTTTTTGCTAAGGGAATAATTGATGCCGAGGTTTTTAATTCGCGCATTACCGATATGTTGACGAGATACCGCAAAAACCTCACCTATACCCAGCTCAACTTATTGAGCAGCCATGATGTGAGCCGTTTTTACTCACTATGTGACGAAGATAGGCAAAGGCTGAAACTGTCTGTGCTGTTTCAGATGTGCTTTATCGGTATTCCGAGCATCTATTATGGCGAAGAACAGGGCCTGACGGGCATTACCGAAGATGAATACCGCCGTCCTATGACTTGGGACGGTGACGGTGAATTGTTTTCGTTTTACAAAAAAGCAATCATGCTCCGCCGGGATAACCCTGCACTCAGATATGGAACATTCAAGATGATTTTCGCAGAGGGGCAGAAGTTTGTGTTCGAGCGCAAACATAATGATAAGAGAGTTTTAATTGCACTGGGTTGCAAATTCCCGGCAGAAGGCAGTGTGCTGTGGGAAAGCGATAATTTTATAGTTGTTGAAAACTATAAATTAATCTGAAAGGGGAGCTGAAAATGGCAACAATAAAAGATGTAGCCAGAGAAGCAGGTACGTCAATCAGCACAGTTTCAAAGGCATTAAATGGCTACTATACAATTTCGGAGGAAAAAATAGAGCTGGTCAAACAAGTGGCAGAGCGTTTGGGATACCGTCCGAACGCGCGGGCTCAGACCTTTGCGCGTAAAGCAACACGTTCTGTTGTTCTGCTGACCGGACTTAAAAAAGATATCGCTTTTGAAAATCCTCATATGTTTGAAATCCTGGCAGGCATTGAGTCATCCTTGCGTGAAAAGGACTATTCTGTAACATTGCGGCATTGCGATATTAAAGATGTCTGCTTTCTTTCAAGGGAGATAATGTCCGGCAAAAGTGCGGATGGACTGATGATTCATGCCTCAGTCGTCACAAAGGAGCTTTCCATGATTCTGTGCAGGGAAGAAATTCCGCATATCGTCATAGGAAAGCCTGATTTTAGGTCAAATCTATGTTGGATAGATAACAATAATGAATTGTCAGGGGAAATTGCTGCACGGCGGTTAATGGAGCTTGGGCACAGAAAAATAGCTCTGATAGGTAGCCTTGAAGACGACCGCATATCGGAAGATCGAATAAAAGGCGTTTTGTCAGAACTCGGCGAACCCTGTATTGCGAAAATAATCAGGGGTGATTCGACCATTGAGGAAGGGGAAAGAATGGGCAGCATACTGCTCAGTGAGCCTAATAAAATAACGGCTATAATATGCGTTAATAATCTTTTGGCAGTAGGATGCCTTAGAGCACTAAACGAGAAAGGTATTGTTGTACCTGATGATGTGAGCCTCATTACTTTTGACGAATACCCTCTTGCAAAATACACAATCCCGCCGCTTACAACAGTGAGCATTGATGTCTATGACCTCGGTGTGCAAGCAGGTAAGTTGCTGCTGAGAAAAATAAAAAAGCCGGAGCTAAGCATACAGAGCTACTCAACACTTCCTGTTTTAGTAGAGCGACACACTACAACTCGCTGTTTACTTTTTGAGCAAGATACCGTATAATGTGCCTACATACGGATTTGGTGTACTGGAAAATCCGAAGCAGGAGGAGATACATATGGGACTTATCAGAGCAGCAGCGGGGGCAGTGGGCGGCACACTTGCCGACCAGTGGAAAGAATTTTTTTACAGCGATGCAATGCCGGCAAACGTCCTTGCGACAAAAGCGCAAAAGCGCACATCGGGTCGCAGTGCAAACAGAAAAGGCGAGGAGAACATAATAACGACAGGCTCTGTCATAGCAGTAGCAGACGGGCAATGCATGATAATAGTAGAGCAGGGAAAAGTGCTCGATGTCTGCTCAGAACCCGGCGAATTCGTGTTTGAAGCGGGCGGCGAACCGTCGCTCTTTACAGGCGGCGACCTCGGTGAAAACGCCATTGGAGCGCTGAAATCAGTCTGGGAAAGATTCAAATTCGGCGGAGCACCGGGAAAAGACACGAGAGTCTATTATTTCAACACAAAAGAACTGATAGGCAACAAATACGGTACCCCAAACCCTGTACCATTCAGAGTTGTGGATGCGAACATCGGTCTTGACATAGACATATCTGTCCGCTGTCACGGCGAATACAGCTATAGAATAACAAACCCTATTTTGTTTTACACGAACGTCACGGGCAACATTTCAGGCAACTATCTTCGTGACTCAATAGACGGGCAACTGAAAACAGAGCTGATGACAGCTCTGCAACCTGCGTTTGCCCAAATTTCGGCAATGGGCATACGCTACTCGGCACTGCCGGGCCACACAATGGAAATGGCACAGGCGCTTAACGATGTCCTCTCAGACAAATGGCGCGACCTGCGCGGCATAGAAATAGTATCGGTTGGTGTCTCGTCCGTCACGGCAAGTAAAGAAGACGAAGATATGATAAAAACACTGCAAAAGAGCGCAGTGATGAGAGACCCCGGCATGGCAGCCGCTACTTTGGTAGGGGCGCAAGCGGATGCAATGAGAGCCGCAGCAGCAAACGAAGCAACAGGTCCGATGATGGCTTTTGCAGGCATGAACATGGCAGCCGGAGCGGGTGGTATGAACGCTCAGAACCTATTTGCCATGCAGCAACAACAGCAAATGCAGCAACCGGGGCAGGCTCAGCAGCCTGGGCAAATGCAGCAATCGGGGCAACCACAGCAAATGCAACAGCAACCTGCAAGTTGGACTTGCAGTTGCGGTCATCAGGGAAACACAGGAAACTTCTGCTCAAACTGCGGAGCACAGAAACCTGCACCCCCACAGCCCGCAAACTGGACATGTGCGTGCGGCACACAAAACACAGGAAACTTCTGCTCGGAATGTGGAAGTTCAAGGAGTTAGCCTATGGCACAGTTAGAATATAAATGTCCAAACTGCGGGGCGCCGCTGGGTTTTGAAGCCGGGACACAGGAGATGACTTGCGAGCATTGCGCAACTGTGATGGATGTTGAAGCCCTGCAGTGCATGGACGATGAAGTCGCAGCACATCAGGAGCCGGATGCGGCGCAGTGGGAATACGAAGGCACAAACTGGGAAGCAAGCGAAGCCGAGGGCATGAGTGTTTACACGTGCAACTCATGCGGCGGTGAAATAGTAGGCGATGAAACAATGGGTGCTGCAACGTGCCCATTCTGCGGAAACCCTGTAGTTCTGACAGCCAAATTCTCGGGAGCACTGCGTCCCGACATGGTAATACCGTTTAAGCTCGACAGGGCGAAAGCACTTGAATCCCTCGAAAATCACTATGCAAAGAAAAAACTCCTGCCAACAGTATTCAAAGACAGAAATCACCTCCAAGAAGTCAAAGGAGTATACGTACCATTCTGGTTATTCAGTGCAGATGCAGACGGGCGCTTTGAATACCGAGCGACAAGAATAAGGCGCTGGAGCGATGCGAGATTTCACTATACGGAAACATCATTCTTCCGGGTCATACGCGGCGGAAAGCTGGGCTTTGATGCAGTGCCGGTAGACGGCTCAAAGTCGATAGACAACACCATGATGGAATCGCTGGAACCCTTTAACATGAATGAAAAAGAAGACTTTAAACCCGCATATCTGGCGGGATTTTGCGCAAACAAATACGACGTAGAAGCAGGGGACTGCGCACCGAGAGCGAATGAGCGCATAAAAAACACCACAACAAACGAGTTTAACAAAACAGTCATGGGCTATCACAGCGTAACACCCGTAAACGCAAGTGTCAGAGTGAATTGCGAAGGGGTGCGCTACGCACTATTGCCCGTGTGGATGCTCGGCTCGACATGGGAAGGCAAGAATTTCACTTTTTCCATGAACGGACAAACAGGAAAATTCGTAGGCGACCTCCCGCTTGATAAATCAGCCAGAAATCGCTGGTTTCTCAAATTATTTGGAATAATAGCTGCCTCACTGCTGGTACTCACGCAAGTAGTGATAACATTTCTGTAGGAGGTGGCGTGATGAAAAAAGCAATGAAAATCATAATTATACTAACTCTGACCGCCATCCTCATCACTTTAGCACTGCCGTTTACGGCATTTGCAAATGACTGGACAAGACCCAGAGAACGCTTTATAGATGAAGTAGGAGTGTTGACCGATGCGCAGGCAACGGAGCTTTCAGCAATGCTTGATGAAATCAGCATTCGCCAAAATTTCGATGCTGTAGTGGTCGTGACAAACACCATGGATACAAATAACCCCCGACGATACGCCGCAGATTTCTATGAGCAGCATGGCTTCGGCTTCGGTCAGGACCTCGATGGTATACTCCTGATGATAGCGCTCCAACCTGAGCGTAATTTCGCAGTTGTCACCACGGGCTATGGGCAATACGCTTTCACGAGCGCAGGACTCATATTTTTAGAGGATTTGTTTCTGCCGTACTTACGAAATGACAGATTTTTCGAGGCGTTTACCGCATATGCAAACGCAGTGGACGATTTTATCACCAGAGCAAGAGCCGGGGACAGGTACGACACGAGAAATATTCCCCTCACTCCCGCTCAGCGCACAGAAGCAAGAATCTGGGCAGCAGTGATTAGCGTAGGACTTGCCGCTATCATAGCAGGTGCCGTAGTGGGGGGCTGGACAAGGCAACTCAAATCAGTGAAAAGCCGTGATTTCGCTTGCGACTACGTGAGAAAAGGCAGCTTCGCACTTAACCTGCAACGAGATATTTTCCTCTACCGCAACATAAGAAGAATCCCACGGCAGCAAAACAATAGCGGTGGTGGACGCGGAGGCGGATTCAGCAGCTCATCGGGCAGAAGTTTCTCCGGAAGAAGTGGGAGGTTCTAGCACGTGGAAAATATTGACAAAAAAGCAAACAAAGCGACAGCTATAGGTGTGTTGCAATACATAACCGGAGCACTCATATTCATTATTTGCATGATACTGGCATTGGTGACTTCGCTACTTATGATAGACGGAAGTATTGTGCCGACAGTGCTGATGGTGAGCGGTATCGCTGTAGGCACGCTGCTTACTTGCAGGGGTGTTATAAACTACAAACGGGCAAGCCGTTACCGCAGAATAAAAAAAGCAATGGGCAATGCAAAAAGCATGGAATTGACGGAGCTTCAAAGCAAACTCGGCTGGCCTAAGGACAAAATAATCGGTTTCATTAAAAATCAAAAAAACCACGGATACTGGCCTGAGTCGCACTTGGACACGGAAAAGGGAATGTTCATGCTTGGCTACAATCCCTCGCATCTTGCAGCAGATACAGGCAACACCGCAACAGATGAGCTTCTCAAAGAGGCAAACGCACATCTGCACGACATGGCGACAGCCACCCGTAGTATTGAAGACGAGACCCTCAGGGAAAGGGCAGGGCGGATTATAGACACCACAAAGCAAATCTACAAAGCAGTAGAACAAAATCCCGATAAGCAATCCGCAGTCCGTCAACTTAGTAACTATTTCCTGCCAACAACATCAAAGCTTCTGGCAGACTACGTAGAGCTGCAAAGCAAACCCATTAAAAGCGATAATATGCAAGAGTCCATGTTAAAGATAAAAGATGCCATGACAACCATAGAAGAATCCTTCAAAAAGCAACAAGAAGCGATTTACAATGACAAGGCAATGGACATTTCCGTGGAGATAGATGTTTTGAAAAAAATGATGAGCTAGCTCACTAAAAAATTAACCGCCCGAGTCAAAGACTCGGGCGGTTCGCACGCACTTAAAACTTTTAATTGCTGCCAACGCTGGCTGCTGGGTGTTTCTTCCCGGCTATGCTGCCGGCGTTAGCCGACAAATATTAGCCTAAGAGCTGTAGAACTGACTGTGGCAGTTGGTTTGCCTGTGCTAGCATTGCAGTTGACGCCTGGAACAAGATGTTATCTCGTGTGAACGTAGTCATCTGCCTTGCCATGTCAACGTCCCTGATTCGCGATTCTGCTGCTTGCAGGTTCTCTGCGGTGTTATCAAGGTTAGCGATTTTGAACTCTAATCTGTTTTGAATAGCACCGAGGTGAGCGCGGGACATCGAGAGGCTGTTGATGGCGTTGTCGAGTGCAGCGATTGAATTACAGGAGCCTTGCATTGTTGAGATGCCTACTGTCCAGATTCTCACGTCATTCACTTCGCTGCCCGCAGGATCCATTTCTCCGTAGACTGTGGAGTGAACGAATGTGGCAAGATTTCCAACGGTAAACGTTGTGATATCGCCTGCATTTGCACCTGACTGGAGTGTGAAGAGTCCGTCGACTGTCTGTGCGCCACCCGGTTCACCTGTACCCGGTCCGAAAATTGTCATTCCGTTGAATTTGACAGTGCTTTCGATTTGATTCAGCTCTTGAATAAGCTGTTCAAACTCAAGGTCTAAGGCTTTGCGGTCGTCTGCATCGTTTGTGCCGTTTGCGGACTGTACTGCGAGTTCGCGCATACGTTGCATGATTGCGTGAGCTGATTGCATTGCACCTTCTGCGGTCTGTACGAGGGATATACCATCTTGCGAGTTTCTTGAAGCTTGGTTAAGACCGCGGATTTGTGTGCGCATCTTCTCTGATATTGCAAGTCCGGCTGCGTCGTCGGCGGCGCGGTTTACTCTAAATCCGCTGCTGAGTCTTTCGACGTTTCTTCCGATTGCTCCGGCGTTTATGCCATACTGCCTGTGGCTATTTATAGCCATGATGTTATTGTTGATTCTCATTATTATGCATCCTTTCTTTGTCGACCGAGAGCATCCATACTCCCGGGTGTGTAAATTTTATTTACTTATTTCAAAAAACTCTGTCCGGGGCGTGCGTTCCCTTTATTGAGTTTAGTGACAAAGAAAGTACCGTTTTTTTCTTTAAGGAGAAAGTACTTTTTTCCTTCCTGATATATTTTATCGAACCATTTGATGCGAACTTTAGTTTTTTATTACACTTTTTGTTATTTTTGAAAGCCTGTGATTTACCTTGCAAATTATCCGCCATCTTGTTATAATTTCTCCTATCAAATATCGGAGAAATTAAAAATGCAAGAATTAAGCAAAATATACGACCCTAAGCAGGTGGAAGATAGAATATATAAAATGTGGGAAGACGGCGGATACTTCAAAGGGCATATAGACACTTTGAAAAAACCGTTCACTATAGTCATTCCACCGCCAAACGTGACGGGGCAGTTGCACCTTGGTCATGCTTTTGACAATACTGTTCAGGACATCCTTATCCGATATAAGCGGATGCAGGGTTACGCTGCTTTGTGGATACCGGGGACTGACCATGCGGGCATCGCAACTCAAGTAAGGGTCGAAAAAGAACTGCGCACCGAAGAAGGGATCACTCGCCACGACCTCGGGCGCGAGAAATTTCTTGAGCGTGTTTGGGACTGGAAACATCTGTACGGCAGCCGTATCATAGAGCAACTGAAAAAACTTGGCAGTTCGTGCGATTGGAGTCGTGAACGTTTTACAATGGACGAGGGTTGCTCGAAAGCTGTGCGCGAAGTTTTTGTGAGCCTCTACGAAAAAGGTCTGATTTATAAAGGTCTGCGTATTATTAACTGGTGTCCTTCCTGCACTACAGCGCTTTCAGATGCCGAAGTAGAGCACGAGGAACGCGAGGGCACATTATATCATCTTAAGTACCGTGTAAAAGGTTCAAATGATTCATTAGTGGTTGCAACAACTCGCCCTGAGACTATGCTGGGAGATACGGGTGTTGCTGTTAATCCGAAAGATAAGCGATATAAGCACTTGATTGGTAAAACAGTTATCTTGCCTCTGATGGAGAGAGAAATTCCGGTGGTTGCGGACGAGTTTGTTGATGTGGAGTTTGGAACAGGTGCTGTAAAAGTAACTCCATGCCATGATCCGAATGATTTTGAGCTCGGAGAGCGGCATAATCTGGAGCATGTGCTTATTTTGGATGAAAGCGCAAAGATCATAAACTGCGGTAAGTATAACGGGCTGGAGAGATATGATGCACGGCGTAAAGTCTTAGAAGATATGGAGCAGCTTGGGCTTTTAGTCAAAACTCAGGAACATAAAATGAACATTGGTTCTTGTCATCGTTGCAATACCATTGTTGAGCCTGTTGCATCGGAGCAGTGGTTTGTTAAGATGAAGCCGCTTGCGGCTCCGGCTATTGAGGTTGTCAAAAATGGTACAATAAAGATTGTTCCGGATCGCTTCACTAAGGTTTACACGCATTGGATGGAAAATGTCCGAGACTGGTGCATTTCGCGCCAGCTTTGGTGGGGTCATAGAATTCCTGCGTGGTACTGCGGCTGCGGATATATAACGGTTGACCGAAAAGACCCTGTTAAGTGTGAAAAATGCGGGTCTTTCGATATAACGCGTGACGAAGATGTGCTGGATACTTGGTTTTCCTCGGCACTGTGGCCTTTTTCGACACTTGGCTGGCCTGAAAAAACACCTGATTTAGAGTATTTCTACCCGACAGATGTGCTTAGCTGCGGAACAGATATCCTCTTTTTCTGGGTTGCCCGCATGATTTTTTCGGGCTTGGAGTTTACCGGGAAAGCACCGTTTCATACTGTCGCCATACATGGCATGATACGCGACAATCAAGGGCGGATTATGAGCAAGTCGCTAGGCAACGGCATAGACCCGATTGAAGTCATCGAGCAATACGGTGCAGATGCGCTGCGTTTTAACATCATTACGGGCAACAGCCCGGGGAGCGACATGCGTTTTTATCCCGAAAAATGCGAGGCAATGCGCAATTTCTCTAACAAAATCTGGAACGCCAGCAGGTTTGTTATGATGAATCTTGCAGGACAGGGGGACGGTTCATCTGTCATCGGTTCTGAGAGTATGGCCTTGCAGCAAAGCAAGACAGAGGGACCGTCCCCCTGTCTCGAACTGGAAGACAAATGGATACTATCGAAGTTAAACACCTTGGCAAAAGAAATCACGGAAAATCTTGACAAATATGAGCTGGGCATAGCGGCGGCAAAAATCTATGATTTTATTTGGGATGTTTACTGCGACTGGTATATTGAGATAACAAAACCGAGACTAAACAGCGGCGGGTATGTTTCAGAGAATGCCCAAAGAGTCTTATTGCATGTCTTGATAGAAACTCTTACTATATTACATCCGTTCATGCCGTTCATCACTGAGGAAATATATGGTTCTCTGCCGACCGGGGAGAAAACACCGCTGATGATGCGTGAATACACAAAATACACGGATAAGTTAAATTTCAAAGATGAAGAAGAGGATTTTGAGTCTATTGTAGAGGCAATCCGTGCCGTTCGCTCGCGCAGGGCAGAGATGAACGTACCGCCGTCCAAAAAATCAAGTCTCACAATAGTCACGGAGCGCCCCGAAGTTTTCAAAGCGGGTTGCGTTTACATCGGAAGACTTGCCTATGCAAGTGAAGTGGTAATCACAAATGCGGCTCCGAGCGATTTGAGCGGTCTGGTGACGGTAGCGACTAACGAAGCAAGACTTTATATGCCGCTTGCCGATCTCGTAGATCTCGCCAAAGAAAGAGAACGCATTGAGAGAGAGATAGCAAAAGTAGTGTCGGATAAAGCAAGAGTCGAGCAGAAACTGAGTAACGAAAAATTCACGTCAAAAGCCCCTGAAAACATCATAAATGCAGAAAAAGAAAAACTCGAAAAATTAAATTCACTCCTGAGCAACCTGAAAGAGAGCCTAAATGCAATGAAATAGGCGGGTTTATCAATCGCCCGCATGGTTAACACAAAATAAAATAACGGAGGACAAAACATTGACAACAAAGAAATTAATGGACGTTGCCCTAAAAGAGGCAAATCTCAAGGAAATGCCCGACGATTGCGGCATCATGGTAGAAGGAAAGAATATTAAAAAGGTGCTGATGGGTGTTGACATGGACACAGCAGAGCTGATGCTCGCAAAACAGCTCGGCTATGACTGCGTGGTCAGCCATCACCCAAAGAATACGAACGTGAATATGCTCGATTTGCTGAACACTCACGTTATGCGCCTTGAAGCACTCGGCACACCACGCAACAAAGGGCAAAAACTGCTCGCAGACCGCAAGGATGAACTGAGCTACAACCAGCACGTCTCAAACTCCAGACGTTCGGAAAGCGCGGCAAAACTCTTAAATATGCCGTTCATGTGCATACACACGCCCGCTGATATTATAGGAGAAGCGATAGTACAAAAATTTATAGATGGTAAATTTAGCGGCAAACCCGAAACGACTGTGGGAGAAGTGGCGGAAGCTCTCGAAGAAATCGGCGAATACAAAAATTCGGCGAGAAAGCCTGTAATACGGGTAGGCTCAAAAGAAAGCTATGCGGGAAAAATCTATGTGCTGATGTCGGGTTTAACAGGTCCGGGAGATAAAATACTGCAAGAGTACTTTGAAGCAGGAGTGGGTACATTGGTTCTAATGCACATTCCCGAGAAGGATGCAAAAAAGATAAAAGAACAGGGAATAGGCAATGTGATAGTAGCAGGTCACATGTCCAGCGACTCACTGGGGCTCAACAAAATAGCCGAAAAATGGAAAACCTTAGGAGTAGAGACAACAATGATGAGCGGGATTGTCGAAGTATAGAAAAACTTTGACAAACACAGGCGTTGTATGCTAAAATGCGAATATAATAGGTGCTACCGATAAGCGGTTAGCCTAGGAAAACGGAAAATAACCGCCCCGAGCTTAACGAAGCGGTCATTTTCGACCAAATCATAGGCCAACCGTTTATCGGCAACGCCTTTGTGTTTGCAGTATAACATATTTTTCGCATATATGTCAAGATTTAATAAACAGCCTTCCGTAGCTCTGAGCGCATCTCGAATGCGGCATCACGTGCGGCTTCGGTGTAAGACCCGCCGCGCTTTTTCCATGCTGCAATAATCCCGCGTGACGAATTCACAATCGCACCCTTGCGCTCTTCATTAAACGCCACGGCAACATCTTCGGCAGTGCCGCCCTGTGCGCCATATCCCGGCACGAGGAAAAACGTGTTTTTCAGCCGTGCCCGTAAAAACGCAGCTTCCTCGGGGTAAGTGGCGCCCACAACAGCACCGACACGGGAAAAGCCCGCCTCATCAAGATATTCTTTAGAAATATCGGCAATCAAATCACCAACCAAAGAATAGAACCGTTCATCAGTTCCTTTGACGAGCTTGTCCTGCAACTCGCCCGCAGACGGATTTGAAGTCTTTACAAGCGCAAAAACAGCCTTGTCAAACTGCACGGCAGTCTCAATAAACGGCTTAATCCCATCAGAGCCGAGATAAGCATTAACAGTCAAAGCATCGACATCAAACGGAGCAACGGAAAGATTCCCGACCTTGACTGCGCCCAGATAAGCAGAGCTGTAAGCTGCTGCTGTAGAACCGATATCCCCGCGCTTGGCATCCAAAATGACATAAAGCCCTTTTGCCCGAGCATAATCACAAGTTCTTTTAAGTGCCATAACACCAATAGAACCAAGCTGCTCATAAAAAGCCGATTGCGGCTTAACGGCTGGCACAATGTCGCAAAGCGCATCAATAAGCGCCGTACCCCAGTCATAAACGGCAAGAGCCGCCGCCTCAAGCCCCTCGCCATGTTGATGAACATACTTCTCCAAAATCTCCTTGGGAATATGCTCTAAATCAGGGTCAAGTCCTAGAACCGTGGGATTTCGCACTTCATCAATTTTCATTTGTAACCTTGCAAACGACATAACAAAACTCCTTACGTGCTATACATTATAATATATAGTTAATTTTTAAAAGAGACTAAAACATCAATATACTCCGCCCTTATTCCTTTGCTGATGTCATCAATCTGCAAAACGAGCGTATTCATTTTTGAAGTGTTAAAAATGCGGTGTACGATATCATAACCCCAATGCCAAACAACCAACGAGCCTTCGCTTGAGACCGGATTTCCGTGATATTCAGGCTCATATAAGTAGTTTATGCCGCCTTCAGCATAGAGTGAAGCCCTTTGCAGCGTGGGATTAGCACCCGATACCAGAGGAACGGTAAAAATGTGCATTCCGCCGGGCTTTAATGTTCTGGATATTTCGGCGAATGCGCTGTCAATGTCAAACACATGTTCCATCACATCTTGGGTGATATGAATATCTAGAGAATTATCTTCAAATGTCAGCCTTGCTAAGTCCTCACTACGAAAGCCGTTTTTTAGCTCGCCTGGCGTAGAGTCCGGGAAAAATTGAGATTCAATGTAGCTCACGGCTTCCCTCTTCAGCTTTAGAGATACTCCCCTTCCGGCGGGGGATGACTCATGAATAATGCAATTTCTCCAATCCGGCATAAACCTATCAATAGCAACCATAAGCGCACGTTCCCTAGGTAAAGAACCGCACTTGCTACAGAGAAGATGATCCCTGAACCAACTGTTTGCGGCAGAAAAAGTGACAGTATCCTCGCATATGGGACAAGTACCCGGACTCCGAAAAACTTCAGTTTTCTTCTTTTTGCCAAAAATCAAATCTAAACTATCCTCAACTATAATTGAATTTTATGTTGCTATATGATGTAGTATTATGCACGAGAATAAGAAAATAAGCAAGCGCCATTGCGTGTTAACAAAAAATTAACAAAAATGTTCAAAAAAATACACCACAAAAAATGTGGAAAAATAGCCACTTTAGTGTGATTTTTAACCTCCGAGTGGTATGGTTTTCTACATTTCTTTGCGTTTTATGATGAAAAACCAACATTAAAGTGTGAACTGAATGTCTAAAGACAAAAAGCTTCAAGTCTGCTACACTCTAAGGGAAAAGCGCTATGCAACTTTAAATTGCAACGCAAAAATTTTTATAGTCAAAATCCCGGAGGTATGGTAAAATGACAATTAAGGCAACAAACGATTTAATGTTCAAGAAAATCTTATCCAGTGTTGAAAACAAAGACATCTTGCAAGGCTTCATCAAAGATTTCTGCGGCTTAGATGCGGCATATGAAGATATGCACATTGAAAGCCCTTTCAGTATAGACCTGTACAAAGAAGCCTCGGGCAGCGAAAAGAAAATTATGCGCCTCGTAGAGAGCGACATCTCTGTTGAACTTCGCAATCTCAATGTAATAGTAGAATTGCAGATGCAAAGAGATATTCATTTCATAGCCAGAGTCCTGCACTACACATTCAAGCGTTTTTGCAAAAATTACGCAGTTCCGGGCAAAGTGAGCATTGACAAATACGGCGACCCGAATTATTATTCGAGCTTAGTACCTGTGTACTCTGTCAACATAGTGTCGGAAAAGCTGTTCCCTGACGACTATGATGCAATGCGGACATTCACTCTGTACGACACACAGCACAGCGCAGGACTGGGCAAAGAATGGATAAAGATAAGTTTTTTGGAGTTAAGAAAAACGCAAATCAGGGACATAAACCTTAAATACTGGCACGAATTCTTAGTTAAAGGAGATGCACCAATGAAAGCACCGGCAAACGCACCCGCATACATAAAAAAAGCATATGACATAGCAAACTATGCAAACTTAGACGACGATGAGCGCAAAATATATGATGAAATAGAAAGATACCAGTCAAAGCACCAATCAGCAATATCCACAGCAGTAGATGACGGGTACAATATGGGAGTGGGAGAGGGTATAGGAATAGGCATAGAAATAGGCAGAGGAGAAGGCAGAGAAGAAGGCATTGAAATAGGTAGAGGAGAAGGTATAGAAATAGGCAGAGAAGAAGGCAGAGAAGAAGGCAGAGAAGAAGGTATAGAAATAGGCAGAGAAGAAGGTAGGGAAGAAGGTATGGATGCTCTGTTTGAGCTTATTAAGCAAGGTGTCCCACCTGATGAGGCTATCAAGCAGTTAAAAGAGAAAGGAAATGGCTAAAAGTGAGTTTTGTAGAACTTGAAAAAGCACTCACAAGCGATTGCGGGAAAAATTATGTAAACCACACTATATATAGTACCCTTGCGCTACGAAACTCACAAGTGAAAAGTACCTAAAAAAACAACTCCGGTTGCAGTAAAAAACTTGATTTTGCAAGTGCTACAAGCCTTATAACAACTAGTGGAACCACTGTTTTCGGGAGCTAAAGAGTAAGCACAAAAAACTTTTTTGAAAAAAACGGTTGACATCTCGATGAGAATATGGAATAATAATGAACGTTAAAGAGAATAAAAAAAACGAATTTTTTTTGAAAAAACGGTTGACATCTCGGTTGGAATATGGAATAATGCGAAGTGTGTGGATTGTAAATTACATATAGTTGAGTGTTGCATACTGTGCAGTACTCAAAAATATGTTAAATTTTAAAAAAAGCAAAAATGAAAGGATAAATATCATGAGAAAAAAACTATTCAAACTCGCAACCCTAATCCTCGTAGTAGTAATGCTAGCTAGCGTAGCATTACCAATAGCATCCGCAGGCAGATGGCGTGAACTTTCACGCGACAACTGGTACTGGGAAGAAGCAGGCAACGCTTGGGCACTAGGTTGGCGTCAAATTGACGGTACTTGGTACTTTTTCCATACTACCGAAACAATGTGGTTAGACTTTGCTGACCAAGGTTTGATGGCGAGAGATCAAGTGGTACCTATCGGCAACAGTACCTTTATGTTCAGCCCAACGGGTGCGATGGTCACAGGCTGGGTTAATATGCCTGCACGCGTAGTTGGTCGTAGTTTTATAACTCCGGTTGTAACTGGTCAATTCTATTGGACAGATGGTATTTGGACTGGAGGTACTAGAGCACCTCTCGTAGCTGGCGCATGGTACTACTTCAATGCAGACGGCACGATGGCAAGAAATCAATGGGTGCAAGATGGTGACAACTGGCATCGCCTCGGTAACGACGGTCGGATGCTCACAGGTTGGAACACTATTTGGGATGGCGGTGCCAATCAGCAGTTCTATCTTGGCGACAATGGCGTAATGCGCACAGGTTGGCAACGCCTTGATAACCTCTGGTATTTCTTCCGTCCGAATGGTCACATGGCTAGAGGCTGGCTTGAAGATGGTGGAGTATGGTACTTCCTGCGCACTATTGACCAAGCAAGCACAACGTACCCAGGCGGCTCAATGGTAGCGGGTCCGACAAACAACTTCAGAATCGGCGACGACCTGCATGCATTCGCAAGCAATGGTGCATGGCTCGGAAGAGTAGGCCCAGCATAGTAAACCTGAACTATTAGTTCACAGTAAAATACTGAAGAAGACGCTTCCCTCGGGAAGTGTCTTTTTTAGTAAAAAATAAACAGTAAAACCATTGACAAGGAGTTACTAAAAAGATATAATTATACATGGTTAAAAAGCGGTGTACCCTACCATATAAGTGGGAACCAAAAAAGCGAAAAGTCGGGCTTCCGGCTTTTTGTTTTTAAAGGAGAATATATGCGACTTTCATTATACAGACCGGATGAAAAATTTTACAACTATTTACAGAGTATCTTGCAAGATATTCTGCCCTCCCTGCACTCCGAATTGTTAGCAAATGTAGAAAACACACACTTTTCACACTTTAAATTCATATTGAAGTGTAAAAGCATTCTGTGTTATAATAGTTTTGCAATAATTTTCAAATCGGAGGAAAACCCAGGTGAACAGAACAAACGATAAACACAACCACAAAGACGAATTGCAGACAAATGGTGCTATGCAGGTGAAAGAGGCTTTGCCTGTATATGACAGGGGAGAATATTACACGTATGCGGATTACTGCTCTTGGGAACTTGAAGAAGGGGAAAGGTGGGAACTAATCGATGGCAAGGCATATAAAATGTCTGCACCGAATTTGAATCATCAAAGACTGGCGGGCGAGTTTTACTTACAATTTGCTCCCTTTTTGAAAGGCAAAAAATGTAAAGTCTTTTTTGCACCCTGTGATGTCCGACTCAATGCCGATACTCTGGACGACACGGTAGTCCAGCCTGATGTAATGGTCGTGTGCGATGAAAACAAACTCTCTGACGGCAGGACTGTTGTCGGAGCACCGGACTTGGTTATTGAGGTTTTGTCACCATCGAATCCACGGCATGATACTTTGCTTAAATACAAAAAGTACATGGAATCGGGAGTGCCGGAATACTGGGCTGTTGACCCACGGTCAAAATCCGTCAATGTCCACATTTTAACCGATGGCAAGTATATTACGGAGCGCTACAGCGAGAGCGACAAAGTGCCTGTCCATGTTTTACCGGGTTTCGTAATTGACTCCCGCGAAGTGTTTGCAGAGCTAAGATAGGCAGTCGGTGCGCAGACAAGGTAGGGTAAAATTTATGTTTTGGCAATTGACACCCACGTCCAATAGTGACACATACCAACTGCAAAGTTATCATTGTAGTGTAATACAATATATGGTATAATATGCCAAAAGTATTAAATTATTAACGATATATGTACTTCATCAGGAGGCTGAATAGATGGCAAAAATTATCGGTGAAAATGAGTTGAAAAAGTTTGTGGCAGAAAATGAAATCATTCAAAACGGAGATACGAAATGTGCCGAAGGGATAAAATACGATTTCCGCTTAGGATATAAATTTTTAAAAGCAGGATTCAATCATTCAACCACATATTTTGTTAATGACTATGATCCGGTTGACCCGATAGCAATTAATCAAAGATTAAATGAGCTTCAAAAATCACAGGATAGACTAGAGAGTACCAATAAGTCATTAGAAAAAAAGATTGATGACGTGGTAGATAGAATCAGCAAGATAGACGGAGACCTAAAAGAAATAAGAGGGTCAACACGTACACTTAAATGGGTTGTTCCAGTGGGTTTAACTATTATTGCACTACTAATCACAATATATCAATTAATATTCCGATAACCTATGGCGAAAATTTTCGTAAAAAACGGTTGACATTGGGGGGTGCATGTGAAATAATTGTGACTGAATTAGGTGTTAAATAGACATACACCTCAGTCTGACATATTTATAACAACAGCACGCATGTTAGTAATTTTGGAAGGGGATAACAACCATGAAGAAAAAACTCATCAAAATCGCATCAGTAATCTTAATAATAATAATGCTTGCCGGTATTCTTATGCCTATTGCTGCCACAGCAGCAGGAACTTGGATGCAAGCACCCGGCGGTCGCTGGTGGTTCCAAAATGCCGATTCGACCTATGCCAGAGGCTGGCAGCAAATAGGTGGAGTCTGGTATTTCTTTGACAGTTCCGGCTGGATGCAAACAGGCTGGGTACAATCAGGCGGACTCTGGTACTTCCTTCGTCCTTCAGGTGCCATGGCAACAGGCTGGGTGCAAACAGGAGGCTTGTGGTACTGGCTGCATCCGCAGACCGGAGCAATGGTCACCGGATCAGCCGAAATCGGCGGTGTGCTTCATACATTTGCTGCTGACGGTCGCTGGCTGGGCGGTGGCGGACAGGTCGCACCTGCCCCCGGACCTGCTCCCGGACCCGGACAAGGTGTAGCCGGGCAAGGTGTATGGCGTTTGACTTCAGGTAGATGGTGGTTTGAGTTTGCTGCCGGCGGCTATGCCAGAGGCTGGCAACAGATAGGCGGCGTTTGGTATTTCTTTGACAGTTCCGGCTGGATGCAAACAGGCTGGGTACATACAGGTGGTCTTTGGTACTTCCTGCGCCCGTCAGGTGCTATGGCTACAGGTTGGCTGGAAGTCGGCGGCTGGTGGTATTGGCTGCATCCGCAGACCGGTGCAATGGCTACGGGAACTATAAACATCGGCGGTGTATCTCACTCGTTTGCGGCTGACGGACGTTGGCTGGGTGGCGGAACACCCGGCGTACCCGGTCCGATGGCACCGTCTCTCCCCGCCTCATTGGTGGGAAGTTGGGGTAACGCATATGCTGTATCAGCTCCTACTCGCTACGTCCTCAGAGCTGACGGCACAGGCACCATTACTCTCGCTGCACAGGACACGGCAGTTAGGTGGTGGGTCAGAGACACAATTGTTCTTGTAATATGCACAAGACCAACTGCTTGCGGAGATGGTTGCGCAGCAACTCATTCAGAGTTCATATTCTCTTTCCACGAAGGTGCGCTGTTCTTATCTCCTGTTGGTGGCGGTACCACAGTTAGCTACGTGCGTGTACCATAACTTCAAATAAAAGACAAAAGATGCTTCCCTCGGGAGGCATCTTTTTGAGCTAAAAACCACTACGCATCATAGAATATCGGAATACACAACCCTACCACGGCAAATTGTATGTTTCACCTTCCCGCATAGTTTCATGCCGTTAAACGGAGTGTTCGTTGATTTTGACTTAAATAACGCAGAATCCACAGTCCATTGCTGATGCGGGTCAAAAATGACCAAATCTGCGGGTTTGCCGATTTCAAGAGTACCTGCATCAATACCTAAAATATTAGCGGGGTTGGTAGACATGAGCTTTATTATTTGCTCTAAGCTGAGCCTCTTTCTGTGATACAGAAATGTCAAGGCGAGTGCGAGAGATGTCTCAAGCCCTATCATGCCGCTTGGTGCATCTATCAGTGAAAGCTCTTTTTCCAGTAGCGAGTGTGGTGCGTGGTCTGTTGCTATAGCATCTAATGTGCCATCTTCAAGCCCGACTTTGATTGCTTCGACATCACTCAGTGTCCTAAGCGGTGGGTTCACCCGCGCTAATGTACCTTGACGAAGAATCTCATCTTCGGTCAACGTGAAATATTGCGGGCAAGTTTCCGCAGTTACTCTGACACCGAGCTCTTTGGCTTTTCTGATAATATCGACAGACCCTGCCGTACTTACGTGCGCTATATGTAGCTTTGCACCTGTTTGCGCTGCAAGCATTACATCACGGGCGACCATAATATCCTCGGCTATAGCAGGGCGGCCGGGCAGAGCAAGTTGCTGTGAAACCGGACCTTCATTCACTGCATGGTTTTTTGCAAGCTCCTCGTCTTCTGCGTGACTGATTATCAGGTAGTCCTTTTTCTTTGCCTTGAGCATGGCTTTACGCAAAACTGCTGCGCTCTGAATGGGAAGCCCATCATTCGAAAATGCGACTGCACCCGCTTTTGACAAGGCATCAAAGCCTGTAAGCCTTGAACCTTTTTGCTTAAAAGTCACCGCTCCGACAGGCAGCACCCGTACCGGCGCAGTCGATGCCTTTTCCGCAATATACTTGATTATCTCTGCTTTATCGGCAACGGGCATAGTATTTGGCATACAGCAACACGTTGTGACACCCCCTGCCACTGCTGCATACGCCCCGGTAATAATATCCTCCTTGTACTCAAAACCGGGGTCGCGGAAGTGGACATGCATATCGACAAGCCCGGGAGCAACTATATAATTAGATGCATCAATATGAACATAATCAGAGGAAGGGCTTATATCATTGCCAATCGATGTTATTACTTCGTCTTTAATGAGCACGTCAATTCGTTCGCCGTATATATCATTTCCGTTCTTTATTAAAATCATGAAGTCCCTCCATTTAATAACGAATCGGATGGATCGTGCCCATCATCTATTGCCTCACGAATCTTAGCCATCAAAGTATTGTAATAAAACAAATTGTGCATAACCGCAAGGCGCATACCCAGCATTTCACCGGATTTAAACAAATGCCTCAAGTACGCTCGCGAGAAGGCGGCACAGACATGACATTCACAAGAAGTGTCAATAGGTGAATCATCATTACGAAATCGCTCGTTGTTAATGTTGATGCTTCTCTCATCGCCCCAAACGTAGAGCTTCCCATGTCGCCCGTTACGAGCAGGCATGACACAATCAAAAAAGTCAACTCCCCGCCGAACTGCCTCAATGATATTTTGCGGTGTACCGACACCCATAAGATATCGGGGCTTATCGGCAGGCATATACTCCTCTACAAGCGAGGTAGTATCATACATCTCCTGAGTAGATTCCCCCACAGCAAGCCCTCCGATAGCATACCCTGGCAAATCAAGCTCAGCAATAGACTTCATGTGCGAAATACGCAAATCTGCAAAGGTACCACCTTGGTTTATGCCGAACAGGGAAGGAGCTTGACCCTGACTCTCAAGTTCTGCCTTGCAGCGCAATAGCCAGCGATATGTGCGCTCACAAGAGCTCCTGACGTAGTCATACGATGCAGGCAGTTCTATGCACTCATCGAAAGCCATAATGATATCACTTCCGAGATTAAGCTGAATCCGAATACTGTCCTCAGGCGACATAAAAATTCTGCGCCCGTCAACATGGGAATTAAACGTCACGCCATCTTCAGAAATTTTCCTCAGCGCAGCAAGCGAAAAAATCTGAAACCCACCGCTATCGGTCAAAATCGGACCATCCCAAGCCATAAAGCGGTGAAGCCCACCAAGCGAGCGGATAAGCTCATCACCCGGACGAATATGCAAGTGGTAGGTATTAGCAAGCGCAACCTGACACCTCGCATCACGAAGGTCGAAAGCGGAAAGCCCGCCCTTAATGGAAGCCTGCGTTGCTACGTTCATAAATACAGGAGTTTTGATAACTCCGCGAGCTGTAAAAAACTCGCCTCTGCGAGCGCGACCGACTTTTGAAACAATCTTAAACATGCACTGATTTTACCAAAGTTAAAGATGGTTTGCAAACAAAATAAAATGTATTTCTTGTTTTCGGCTACGAAAAAAAGAATATAACCCGCAAGCTGAGCGAAAGCAAAGCATTGCGGGTTTGTGTTGTTGCGAAAACTTGTAGTGCAAATCATCGTTTTTTGGTCTCTCCAAGATTTTTTTTGATTTCTTTAAGAGACATGATTTTCTTGCCGAAGTCAGTTG
>Ga0209755_10001370_pt1 | contig 38434 bp, 43 predicted proteins | sample TergutCo191P1_FD_187301 | JGI IMG/M metagenome (GOLD analysis project Ga0209755, IMG submission 187301) | Cornitermes sp. P1 segment gut microbial communities from Petit-Saut dam, French Guiana - Co191P1 (SPAdes) (version 2) | ecosystem: Host-associated > Arthropoda: Insects > Digestive system... | reverse complement strand
GGGGGGGGGGGGGGGGGGGGGGGGGGCACCGGCCCGGGCGGCAAGGCTTCCAACGAAACCGCCGCCGCCGGAAACGGCCGCGGAAACCCGGTTTTGCGGGCAGACCCGCGCTCCGGAGTTGCTTTCATACGTAACCGCATTCCGCAAGCCCGGTGCGCCACGGAAAGCCCCGCCTGGGTTCCGTCTCCAGTTTCGTATACTCCCACCACAGCCTTAAATCCGGCAACCCTGGTTTTCGGTAGGAAGAACGGAGAAGCGCACTTTCGAATGATTGCCAGCCCTTATGCGTGTATTATACCAGCTGTGGGCGAAAGCATCAAGCGGCGGTTTTGATTACACGGACTGGCAACCGTATTCTTCAAGCAGCCAACCTGATTTGTGCCCCTTCCATTGTTACTGTATTGTTTCCCACCCCGGAAGTGATATAATGGAACGAAAGACAGGAGACACCCGAGATGAGAGAACTGCCGACCGGTTTGCAGGAATTCGAGCATATCCGCACGAGTAACGCCATCTACGTCGACAAGACGGACATGATCCACAGAATCGTGTCCGGGGCCAGAAAGCACTTTTTCATAGCCCGTCCCCGGCGCTTTGGCAAAACGCTGATGTGCTGGACGCTGGACGCGCTGTTCAGCGGCAAGCGGGAACTGTTTGAGGGTCTGGCGATCTCGAAAACCGACTGGTCGTGGGAAAGCTGGCCTGTTATCCACCTGGACATGAGCAAGGTGGAGACGGCTTACGGAGTGGACGGTGTTAAGGAGGCGGTGATGCTGCAGGTCAAAAATGCCGCCGCCGAGCTTGAAATAGACCTTGATGGGTTGACCATGCCGGGAAGCATGATTACGAAAGTAATTGTGGATGCCGCCAAAAAGCACGGCAAACCGGCGGCCGTGATTGTTGACGAGTACGACAAGCCGTTTCTGGATTTCTACGATAATCCGCCGATGGCACAGGAAGTCCGCAGTATAATGAGGGGGTGTTACTCCCAGCTTAAGGCAAACGAGCGGCACATGCGGCTTCTGTTCATGACGGGGATTTCCAAGTTTACCAAGGCCGGAGTCTTCTCGACCCTGAACAACCTGAACGATCTCTCGCTTGACGAAAACTTCGGCACAATGTTCGGCTACACGGAACGGGAGCTGACCGAGTGTTTCGGCGAACACATAGAGGCCACGGCAGCAAAACTGCAAATCCCGGCCGACCAGCTTATCGAAAAAATGCGGCTGCACTACAACGGCTTCTGTTTTGACGGCGAAAGCAGGGTCTACAGCCCGTTTTCGGTGCTAAACTTCTTCCAGACCGGCAAGTTCGACAACTTTTGGATGGAAAGTGCGAGTCCGAAGATAATCGCCGATTACATGAAGGGTAAAAACCTTACGGTAGAGCAGTTCCGGGGGATGTTTGTTTCCAGGAATTTCGTGCGCGACCCTGGCGAAATCGAAACCACGCCGCCGGAGGGTTTTCTTTACCAGTCCGGCTATCTTACGCTCAAAGAAAGCATCGACCGCGAGTACATGCTGGACTACCCCAACGTCGAAGTGCTGGATGCAATGTCGGAGCTCGTTGCCGGAAACATGGTGCAGGGCGGCGGCGGCGATTTCCCGGATTTGCGCACGTCGCTTTTGGAATCGCTTGCCAACGATAGCGACGAACTTTTAATCGAAACAATAAATCGCCTTTTGGCAAGCATTCCCTATGACGATTACGCCAGCGCCGCAAGGCAGGGCCGGCGAATCGGCGGGGGGAAACTGACGGCGCAGGAGTGGCTTTACCGCTCGACAATCCTGGCGTTTCTCCGCGGCTGCGGGGTTCTGGCGTTCGGCGAGATGCACGGCAGCCAGGGGCGCTCCGACCTGCTGGTGATACACAGAAACGTGCCCTGGGTTGTCGAAATAAAGGTTGCCGCCGACGGCGACAGCGCGGAAAAGGCGCGCGAGGCAATGGCGCAGATCAACGACAGGCAGTACGCCGACCCGTACAAAGACGGCAGGAAAGTGGCTATCGCAATCGACGACAAAACGCGGCAAATCGGCGAATGGATGGCCCGCTGAACGGCACGGACTTCGCCGACGGTTTTCTGTCATTTCGAACGAATTTCTCCCCAAACCTACTTGAATAAAGTCCTGGTTCCGGGGTATAATGCCATATCACACCTAGAAAAAGGAAGAATTATGCCCGAGAAAAAGATGGTCATGATTGACGGAAACACTGCGGCGGCGCATGTCGCCCATGCGTTAAGCGAAGTAATCGCGATTTACCCGATTACCCCTTCCAGCCCCATGGGCGAGCTCTCAGACGAGTGGTCCGCCCAGAACCGCCCGAACCTCTGGGGGACTGTGCCCGATGTTGTCGAGCTACAGTCCGAAGCAGGGGCGGCGGCGGCAGTGCATGGCGCGCTGACCACCGGTGCGTTGTCTACCACCTTTACGGCTTCCCAGGGTCTCCTGCTGATGATCCCGACTATGTACAAAATCGCGGGCGAGCTCACTTCCACGGTCTTCCACATCTCCGCGAGGGCCTTGGCGACGTCGAGCCTCTCGATTTTCGGCGATCACCAGGACGTCATGGCTTGCCGCCAGACCGGTTGGGCCATGCTGGCCTCGAACAACGTCCAGGAAGTGATGGACCTTGCGCTTATCGCCCATTCGGCGACTTTGCGCACGCGGGTTCCGTTCCTGCACTTCTTCGACGGCTTCCGCACGAGCCACGAAACGCAGAACGTCGAGGAAACTTCCTATGAAACAATGGGCAAGATGATCGACGACGATCTCATTACGGCTCACCGCGCCAGGGGGCTGAATCCCGAGAATCCCAGCATTCGCGGTACCGCGCAGAATCCGGACACCTATTTCCAGGGCCGCGAGGGCGTGAACAAGTACTACGACGCGGTTCCCGGCATAGTGCAGGCGGAAATGGACAAATATGCCCAGCTTACCGGCCGCCAGTACAACGTTTTCGACTACTACGGCGCAAAGGACGCGGACAAGGTTGTTATTATCATGGGTTCCGGGGCGGACACCGTTGAGGAAACCATTGATTACCTTAACGCCAAGGGCGAAAAGCTCGGCATGGTGAAGGTCCGGCTGTTCCGGCCCTTTGATATGAAGCTTTTCGTCAAGTCGCTGCCCGCCACGGTCAAGTCGATCGCGGTTCTGGACCGCACGAAAGACCCGGGTGCCATCGGCGAGCCGCTGTACACGGACGTGTGTACCGCCATCGTTGAGGCTCAGGCTGCGGGCATAGCTCCCTTTGCGAAGGATCCGCTGGTTTTGGGCGGTCGCTACGGGCTTGGTTCCAAGGAATTCACCCCGAACATGGTCAAGGCCGTGTTCGACAACCTTTCCGGCGAGAAAAAGTCCAACTTCATCGTGGGTATCCGCGACGACGTGCAGAACAAGAGCCTTGATTTCGATCCCAACTTCGTGATTGTGGACGACAACCTGACCGAGGCGCTGTTCTACGGTCTCGGCGCGGACGGCACGGTCGGCGCGAACAAGAACTCGATTAAGATTATCAGCGAGGCGAACGCGGCGAATCCCAAGTTCAACGCACAGGCCTACTTCTCCTACGACTCGAAGAAGTCCAACGGCTTCACCGTTTCGCACCTGCGCTTCGGCGAGGGGCAGATCAAGCGCCCCTACCTCATCAACACCGCGGACTTCCTGGCTTGTCACAAGTTCTCCTACCTGGAGCTGTACGACATGCTCAAGAGGCTCAAGCCGGGCGGAACTTTCCTGCTTAACAGCCCGTTCAGCGCCGCCGACGTGTGGAAGAATATCCCGCAGGAAGCGCAGAAGCGTATTATAGAGAAGAATGCGAAGTTTTTCGTGGTTGACGCGGTGAAAATCGCGCGCGCCAACGGCATGGGCACCCGCATCAATACCGTTATGCAGGCTGCGTACTTCAAGATCGCCGGCATCATCCCGCAGGACGAGGCCGTCAAGCGCATGAAGGAGCACATCAACGAGTCCTACGGCAGGAAAGGCGCGGACATAGTCGAAAAGAACTACAAGACCGTGGACGCGGCGCTGAACGCCATAGAGGAAGTGAAGTATCCTTCCGCGCCCGAGGGCAGCCTCAACATGAAGAAGCTCTTCGCCACTGCGGGGGACAGAAAGGACACCACCGGCAACCTAATTCGCGAAACCCTGGGCGAAATATCCGTGCAGAGGGGCGACGACCTTCCGGTGAGCAAGATACCCGTAGACGGAACCTTCCCGACCGCGACCAGCCAGTACGAGCGGCGCTCCACGGCCGAGAACGTGCCGGTCTGGAACCCCGCTGCTTGTACCCAGTGCGGTATTTGTGCTTTCGTCTGCCCTCATGCCTGTATCCGAATGAAGAATGTCAGCGATGCCGACGTGGCCAAGGCACCCAAGGGCTTCCTTACCGCGGATGTCAAGCCGAAAGCGGTTGCCGGCATGAAGGCGACCATGGCGATCGCCACCGAGGATTGCTACGAGTGCGGTCTTTGTTTCAACGTCTGTCCGCAGGCGAAGAACGGTGCCCTTGCGTGGAAGCCCTACGCGGACGACCACGAGTTCAAGTCGCAGTCGGTTGAGGCCTGGGACTACTTCCTGAGTCTGCCGGAAACCCCGGCGGAAGGCGAACTGAGCAACTTCAAGGCGCTGGCCTACAAGCAGCCCTTGTTCGAGTTCTCCGGTGCCTGCGGCGGTTGCGGCGAGACCCCGTACATCAAGCTCATGTCGCAGCTTTGCGGCGACAGGGCGCTTATCGGCAACGCCACGGGCTGTTCCTCGATTTACGGCGGGAACCTGCCCACCACCCCGTACTGCACCAGGGCCGACGGGCGCGGGCCTGTATGGTCTAACAGCCTTTTCGAGGACACCGCAGAATTTGCGCTTGGCTTCAGGCTTACCTGCGACAAGCTGTTTGTCCACGCCCGCGAGATGGCGGCAAAGGCGAAAGGCGAGGGCATAGCCGCCGCGCTTATCGACAAAATCCTCGCCAACGCGCAGGCGGACGACGCTGCCATTGAGGAGCAGCGCAGGAACGTTGACGAACTGAAGAAGCTCATCGGCTCCGACTCCAGGCCCACGGCGAAGCTGCTGTTTTCGCTGGCCGACAACTTCATCAAGAAGTCGGTGTGGGGCTTCGGCGGCGACGGCTGGGCCTACGACATCGGTTTCGGCGGCCTAGATCACGTAATCGCCTCGGGCAAGAACGTGAACCTGCTCTGTATGGACACCGAGGTTTACTCCAACACCGGCGGCCAGATGTCGAAGGCCACTCCGGTCGGCGCGACCGCGAAGTTCGCCTACTCCGGAAAGGACATCGTGAAGAAGGACCTTGGCGCCATCGCCATGAGCTACGGCTACGTGTACGTTGCCAAGATTTCGCTGGGCGCGAACATGCTGCAGACCATCAAGGCCTTCCGCGAGGCGGAATCCTACGACGGCCCCTCGCTTATCATCGCCTACTCGCACTGCATCAGCCACCAGATCGACATGAGCAAGGGGCTGGAGCAGGGCAAGGCGGTGGTCACCAGCGGGCTTTGGCCGCTGTACCGGTACGATCCCAGACTCAAGGAACAGGGAAAGAATCCCTTCCAGCTCGACTCGAAGGATCCGACGACCAGCGTGGAGGACTTCATGTACAAGGAAGGCCGCTTCAAGAACGTCAAGGTCGCCGACCCGGCGCGTGCCGACGCTTTGCTTGCCAAGGCAAAGGCTCAGTCCGAGCGGGTATGGAAAGAGTACAAGTACCTCGCGGATAGGCCCTTCTAGGGTTTGGCGCGGGAGCCGAAACGCCAAGATTCCCCCGCAAAACTCCGGTTTTGCGGGGGAATCACTAAAAACGCATTGTTTCATGGACTTTGGTCTGTGTCCGAAGGGCGGGAAACCGTGTGCCATCAATCGTAACATAGGGCAGCCTGGAAATAATTTCCGGGCTGCCTCATAAAAAATACACTTTAAACAGAGGTGAGGCTTTATGCAAAAACAGGAAACCGTGAAATGGTCGGAAGACTTTGCGTGCGGGATAAAGATTATTGACGATCAGCACAAGGGGCTGCTTGAGCTAATCAACGATATGTTTACCCATATCAGCGGGGATTACGAAAAGGAACAGGAGTACTTTAAACAGGTGGTGGAGAAGGCTGTAAGCTACGTCAAAACCCATTTCGCCACGGAAGAAAAAATAATGCTTCAGACCAAGTTTGTAGGCTACGAGGAACACAGAAAGGCTCACGAAACTTTTATTGTTGCCGTTCTGGATAATGCTCGGGCTTTTCAGAAGGAAAAGAAGATCAACCTCGAGGAATTTACCAGATTCCTAAAGGAATGGGTGCTGACCCATGTTGCCGTCATGGACAAACAGTATTTTTCCCATTTCAGGAAAAACATTAGCTTGGTAAAAGCACTGACGATGCGATAGTTTCGGATCGCTTTGTAGACTTTTTCTCTGTCGCCATGGGAAACGCCGGTTTTGAGCCACGCTTTTACCGTTGACGGTGTTTCTCGTATATTTGGTTGACTAATCCCGGAATCGCCTTTATTATTACTTTGTGGGATTCCTTATGATTCGATACACCGCAACTAACAGGGCATTGACAAGGGAAAGAGGGTAGCAATGAAGGGCAGCGTCGCACGAATACTTTATAATCCCATTTACGGAAAAAGTATAGTCGCGCGGGCGCGGCGTATGGCCGTGTTCCTATTCCTGTTGTTTTTTGTTTTGGCGGCGGCACTGGTTTTTGTCTTGGCGGCTAACGTAACCAACAACGCCTCGAAAAACCAGGCGTATTCTTACGTTCTAAAAACAGTCGATAATTTCCGGATGTCCATCAGGGACGATCTTGCGCTTGTCGGGAATTCCGCCCGGTCAATCGCCATTACCGGCTGGTTTTACTACGAGGGAAATCCGGAAAAACGAAACGCCGCCTTCAATGTTACCAGGGCCTTCGTGGAACTAAGGCCGGGAACGCTTCTGCATCTTGGCATTTTCGCTTCGTCCGACAAGTACATTGTACATGCCGGTACGACATACGACGACTTTAATCCGCGTCTCCGGCTTAGCCCTGCCGTGGAGGGCGATGCCTGGTTTTTCGACACCATTCGTCCCCAGCCGCTTGATTACAACATGGCTTTCGACCTGGACGCAGTTACCGGTGAATGGCGGCTGTGGATAAACCACAGGGTTTACTATGGCGACAGTCCGGTGGGAGTGTTTAGGGCCGGAATTCGGGTTGAACCGATACTAAGGGATATGCTTGCCCATCACGGGGGAAACGTTCAGGGGTTCGTTGTTGACGGGCAGGGTAACATAATGATGTGCAGCGAAAGCATGGAATTTTACCCTGCCGGAACTGACAACAACATCTATTTGCTGTTTGCCAATCGGGGTCTTTCCCGCGTAATTGAACCGCACCTGCGAAATATTGATGAACGCTTTGGTATGGAAGCACGACCTTTGCTTCTTCCGTTCGGATGGCCCTTCTTCGAATTTGTCTCCGTAATGCCAATTCCCTACACCGGTTGGTCGGTTATAGCCTTGTTTGACAGCGGCTACCTGTTCGGTTTTGAGGTCATAATGCCGTTGCTCGCCGTCGTGCTGTTGGCGCTTCTGGTGTATACGATTGCGGATTCTCTTGTCATTCAAAGGCTGGTGTTTGGCCCCTTGGGGCGGCTTACCAAAAGCCTGTCGTCGAACCAGGAGGACAGCTATATCTATGGCCTTAACCGCCAGGACGAAATCGGCGAACTGGCACGCTCCATACATGACATGAGGCATAGGCTGGGTGCCTATGGCAGCGATCTGAAACAGGCCCTTCTTGGACGGGAGCGCCATGAACAGCTTTTCGACGCGGTGAACTGGACGGCGGAACTGTTGCTCTCGTCCGTGAACAGGGAAAACTTTGAGAATTCGCTGGAAGAAGGCATGGGGTACATGGGCCGCTGTGTGGACGCGGATCGCTTTGTAATTTGGCAGAACGAAAAAAAGGACGGAAACATTTGCTGCGCCTTGAGATACGAATGGTTAAGCGACGCGAACGTAAACGACGGGGATTCGGCAAGCGTCAGGGAGGTTTTCTTTCGCGGCATCCCGGATTGGCTGGAAAAACTGGCAAAAGGCGAGTGTCTTAACGGCCCGGTTAAAAACATTCCCATTGTCGAACGGGCGTTTCTGGAGCACCCCGACATTCAGTCCCTTCTGATAATTCCAATCCACTTGCAGGAGGTTTTCTGGGGCATTATCAGCGTGGAGGATCGGCGCAGGGAGCGAACTTTCTCGGACGAGGAAATCTCCATTCTTCGTTCCGGGGGCTGGATGATAGTGAATGCCATAGATCGCGAAAAACAGTTGGCCGACATCAGCGAGGCCCATGAACGCGTGCAGCTTATTCTGGATTCGTCGCCCCAGTCCTGTAATCTTTGGAACAAGAACCTGGAAAACATTTTCTGCAACGAGGCCGCCGTCAAGTTTTTCGGACTGAAAGATAAAAAGGAGTATCTTGAAAGGCTCAACGATCTTTCCCCGGAATACCAGCCGGATGGACGGCCCAGTTTGGAAAAACTTCTTTCGAATATTAGAACCGCGCTTGAAAAAGGCTCGTGTACCTTCGAATGGACGCACCAAATGCTGGACGGTACGCCGATTACCACGGAAGTCAACTTTGTTCGCGTAAACTACGGCGGCGAATTCGTTGTTGCGGGCTACACCCGCGATCTTCGTTCCTATAAGTACATGATGAAGGGACTTACGCAGCGGGACAACATGCTTCAAACGATGAACAGGGTTGCGTCCATCCTTCTTCGGGCGGAAAGCGAGATATTTAGGGACACTTTGCTTCGCTGCATGGGGATGATAGCGCAGACCGTGGATGTTGACCGCATGTACATCTGGAGAAACTACTCCGAAGGCGGCCGTAATTACTGCAGCCAGTTGTACGAGTGGGTTGGCGGGGTGGACCCTCAGCCGGAAACGACGATGGCGTACGCCGAATTCCCGTTCTGGGAAAACGTGCTGATATGCGGCCACTGTATCAACAGCCCCGTCAGGGGACTGCCCGCCAGGGAGCACGAACGGATGCGCGTCCAGGGTGTTCTTTCCGTTCTGGTGGCGCCGGTGTTCCTAAAGGACGAGTTCTGGGGATTCGTCGGCTTTGACGACTGCCACGAGGAAAGGGTGTTTTCCGAGAGCGAGGAATCGATACTCCGTGCCGGAAGCCTTCTTATGGCCAACGCCCTGCTTCGCAACGAAATTACCATCAATATGCAGGCGGCACTGGAAAACGCGGAGGCGGCAAGTCGCGCCAAGAGCAGCTTCCTTTCGAACATGAGCCACGAGATTCGCACTCCCATGAACGCGATTATCGGCATGACGATGATTGGAAAGACCGCGCCCAGTCTGGAAAAGAAGGACTACGCCTTCGACAAGATAGAGGACGCCTCCAACCACCTTCTTGGCATTATAAACGACATTCTGGAAATGTCGAAAATCGAGGCGGGCAAGTTCGAGTTGTCCGTCATGGTGTTTAACTTGGAAAAAATGCTGCAAAAGGTGATAAACATCATCAATTTCCGCATTGAGGAAAGGCGGCAGAAATTCACCGTGCATATAGACAAGGCCGTTCCCCAGTTGCTGATTGGGGACGATTTGCGGCTGGCGCAGGTAATAACCAATCTGCTTTCAAACGCCACGAAGTTCGCGCCGGAGGGGGAATCGGTACATCTTGGGGTGTATCTTGACGGCGCTGAAAACGGGCTTTACACCATTAGGTTTATGGTCAGGGACACCGGTATTGGAATCAGCCGGGAACAGCAGTTGCGCCTGTTTAAGTCGTTTGAACAGGCGGAAAAAGGCATAACGCGCAAATACGGCGGTACCGGCCTTGGTTTGGCGATATCCAAATACATCGTTGAGCTTATGGACGGTAAAATATGGATTGAATCCGATTTGGGCAAGGGGACCGTCATATCATTTACCATTCAGTCCCGGCGCGGCGGGGAAAATCCCCGTTATCTGCCCCATCTTGACCGCTCGGCTGTCCGCATGCTTCTTGTCGATGAAGATTCCGACTTGCACCAAAATTTTGAGAACATAACCGATCAGCTTCAGATTGAATGCGATACGGCCTTAAACGGAGAGGAAGCCCTGCGGCTTATCCGGGAGCAAGGCCCGTACGACATGTTCCTTGTCAACTCGGAAGTGCCCGACAGGAACGGTCTGGAACTGATCGGTGAAATAAAAGCCCATGGCGCTGATAAACCGGTTGTCCTTATGGTTTCCATTGGCGAATGGAACAAAATAGAAAAGGAGGCAAAGGCCGCCGGCGTTGATGATTTTATTTCAAAGCCAATGTTGGTTTCAATCGTGGCGGAATGCATTGGGAAACATATAGTTATGCCCGATTTCAAGGCGGAGGACATGGAGGATGAAGCTGCATTCTTCGGGCTGGACGAAACATTCCCCGGGCGCTGTATTCTTCTGGCCGAGGATGTGGAAATCAACAGGGAAATTGTACAGGCCATACTGGAACCGACCAGAATTGATATTGACTGTGCGGTAAACGGTACTGAAGCGATACAAATGTTCCGCCAAAATCCGGATCGCTACGATCTGATTTTTATGGACTTGCAGATGCCCGAAATGAACGGCCTGGAAGCCACCAGGCATATACGGGGGCTTGACTTTCCCAATGCAAAAGATGTACCAATAATAGCGATGACTGCCAACGTTTTTAAAGAAGACATTGAAACGTGTATTACCGCGGGCATGAATGCCCACATAGGAAAGCCTCTTGTTTTGGGAGAGGTGATGGAAATACTGCGGCAGTATCTAAAGACACCCGTGGCGTATAACATGGACGCGGGTGATGCCGGGGAAACAACCTAGTCAAAACTGAAAATTTGCGGAAGCCGGCCGGTTGACTTTTTTTTTGTTTTTTGCTAGGGTTTCCATAGGAGAGATTTGAATCCCAATGCGCTGAATGCTGGCGGCGCAGGTAGATATTAAGGAGTTTTCAGCGAATGCCTACTATTAATCAGTTGGTTCGTTTCGGGCGACGGAAGGTAACTTCAAAAACAAAGTCCCCGGCATTGCGTTCCTGTCCTCAGAAAAGGGGGGTTTGTACCCGTGTTTTGACGGTTACGCCCAAAAAACCGAATTCGGCCTTGCGGAAGGTGGCCCGTGTGCGGCTTTCCCACGGAACCGAGGTGACCGCGTATATCCCCGGAATAGGGCACAATCTACAGGAACACTCGGTGGTTCTTGTACGCGGCGGGCGCGTTAAGGATCTTCCCGGTGTGCGTTATCACATTGTACGCGGCGCGAAGGACACTCTTGGGGTTACGGATCGCAGACGCGGGCGCTCCAAATACGGTGCGAAAAGGCCCAAGGCATAGGCAGGTGTAAAATGGGAAGAAAGAAAAAGTCCATAGACCGGAAAATCGTCCCGGATCCTAAGTACAACAGCGTAGTGGTGTCCAAGTTTGTCAACCGTATGATGTGGGAAGGCAAACGTTCCGTAAGTATGCGCCTGGTTCACGATGCGTTTGGGGTAATTCAGGGCAAGGTGGACAAGGAACCGCTGGAAGTGTTTCTTAAAGCTCTTGACAACGTGAAACCGGTTATAGAGGTCAAGTCCAGGCGGGTTGGCGGTGCCACGTATCAGGTGCCCGTGGAAATACGGGAAACGCGAAGGGAAGCCTTGGGTATGCGATGGATTATCGGCGCGGCCCGTAAACGTTCCGGACGTGGCATGGGTGACCGGCTTGCGGCGGAGCTGCTGGATGCGTATAATGGTACCGGTACCGCCTTCAAGAAAAAGGAGGACACCCATAAGATGGCTGAGGCCAACAAAGCCTTTGCCCATTATCGCTGGTAAAAAAAAGATGCCGGAGCGCGATTTTTTTTCTTTTTTTGTTCCAGGGGGCTTTACATAATCTGGAAGAATCGGTATAGTGTTCTTCTAAGGGTGTTTTGCTGTTCGGCGAAACCGCAACGTGTGTATCCTGTGGGGTAGCCCATTGGTGTTTTAAGGGTTTTGGCTGGGTCGCGTATTGCGGCAGTTGGAAAGCTGTATGGAAACCGGGCAAGGGTGCGCGGCGCATGAAGCCGTCGTGTACTGGTCTTGTCGGGGGTGTCCGATGCAGGGTAGTCGGCGACCAAACCGACCGTCGGATAGATGGTATAGGTGGAGTTCGGCATAATTGGGTTTTCCCTTTTTTGTTCGTATTCCCCCGTATATCCGCTTATCCGGTTGATTTGAACAAAGCCTGCGGTATGCGGGTTAAGGCGTGCGGGAAGTTTGTCCTGTTGCGCTTATTATAGAGAGATAGTTTACTGTGTCTATTAGTTAAGGAGGACACAAATGGCGAAGGACAAATTTCAACGGAACAAAGTCCACATGAACGTTGGGACTATCGGGCATGTCGATCATGGTAAAACAACGCTTTCCGCCGCTATTACCATGTACTGCGGGAAAAAACACGGCGATAAGGTTATGAGCTATGATGAAATCGACAATGCGCCGGAAGAGAAGGCTCGTGGTATTACCATTAATACGCGGCACTTGGAGTACAATTCCGACAAGCGGCACTATGCGCATATAGACTGCCCCGGACACGCGGACTATATCAAAAATATGATTACCGGGGCCGCCCAGATGGACGGTGCGGTGCTTGTAGTGTCCGCTCCGGATTCGGTTATGCCGCAGACCCGTGAGCACATTATTCTGGCTCGGCAGGTCGGCGTTCCCAGTATGATTGTCTTCCTTAACAAGGTTGACCTTGTTGACGATCCTGAGCTTTTAGAGCTGGTAGAGGAAGAAGTGCGGGATGTTCTTACCGCCAATGGTTTCCCCGGCGACAAAACACCCATCATCAAAGGAGCCGCTTTTAAGGCCATGTCCAATATGACGGATGGTACCGGTTCCGATGATGACACCAAGTGTATTGAGGAGCTTCTCCAAGCCATGGACAGCTATTTTGAAGACCCTCAGCGTGACGACGACAAGCCCTTCCTTATGCCGATTGAGGACGTGTTCACTATTCCCGGTCGCGGTACCGTTGTTACCGGAAAAGTGGATCGTGGTGTTATCAAAAAAATGGAAGAGATCGAAATTGTCGGAATCAAGCCCACCCATAAGACCGTCGCGACGGGCCTTGAAATGTTCAACAAAGAACTGGAAGATGCGCGGGCGGGTGAAAATGTTGGCGTGCTTTTGAGGGGCGTTGACAAGAAAGAAGTTGAGCGCGGCCAGGTTCTTGCGGCACCAAAGAGTATTACTCCCCATAAAAAATTCAAGGGGCAAATATACTGCCTTTCCAAGGAAGAAGGCGGGCGGCACAGTCCCTTCTTTACTGGATATCGCCCGCAGTTCTATTTCAGGACCACGGACGTTACCGGTACGGTTTCGCTTCCCGAGGGCAAGGAAATGGTTATGCCCGGTGATAACACGGAAATAGTGGGTGAATTGATCAACCCCATTGCCATGGAGAAGGGACTTAAATTTGCTATCCGCGAGGGTGGCAAAACGGTTGCTTCCGGTCAGGTTATCGAGATCATAGAATAGCGCTCTCCGTGCGGGGGCACCGGCCCTCGCGCCGTTTGCTGGAGGAATGATGGCTAAGGAAGGAATTCGCGTAAAGTTACGCGGTTTCGATGTTGAATTAATTGACCAGAGCGCAAAGTCTATTGTTCAGGCGGTGCAGAAGGCGGGGGCTAAGGTAACTGGGCCTATTCCCCTGCCGACCCGCATCAACAAGGTAACCGTGCTTCGTTCGCCTCACGTGAACAAGAAAAGCCGGGAACAGTTTGAGATGCGGACTCATAAAAGGCTGATTGACATTATCAGCCCTTCGGCGGAAGTGATGGATTCTCTTATGAAACTTGAGCTTCCCGCTGGTGTCGATGTAGAAATCAAGCAGTAACGTTGTTTATTGTCTGATTTTTGGGATTTGGCTTACGTCGGTTTTGACTGACTTTGGCTGGATTCTGGATTATAAAACATAGCGTAGACGGTTCCGAAGACCGTGAACATATTGTTCAGGGAATAACGTGCGCTGTTGAGCTGGGCTGTTAAAGCCATGTGGAGTACGAGGATGTTAGGGCTATTGGCCAGAAAAGTGGGCATGACGCAGGTCTACGATGAAACGGGTAATATGTTGCCGGTAACGGTAATGCGTGTTGATCCGAATATCGTCATCGCCCAAAAAACGGAAAAAAAGGACGGTTACAATGCCGTCGTCGTTGGTTTGGACGACATGAAAAAGAACCGGGTGACTAAGCCGTATGCGGGTCAGTTTCCGGAAGGTGTTGCCCCAAAAAAACAGCTCAAGGAAATGCGGGACTTTGAAAAGGAAGTAGCCGTGGGGGATTCGCTGGGAGTGGAGTTGCTGGAAGGGGTTCGTTACGTAGATGTTTCCGGTGTTTCCAAAGGTAAAGGTTTTCAGGGAGTTGTAAAGCGTTATGGTTTTAAAGGTGGACGCAAAACCCACGGTTCAAAATTTCACCGTGCGCCGGGTTCCACCGGCCAAAATACCTATCCCGCAAGGACCTTCAAGAACAAGAAAATGCCCGGTCGTATGGGTCGTGAAAAGGTAACCGTTCTTAGTCTGCGGGTTGTAAAGATGGATACTGAAAAACAGCTTATTTTGGTTAAAGGCTCCGTTCCTGGTGTCAATAAAGGCCTCGTGCTTGTTCGGGCCGCGGTAAAGAGATAGGCGGTAGGCGATGAATTATACGGTGTTTTCAAGAGAAGGCAAGGAGTTAAGGACTATCGAACTGGAAGAAAATGTTTTTGGCCTTCCGGAAAACGATGGTTTGATTTGGTACGCCATCAATAACGAGCTTGCCAACAAACGGCAGGGAAACGCCTGCACCAAGGATCGCAGCGAGGTTCACGGCTCCAATGCCAGACCTTACAGGCAAAAAGGTACGGGCCGTGCCAGACGTGGTGATAAAAAGTCGCCGATACTTGTTGGTGGCGGTATTGTTTTTGGGCCGAAGCCCAGGGACTATTCCTACTCCATAAACAAAAAGGCAAAGCGTCAGGCTATGAAGACCATCTTGAGTTTGAAAGCCAGGCACGATATGCTTAAGATAGTTGAGGATTTTTCGATAGAGTCGGGGAAAACAAAAGATCTTGTTGGATTGTTGAGCAACTTCAATCCCGGTATACGGACAGTGCTTGTTTTGAAGGATGATGACCCCATGATTAAACGGGCTGCGGCAAACATTCCTTGGTTGAGCTATCTTTCCTATAATCGTTTGAGGGCGCACGATTTGTTCTACGGACGACAGGTGCTGATGCTGGAAACCGCCGCGAAAAACCTCAATGAGTTTTACGGCCTTAAGGTAAAGGAGGCCGCTGAATGATTCAGTATGAGGACATTCTTATAGAACCGGTTCTTTCCGAAAAAGCAAATATGTTGCGTGAACAGGGAAAATACGTGTTCAAAGTGGCGATGTCGGCGAACAAGATTCAAATTAAAGAGGCCGTTCGTCGGCTTTTTAACGTACATCCAATTTCCTGTACGGTAATGGTTGTTGGCGGCAAACCCAAACGTTTGCGCCATAGGTCGGGGTATACGGCGACTTGGAAGAAGGCAATCGTAAGACTTCCCAAGGATGAGAAAATCGGACTGTTTGAGGGAGTGTAGAGGTAAACGATGGCAGTTAAAACATACAAGCCGATTACGCCTGGTCTGCGACAACGGGTCAGTTTGGACTTTTCCGAGTTGACCAAAGGTGTAAAACCGGAAAAAAGTCTGACCGAAGGCTTAACCAAGAAGTCCGGACGTTCTCGTGGTAGAATCAGTGTGCGTCATAAAGGTGGCGGCCATAAACGCCGTTACCGGATTATTGACTTCAAGCGGGACAAAATAGGTATTCCCGGCAAGGTTGCCAGTATTGAGTACGATCCTAACCGCAGTGCCAATATTGCTCTTGTTGTTTATGCGGATGGGGAAAAGCGATATATCATTGCCCCCAAAGGACTTAAGCAGGGAAATACGGTAATGAGCGGCCCGAACGCCCCAGTTGAAACGGGTAATGCGTTGCCTTTGGAAAATATACCCCTTGGGTTTACTGTTTACAATATTGAGCTTACGTTGGGCAAGGGTGGACAGATGGCGCGTGCCGCCGGAACCGGGGCGCTTATTGCCGCAAAGCTGGGTGACTATGTTACTCTCAGGCTTCCTTCCGGTGAAACGCGTATGGTATTCAAAAGATGCTATGCTACCATTGGGACAGTGGGTAATGAGGATCATATGAATACCACCCTCGGTAAGGCGGGGCGGAAACGTTGGCTGGGTGTACGCCCTACTGTTAGGGGTATGGCTATGAATCCCGTTGATCATCCTCATGGTGGCGGTGAAGGAAGAAGCAAGGGGATTCACCCTGTTACTCCTTGGGGTAAGCCTACCAAGGGGTACAAAACCAGGAAAAAACACAAGCCTTCTTCCCGGTTTATTGTTGGTCGCGGGAAGAAGAGGTAGGAAGGGAGTATGTCAAGATCCGTCAAGAAAGGCCCTTTTATAGAAAAGAGCCTTTACAAGAAAGTGCTGAAGCTGAACAAGTCCGGGGAACGAAAGATGATAAAGACTTATTCCCGGTGTTCCACGATAATTCCGGAGATGGTGGGTGGAACTATTTCCGTGCATAACGGCAAGACATGGGTTCCCGTATACATCACGGAAAACCTTGTTGGTCATAAACTTGGCGAGTTCGCTCCTACCAGGATTTTCCGGGGACATGCGGGATCGGACAAAAAAGCCGGTGGAAAATAGGCAGGTATTTGATATATGCGAACAAAAACTGGTTATAGGGCGGTAAGTAAATACCTTATAGGTTCGCCCTTTAAAGTCAGGCCCGTGGCCGACCTTATTCGCCGCAAGCCTTACCCGGAGGCTATGTCGGTACTGGAAAATATGCCCCACAAAGGCGCAAGGCTTATCCGTAAGACCGTAAAGTCTGCGGCTTCGAATGCGCTTTTGGGGAATAAACAACTTGACGAAGATATGTTGTACGTGAGGGAAATTTTTATTGACGAGGGGCCCCGACTGAAAAGGATGTGGTTCCGCGGGAGGGGAAGGGCCGACATGCAACTCAAAAGGATGTGCCATATTACTGTGGTCATAGATGAAACCTTAGGCTCCGGGGCATCTGTTGCCTCTGTAAAGGCGGAGAAGTAATGGGACAGAAAGTAAACCCTATTGGGCTTCGAATCGGGATTAATAAAACTTGGGGGTCCCGTTGGTACGTGGATCGCAAGGAATATGCCAATACCCTGCACGAAGACCTTCGTTTGAGAAAGCAGATTTTGCAAATGCCTGAAACAAAAGGCGCGGATATAGCGGAGCTTGAGATTATACGGCATCCCCAGCGGATCACGATTACCATACATACCGCTAGGCCTGGTGTTATTATAGGCGTGAAAGGAGCCAACATTGAAAAAATTGGTTCCGAACTGCAAAAAAACGTCAGCAAAAAAATCCAGATCAGGATAAAAGAAATACGCAACGCCGACGGCAATGCCCAGATTATTGCTCAGAACATCACCAGGCAGCTTTTGGCTCGTTCCTCATTTAGGCGGACTATGAAGCAGGCTATTTCCAACGCGATAAAGAAAGGCAACGCCCAGGGAGTGAAAGTAAGGCTTTCGGGGCGGCTTGGCGGTGCGGAAATGTCGCGTACCGAGGAAGCCAAGGAAGGTCGCATTCCTCTGCATACTCTGCGGGCGGATATAGATTACGGTTTTGCCGAAGCTCAAACTACTTTTGGTGCCATTGGGGTAAAAGTGTGGGTGTACAACGGTATGAAGTACGGAAAAGAACAAAAGGAAGACGCTGGTGCTTTGGTTCGTAAGCGGCGGGAGCGTTTTCCTGCGGGAAGGGGTTAGTAAAGAATGTTAAGCCCAAAACGAGTAAAGCGCCGTAAGGTGCAAAGAGGCAGTATGCCCGGCAATGCCACCCGTTGCAATTCGGTAGTGTTTGGCGATTTTGCCTTGGTTGCGATGGACAGGATGTGGATTACCAATCGGCAGATAGAAGCGGCTCGTGTCGCGTTGAATCGCCATATAAAGAGGGGCGGGAAAATATGGATTCGTATTTTTCCCGATAAGCCCTATTCCAAAAAACCTGCGGAAACCCGTATGGGTAAGGGGAAGGGAGGCCCGGAATACTGGGTTGCCGTGGTGAAACCGGGAACGGTTATGTTTGAACTTGGTGGTGGTGTTAATCGAACGCTTGCTGAGGAAGCTATTACTCTTGCGGGGTCCAAGCTTCCTATTAAGACCAAGTTCGTTGCTCGTTCCGATATGGAACTTGGGGCTTAGGAGCGAAGTGATGAAAAATTCGTTTAAAAATCTTTCCTTTCCGGAACTTAAAGCCAAACGGGATGAGCTAAAAAGGAAACACATGGAGCTTAGGTTTCAGATGGTTGTTGGTCATGTTGACAATCCGGTGCTAAAGCGTACCATGCGTAGGCAGATTGCCCAGCTTAATACACTTATTCATGCGCATATACTTGCGGAAAGAAAGGTTGCAATAGTACGGGCAATCCAAAGCGCCCAAAGCGCGGAGGTTAAGTAATGACGGAACAGGGAATACAGGAAGTTAAGGAAGCCGAACCTTCCGCAACGCTCTCTAGGAAAAGCGGTAAGAAGGAGTTTGTGGGAACGGTTAAGAGCGACAAAATGATGAAGACCATTGTAGTTGCAATTGAGACAATGAAACTTCATCCTTTGTATAAAAAGTACGTCAAACGGCTTAAAAAGGTGAAGGCCCATGACGAAAACAACGATGCGAAGATCGGCGACAGGGTTCGTGTGATCGAGTGCCGGCCTCTCAGTAAGGAAAAACACTGGAGGCTTGTCGAAATCCTTGAGCGCGCCAAATAAAGGGAGTTACGGAAAATGATACAGGTGGAAACCTTCCTGAATGTGGCGGATAATTCAGGTGCCAAACGTGTCCAGTGCATCAAGGTTCTGGGTGGCAGTAAACGCCGTTATGCAAGTATCGGTGATATAATCGTCGTGGCAATTAAGGAAGCCCTGCCGACTTCTTCCATAAAAAAAGGGACGGTGGAAAGGGCCGTGGTGGTACGAACCCATAAGGAGTATCGCCGCCCAGACGGAACGTATATACGGTTTGATGACAACGCCTGCGTCATAATCGATGCCGCGTTGAATCCCAGGGGAAAGCGCATTTTCGGGCCGGTGGCGCGGGAACTGCGTGAAAAGGGCGATTATATGAAAATCGTATCCCTTGCCCCAGAGGTTTTGTAGGAGAAAGACATGGCTGTTACGGCACGCAAGTTTAAGCTAAAAAAGGAAGATACAGTTGAGATAATTGCCGGCAAGGACAAAGGGAAACGTGGAAGGATACTCAAAATCCTCCGTGATAAGGACCGTGTTGTTGTGGAAGGGGCAAACATTGTAAAGAAGGCGCAGAAGCGCAGAAGGCAACAGGACCGGGGCGGTATTATCGAGATTGAAGCGGCGCTTCATAGTTCCAATGTGATGGTTGTCTGCAAGAAGTGTGGGCCTACCCGTATCGGCTATAAGTTGGAAGGCGATACCAAATCCAGGGTATGCAGAAAATGTGGGGAGGTACTGTAATGAGTAATACTTATGTACCCCGGCTTAAAAAGGTGTACAAAGAAAAAATAGTCCCCGAACTGTTCAAGGAATTTGAGTACAAGACACCAATGCAGGTACCTAAACTTGAAAAAATTGTGGTAAGCATGGGCGTTGGAGAGGCTTTGCAGAATAAAAAGTTGCTGGACGAGGCAATTACGACTCTTTCTCAGATTACCGGACAGAAGGCGGTTAAAACCAAGGCTCGTAAGAGTATCGCGAATTTTAAAATCAGGGCCGGGCAGGAAATTGGGGCAAAAGTAACCCTTCGCGGTGCGATTATGTATGAGTTTTTTGATCGCTTGGTAAATGTGGCCCTTCCTCGCGTTAAGGATTTTAGGGGCATTAACGGGAATGCGTTTGACGGCCATGGGAATTATTCCATGGGGATTGAGGAGCAGATTATTTTTCCGGAGATTGACTATGACAAAATCGAAAAAGTCGCCGGCTTGAATGTCTGTATTGTAACGACCGCAAGAACCGATGCGGAGGCGAAGGCTTTCTTGGGCAAATTCGGTATGCCCTTTAGGAAGTAGCATGAAATACGGAACGTTTTACGCTGGAATTTTTTGCGAGAGGTGCTAAATGGCAAGAAAGGCAATGATTATCAAGGCGCTGCGGACGCCAAAATATAAAACGAGAAAAGTGAACCGCTGTCGGATCTGCGGACGGGCCAGGGGCTATCTGCGGAAATATGAGATGTGCCGCCTTTGCTTTCGCAAGCTTGCGAGTGAGGGGCTTATTCCCGGCGTAACTAAATCAAGCTGGTAGGAGAACAGGATGAGCGTATCTGATCCCGTTGCGGACATGCTGACAAAAATCCGGAATGCCGGAATGGCAAAGCATGAAAAAGTTGATATCCCAACCTCCAGGCTGAAACTTGAGATCGTCAAGATTTTGAAGACCGAGGGGTATATTAAAAATTTCAAGAAGTCGAATCAAGAAGGCTCGAACATGATTCGGGTTTTCCTTAAATATGACGATAAAACGGCTCCTATTATCCACGGCATAGAGAGGGTATCCAAACCGGGGCGTCGTGTGTATATGGGATATAAAAGCATGCCGAGGGTTTTTAACGGCTACGGTACCCTGATCGTTTCTACGTCTCAGGGGGTAACAACTGGAAGAAAGGCCGCCGAAAAAAAGGTCGGCGGCGAAATTATCTGTACTGTGTGGTAAGGGAAAGGGAAAATGTCGCGTATCGGAAAAATACCTGTTAAGGTTCCTCAAAGGGTAAAAGTTACTTTTGCTGATGAACTGATGACTGCGGAAGGGCCTAAGGGAAAGCTAACCCAGAAATATCATCCTGTCATTGCATTTGAGGACAAGGACGGGGAAGTAATAGTTAGTCGGGCGAACGAGGAAAAACAAACCAAGGCGTTTCACGGTCTTTACCGGAATCTCCTCAACAACATGGTAACGGGGGTTTCCGCCGGGTTTAGCAGAACGCTGGTTATCACCGGTGTCGGTTACCGTGCCGAGGTGCAGGGAAATCTTCTTTTTCTTAGCCTGGGTTATTCTAACGACATTTATTTCGGCATTCCCGAGGGGATTACAATTACCGCTGAATCCACGAGGATAACCGTGAGTGGTATTGACAAACAAAGGGTGGGTGAAATTTCTGCCCAGATTCGCAAGCTTAGACCGCCCGAGCCATATAAGGGCAAAGGGATACATTACGATAACGAAAAGATTCGGCGGAAAGTCGGTAAATCGGGTGTCAAATAAGGTACGAGGGTGTAGATATGTTGCGAAAGATGCTGGAAAAAGACCGGAAACGGCTTAAACGAAAAATACATATCCGCAAGAGGGTATCAGGTACGCCGGAGCGGCCTAGGATGACTGTTACGCGGAGTAATCGCAGACTGTCGATCCAGGTAATTGACGACACGAAAGGCCATACTTTGGCTTCTGTTTCCACTTTGGAAAAGGAGCTTCGGGACGTAAAGGCGACCGTTGCGGGCGGTGGACAGCTTGGCGAGATTATGGGCAAGCGTTTGCTGGAAAAAAACATCAAGTCCGTGGTCTTTGATCGCAACGGATATTTGTATCATGGAATTGTCAAGGCGATGGCCGATGGAGCCAGGAAAGCCGGGGTGGAGTTCTAGGGGGCGGAATGGAAAACGAAAAAGAAACAACGATAGAGGAACAGGAAGTAACCAAGGCCGGTGAAGGTACGGGGAATGCCGTAGATACCGTTGCGGAAGTTAAGCCGGAAGCCACGGCGGAGTCTGCTCCGGCTTGGCGGTTCGGAGAGGGGAGAGGTGACGGCCGCAGGGGACGGGATCGTGGACGGGATCGAGACAGGGATCCTGCGGACAAGGAGTTTGTTGAGAAACTGGTGAAGCTTAACCGCACCGCCAAGGTCGTCAAGGGTGGGCGCCGTTTTTCCTTTTCCGCCCTTACCGTTATTGGCGACAGGAAGGGTAACGTTGGATACGGTTTCGGCAAGGCGAACGACGTTTCCGAAGCGATTCGCAAGAGTATCGATAAGGCTAAACGAAACATGATAAAGCTGCCGGTGAAGAACGGCACCATTCCCCATGAGGTAACCGGGTTTTTCAAGGCTTCGCAGGTGTTGTTAAAACCGGCCTGTTCGGGAACCGGCATAATTGCTGGCGGGCCGGTGCGGGCAATTATGGAAGCCGGTGGGGTTACCGACGTGCTTTCCAAGTCTATCGGTGCGTCAAGCCAGTACAACGTGATCAAAGCAACCTTTGACAGTATAAGCAGGATGATGGATGCCAAAACCATTGCAAAAAATCGGGGCAAGTCCCTGAAGGAGTTGTGGGGTTAATATGGCAAAAATTAGAGTCCGCTTGGTGCGGAGTACCATTAGATGTCTTCCCAAGCAGCGCGCTACGGTGCGCTCTTTGGGGTTGCGGAAAATCGGTTCCTATAATGACCTTGAGGCCAGCCCGTCGGTTTTGGGAATGGTAAGAGTGGTGGCCCATCTTGTTTCCGTGGAGGAAATAACATAATGCACGACTTTAACTTGCATGCCCCGGTTGGCGCAAACAGAAAAAAACGGATTGTAGGCCGCGGTCAGGGTACCGGTCGAGGAACCACTTCCGGAAAGGGGAACAAGGGTCAGAAATCACGTTCCGGCGGTAAGACCTATATAGGTTTTGAGGGAGGGCAGATGCCATTGTACAGGCGACTTGCCCAGCGTGGTTTTTCCAACCACCCCTTCAAAAAGGAATGGCAGGTTGTCAATCTTGGTGAAATCGAGAAACGTTACGAGGCTTCCGAAGTCGTTGACCCTGTTTCGCTTTGTGAAAAGGGGCTGATCCGGAAAAGTTCAGGGCCCAAAGCCCTTCCGGTGAAGATTCTGGCGATGGGCGATTTTACGAAAAAACTTAGTTTCAAAGTGGCTTCCGCTTCCGCTTCGGCCAGGGAAAAAATAGAAAAGGCGGGAGGGGATTTGACTCTTACTTTGTCGCCCGAAAAGAAACGAACCAAGAACAAGAAAGGTAACGCAAATGGCTAATCCCATCGTTGGCATGTTCAGGATAAAGGAACTCCGGGAGCGGATTCTGTTCACTTTCTCTATGTTGCTGGTGTTCAGAATTGGCGCGGTGTTTCCCATTCCGGGGATCAACGTCGGGGAACTTACCGCTTATTTTGAGAACCTTGCATTGGAGGGAGGGGGAAACCCTATCATCGACTACCTGGACTTTTTTGCCGGCGGTGCGTTCTCCAATTTCTCGGTGTTCATGCTTGGGATTATGCCGTACATTTCAATGTCGATTATTATGCAGCTCCTCCTTATTGTGTTTCCCAGGCTTAAGAAGATTTCGCAGGAAGACGGGGGTCGCAAGAAAATACAAAAGTGGCAACGTTATGGAACCGTCGTGGTTTGCCTTATCCAATCCTTCGCCGTTACGCAGTTCGCTAGAAGTATCGGGGATCATATCCTCTATATAGAAATAGTGCCGTTTACGTTTATTGCAATGATTACCGTTACCACGGGTACGATGTTCCTGATGTGGATAGGCGAGCAAATAACAAAGCGCGGTGTAGGCAACGGTATATCCCTGCTTATTTTTGCCGGTATAGTGGCTCGTTTGCCCGGAGCGCTATGGGAGTTGATAACTACGGTACAACGGGGGGATTTAAACCTGGTTTTTGTACTCGTGGTTTTCATGATGTTTGTCGCGGTGGTTGCGTTGGTGGTGTTTGAGCAGAGAGGTCAGCGTAAAATCCCGGTAAATTATGCCAAACGGGTTGTGGGAAGGAAAATGTATGGTGCGCAGAACACCTACATTCCTTTCAAGATTAACCCGTCGGGTGTTATCCCTGTTATTTTTGCTTCGTCAATCCTTACTTTTCCATTGCAGATAGCCGGAACTTTGGGTGAAGGTATCCCATGGTTGAGAGCAGTGGCCAGTTTTTTGGTTCCATATGGTGCGGCCTATAACATGGTGTATATACTGCTGATTATCTTTTTTGCCTACTTTTACACGCAGGTTACGCTTAACCCGGTGGAGATTGCAAAGCAGATACGGGAGAATGGCGGTTCTATTCCCGGAATACGAAGCGAAAACATTGAGACGTATCTCACCAGGATTTTGAATCGTATTGTGCTTCCCGGTGCAATGTATTTGGCTTTCATTGCGGTAATTCCTTCCATTGTTATATGGGCGTTCCCCGGTTTTCCGATGTCGATTGCCTACCTTTTGGGTGGTACCAGCCTCCTTATTCTGGTAGGTGTTGATCTGGACACGATGAGCCAGATAGACGGAATGCTAAAAATGCATCATCATGAAGGTCTGACCAAGAAGGGACGGGTACGAGGCAGAAACCTGTAATGGTTTCTGAGTGAACATATTTTGATGTCCGTGCAAAAGCATTGGATGGTTTTAAGGGAGTATTGGGATGAAAGTCCGAACGAGCGTGAAACCGATTTGTGATAAATGCAAAATCATAAAGCGGAATGGGATTATTCGCATTATTTGCGAAAATCCGAAGCATAAACAGAAACAAGGTTAGGAGAAACGGCATGGCGCGTCTGGTGGGGATTGACCTCCCGAATAAACACGTAAACATTGCTTTGACCTACATTTACGGTATAGGCAGGTCCAGTGCGAACGAAATTTGCCAGAAGGCAAAAATCGAGCCAAGGCGGCTTATCAATGACCTGTCTCAGGAAGAGCTTAACGTACTGAGACAGATTATAGAAGGCGATTATAAGGTTGAAGGTCGTCTGCGTACCGAAGTGGCGCTGAACATTAAGCGGCTTATGGATATAGGTTGTTACCGGGGGTTGCGGCACCGTAAGGGGTTGCCCCTCCGCGGACAACGTACCAGGACCAATGCCCGTACACGTAAGGGCAAGAAGAAAACGGTTGCTGGGAAGAAGAAGTAATTTTCATGGAGGATTGAGTGGCTGCAAGTAGTAAAACCACTAAAAAACGCAAGGAAAAAAAATCGGTATATGAGGGTAACGTCTATATTCAGGCGACCTTCAACAATACGATTGTTACCATTACGGACCTAATGGGAAATACCGTTTCCTGGGCAAGTTCCGGTCAGCTTCAGTTCAAGGGGGCAAGAAAATCCACTCCCTTTGCGGCGCAAAGTGTTACCGAAACTGCCGCCCAGAAGGCAATGCAGGCCGGGCTCAGGGAAGTTCATGTGTATGTTAAGGGTCCCGGCATAGGTAGGGAGTCTGCAATCAGGCAGCTTGGGGTAATGGGGATAAAGGTAAAATCCATAAGCGATGTTACCCCCATTCCGCATAACGGTTGCAGGCCCAGGAAGACACGGCGTATATAACGGCGATAGGAGCAGAGAATGGCAAGATATACCGGCCCAGTATGTAGAATATGCAGATCCGAGCAGAAAAAACTAATGCTTAAAGGATCTCGTTGCAAAAGCGATAAGTGTCCTATCGACAGAAAGCGGGCCACTCCTGGCAAAGATCCGAAAGCCAGGCTGGGTAAGCGTTCCGATTATGGAATACAGCTTAGGGAGAAGCAAAAGCTCAAAAAGATTTACGGAATGCTGGAAAAACAGTTCCGTCTGTTTTTTGAGCGCGGTGTACGTATGCCCGGTATTACCGGAGAAAACCTTTTTGTTTTGCTGGAAAAGCGGCTGGACAACGTGGTTTACCGTCTTCGTTTTGCGTCATCCAGAAGCCAGGCCAGGCAGCTTGTTTCGCATGGGCACGTTCTGGTAAACGGGAGGAAAATTAACATTCCCTCCTATCTTGTAAAAGAGAATGACGAAATCAGTATTGCCGAGAATAGCCGCGGCATGACCTTGATAAAAGACGCGCTGAAGGAATTTGGAAAGTCGGGGATTATGCCGTGGCTTTTCCTCGATCCCGATGCGATGAAAGGCAAGTTCCTGGCTGCACCGAAACGCAGTGATATTGCCGATCTTGGTGATATTAAGGAACAGATGATTATCGAACACTATTCGAAGTAAGGAGTCTTCATGGCCCGTAAGAACCTTATTCAAGGATTCAAACGCCCCAAAGGTATCACGTTTGAACCTGGTGAACTTAGCCAGAGCCATGGCAAGTTTACCGCCAGCCCCTTTGAACCGGGGTTTGGTACGACTATTGGCAATACTCTTCGCAGGATACTCCTTTCCTCAATTCAGGGGTATGCGGTTACCGCCGTGAAAATTACTTCATACGACTCTGAGGGTACGGCTCGTGGTATTTCCAGTGAATTTGAAATGATTCCGAGCATTAAAGAAGACACCCTGGAAGTGATTAACAACCTCAAGCAAATGCGGGTTAAACTTTCCGATGATTCCGAGCAGGAAACGTTGATGTTTTCATGGGCTGGAAAAGGCGAAGTAAAAAGTGACGATTTTGACCGCCCCGGGCAACTGGAGGTGCTTAGCAAAGGCCATCACATAATGACTCTTGAGGATGACGCCAAGCTTGACGTTGAAATTCAGGTTGATCTTGGCAGGGGGTATGTGCCTTCCGAAGTAAATGAACGTTACGTGGAGGTTATTGGAACCATTCCGCTGGATGCTATTTATTCGCCGGTAAAAAAGGTAAAGTTCGCGGTGGAACCCGTTCGTGTGGGGCAGCGTAGCGATTATGACAAGCTGATAATGGAAATTTGGACCGACGGTACTGTCAGGCCCGATGATGCCCTTGCCGAGGCTGCGAAAATTGCCAAGGAATACCTTTCGGTTTTTATCAACTTTGACGAGACCTTCTTGGGTTTTGACGATGAAAGCAGCGAGGATAACGAAAGGATTCGGGCGATACTGGATACTCCGGTTGAGGAGCTTGAACTTTCGGTGCGGTCATCGAACTGTCTTAAAAACGCGGACATAAAAACCATTGGCGAGTTGACTTGCAAGACCGAAGATGACATTGCCAAAACCAGGAATTTCGGCAAGAAATCTCTCCAGGAGATTAAGGAAAAGCTGAGGGAGTGGAACCTGAGTCTGGGAATTACCGATTTGAAGGTCCTGAAAAACGCGATTCATAAAGTGCCGCAGAAGGAAGAGGCAAAGGAAGAGGCAAATGAAACATAGAAGAGGATTTAACCCCCTCCAACGGATGGCTGCGCATCGCAAAGCATTGCACCGTAGCATGGTAACAAGCCTATTTCGTTATGAACGGATTAAGACCACTAAGGCAAAGGCTCTGGAAATACGTCGAACCGCCGAGAAGTTGATAACTCGCGCCAAAATTGATTCGGTTCATAATAGGCGTATTGCGTCTGCCCGTCTTTACGATGAAGGTATTGTGGCAAAGCTCTTTACCGATATTGCGCCCAGAATGAAGGAACGCAATGGCGGTTATACCCGGATACTGAAGCTGGGGGAAAGACTTGGAGATGCCGCTCAGATGGTGATTCTGGAGCTGGTTGACTATAAGTTGGATACCGAAAGCACGGAAAAAAAGGCCCAGGAAAAGGAAGCCAAGAAGACTAAGGGTAAGCCCGCAGAAAACGAAAAGGCCAAAGCGGAGTAAGGGGAACACTTATGAGTAAATCACATAGAGGCAAAGGGATTCAGGATTTGTTTGCCAAAGGCAGGGGAATCTGTCCGGTCTGTGGTGCAAGCGGCATAAAGCTTCTGTATGAGCAGGACGCGGGGGAGCAGAAAGTAAAGGTGTGCAAACCTTGTAGGGCTGCAATCAAGCACGGGAAAAAAAACGTTCCGGTGGCTGCGGTCGCGGCTCCTGCGGCGGAATAAGGTGCTTGGCTGTGACATGACGGCGTAGCGCCTCGTTAACGGCTTTTAAGCGGTATGTTGATGGCAGGTTTGTTTTTAGGCCTTGCGGGGGTTTTGTTTTTGTGATATCAGACTGGAGTTATTTACAGAAGGTCCTTGGGCGTAAGTCCGTGGGGCCTTTTTCTTTTTGCGGAACATGAATTCGGAGGAACTTTGGGAGAAAACAGGCTTGCCTGGAAGGAAGAGGGCAAAAAAAGGGTTTTTGACTGCCGAATATTTTCTATACTTGAAAGCTATTGCAGGTCTCCCGAAAACGAGTTGCGGACGTATACCGTCATTGATGCCGTGGACTGGGTTATTGTTCTTCCGGTTCTGGAAATGCCGCACGGGAAAAGTTTTGTTATGGTGCGGCAGTGGCGACATGGCTCGAAGAGTTTTAGCCTAGAGTTTCCCGGTGGGGTTTTTGAGCCGGGCGAGGAACCCAGGGATGCCGCCGCTAGGGAAATGCTGGAGGAAACCGGTTACAAGCCTGGAACCCTGCGGAAAATCGGAGAGTTCAACCCCAATCCGGCGATAATGTCCAACAAAGTCCACTTTTTCCTTGCGGAAGACCTTGTCGATACCGGTATCCGGAAACTTGATTCGGACGAATATGTTGAAACGGAATTGGTTGACGTTGAGGAGGTAATACGGGGGATGGGACACCCCCCGTATATCCACGCGCTTATGGGGAGCGCGATAACTCTGTATCTGCAAGCGGCAGGTTACCGGCCTTAGCAGGGCCCAGCCATATCGCTGTTACCTTCTGTCGCTTTGCCATGCACCTTCGCGAACTTCGCCGTCTATGCTGGGAATTTCCAAAACCATGCCGGGTTCAATCCAGTCCGGATTGTTCGGATCGGGCATTATGTGCCTGTTGGCGTTAAACAGAACGGGCCATTTGAAGGGATCCCCGTAAACTATGGCGGCAATGTTCCAGAGGCAATCCCTGTAAACGGCCCAGGTTCTTACGGTGAAGGTTGCGGGAAGGGTATAGCCGTTGTCGGCGGGGGCTACTGCCACTACCGCCACTGCTTCGGCGTCCATCTGCCCGGCGATATACGTATCGGAGAGTTGGGCGTAGCGGCTTGCTTCCCGGGCGTAAACGGCGGCGGCATCGTAATCGCCGCGTTCATAGGCCGCTTCGGCAAGTCTGACAAGACGCAGACTTTCCAGAAAGTATGCGTTCTCGCGGATACTTTCGGGGACGTCTTCGGCAACGTGCACAGGCTCTTCGGGTTCCAGAACTGGGGCCGGTTCTTCCGCAAAGTACGCCAGTTCCTCTTCCGCCGCTGGAGTCGGTTCTTCGGCAAAGTACGCCAAGTCCTCTTCCGGTGCCGGGGTTGGTTCCTCGGCAAAGTACGCCGGTTCTTGGACAAAGTACTCCGTTTCCGGCGCCGGAACTGGGTCTTCCGCAAGGTACGCCGGTTCTTCGGGTTCCGCCGCAAGATACGCCGGCTCCTCAGCATTGTATCCCAGTTCCTCGGCTTCTTCCTCGTCGAGTTCCGGGTCGCCGTTTTCCGTTGCGGGGGCGGGTTCCTCTTCGGCAAGAAGCTCCCACTCGGCCTGCATGATTAGTTCCAGTTCCGTGGCCGTGTCCAGCGCGTCGGATAATTCGTCGTCGGTTATCTGCCCCAGGTCTATAGTGATTACGTTGTCCTGGGCAAATACCGGCTGGATTACGAGCATCATGCCTGCAATCAAAAACATGGAAATTTTCGCCGTCATCGTATTCTCTCCTTGCTCACTCGCTAATTTGTGTTAAGTTCCGCCTCTTGGGCAGACCTAATCGCTTCCTCGATTTGTCTGTTCGCTTCCAGTATCGCTTCGGCCGCAATGCGTCTTCTTTCCATTGTCGATATTCTGGCCACGAAATACAGTGCTTCCGCATCGGCAAACATTTCCGCCGCTTTCCGGTAATATTCCATTCGCAGCGAATCAATCGCCGTACTGTGGAGCAAATCGGCTTCCTCGAAAAGCTCCCGGGCGGCAACGTTCGCCCTGACTTCCAGTGCCGCAAGGCGCTCGGCTTTTGCCAGGGCGGAGTAGGATTCCGCCAGGGCGGCCCACCCGGAAGTAAGAACCAGAGTGTACCTTGCCTGGGCTTCGATGGCGTTTTCCAGCGCGACCGAAAATTCTTCCGCAAGGTAGGCCAGCATTGCATATTCGATTAATACTTCCGCACGTTCGTAATTATCCAGGGCATGATCCATAAAACCCCTGCGGGTGATTTCCTGCCGTATCTGCCAGGCGTTGAACGTGGTTTCCAGAATCCGGAACATAGTGTAGGCTTGGGCCGCTGAATCCCTGGCGGAGCGGTAGTCGCCGGCTTCATACTTGTCGAAAGCCGCAAGCGCGGTCCGGTCCGCCGGGCCTATAAGCCCCGGAAAGACGGCTCTTGCTCCGGCGGCGACCAGCCCGTCCCGAATCATCATGATTTCGTCTTCCCTGGCCTGGGCGTACAGCGACACCGAAAGCCTGAACATTGACGCGAAGGAATCGGCCGCCTCGGTGAACGCCGCGACTGCCCGGTTTATTTCGGAATCGCTTCCGGTGGGTAAGAGCCCGGCTTCGGCAAACCCGGCTTCGGCCGCCGCCCACTCGCTTGGAAAATAGGACGCGGCGTCAAAGTCGTTTGCGTTTCCGCGATATTCTTCCGCCCTGGCAACGGCGGCCCGCAGTTCTTCCGCCGGCGATGCCCAGGCAAAACCGGGCAAGGCAAGCGTTATGGCGACGGTAAAGGCGAAAAACGTGATTTTGCTCATTGGCCGCTCCTTTCCGTAATTCGGGACATTTCCCAGTTTCCAATAATACCCTGTTTGCCGTTTTTCTGCAAGGTTCCGTGTCAAACGCGCACGCAGTAAGGAACCGGGAAAAGTGCAAAGCTCCTACATGTGCGAAGGGAAGCGCTAATCCATGTACGTTTTTGTAACGCGCAAGTCTGTTTACAGGTTGTCCAATTCAAGCCAAAAGCGCCGCCCTGTTAAGGGACGGCGCCGAGGTGCCGCCCCTCTACTCGTTTCTTGCCCCTTCTTTTTTGACCGTTCCAACTATCTGAGTAACTAGAGCCACAATCCAGCCTATCAAAATCACATAGGCCCCGGTTTCGAAAAATTCGGGCTCAATCTCCAGGATAGCAAGCGCTCCAATTCCACTGGCTATACAAGCAAGCAAAAGTACCCAATCAACGACGGCCGGTATCTTTTTCCCCATAAACAATGGTATGCCAACAATGGCCCCTAAAAGTGCCGATATAAACAGCAGATAAAGGAACACTCCAGCCATAGGCTGACCGCTATTCATCGACAGTTCAGCAATCTGAAACCCATTCATGCTACATGCTACCGGCATGAAAAAGCCAATAACCACCAGCAGCAAACCAATTTTACTAATTACCCTAAAAACAGACATCGCAACCCTCCAAGGTTCTTGTCAACCGTTACGGTCAACGTTTTGATATGTTTTACCACAGCGCTGGCCTTATCCAAACCGAAAATAACGGCTCTCCTTGCCCCGATATTGGTGGATTAGTCTGTAAGGGCGTTACTGTCGTGGGTAATAATGTATCATCAGTAGCATGTGGGGTCAACCCTGGTCTGAAAAATTACCACCCCCCCGCTTGCGGAGTTTTCCAGATTTAAGGTAGAATTACACTATGCTCCGGAATTCGGGGCCGCCAGTTTGGGTGGAAACTGTGAAGGGGGAATCGTCTTTATGGACAAAACCGGGATTATCGGGCGGGCAAGGGACTATATTGCCAGGGAAAACGATGTCGGGTTTCGCGGGGAAGTGGAGGAGCTTCTGGCAAAGGTGTCGGACTCCGCCGGTGCGGACGCGGATTCGTCCGGCGAGTTTAACGAGTTAAAGGACAGATTCTACCGCGACCTTGAATTTGGGACGGGCGGTCTGCGGGGCGTAATCGGCGGCGGTTTCAACCGCATGAATACTCTGGTGGTAAAAAGCGCCACGCAGGGGCTGGTAAGCTATCTTATAAAGGCTTTTCCGGAAAAAGCCGCGGCGGGGAAACTTTCGGCGGCGATCGCTTTTGACAGCCGGCGCTACTCGGCGGAATTTGCCGAAGCCGCGGCCCTGATTTTCGCGGCGAACGGTATAACCACCTGGCTGTTTTCGGGCATGAGGCCCACGCCGGAGCTGTCCTTCGCCATTCGGCAGTTTGGCTGCGACACCGGTATCGTCGTAACGGCCAGCCACAACCCGCCGCAGTATAACGGCTACAAGGCTTACTGGAACGACGGCTCGCAGGTAATTCCGCCGCACGACGCCGGAATCATAGACGAGGTAAACAGGGTCGATGTCATAAAGGAGATTTCCAGGCGGGAAGCTCTGGACAAGGGCCTGCTCCGGATTATCGACAAGGAAGTGGACGAACCGTATCAGGCGATGGTAAAGTCGCGGCTGTTCCGTCCGGAACTTATAAGGGAAAAGGCCGGCGCGGTAAAAGTGGTGTTTACGCCGCTGCACGGCACCGGGGCCATGCACGTCGAAAAGGTGCTGGGCGATTTGGGCCTCAAGGTTATAACCGTGCCGGAACAGCGGGAGGGCGACGGAAACTTCCCCACGGTGGCTTTCCCGAATCCGGAGGAGGCCGCCGCGCTGGACATGGCAATCCGGCTTGGCAAAAAGGAAAAGGCCGACGTGGTTATGGCGACGGATCCGGACGCGGACCGCTTCGGCATAGCGGTTCCGGACGGGAACGGCGAGTATGTTCTGGTAAACGGAAACCAGATGGGCGTGCTTATGGCGGACTACATTTTCCTTTCGCTTAGGGAACGGGGGGAACTTCCGGCGAACGCCGCCATGGTTAACTCCATCGTTACCACCGGAATGCAGAAGCGCGTGGCGCGGCTCTACGGCGCGGAGTGTTTCGAATGCCTCACCGGTTTCAAGTGGATTGCCGATCTGATGCGCCAATGGGAAAACGGCCTTGCCGCCGGCGATCCCGGGGCGCGTTCCTTTGTGTTCGGCACGGAGGAAAGTTACGGCTACAATATAGCGGCGGAGGTTCGCGACAAGGACGGCGTTTCCGCCGCCGCGCTCACAGCCGAAATGACAATCTACTGGCGCGGCAAGGGAAAAAGCCTTCTGGACAGGCTGGACGATCTGTACGCGGAATGCGGTTTCTGGCAGGAAATCGGCATTTCGAAGTATTTCGAAGGGCCGGAAGGCCCGGCGATTATGAAAGGCATAATGGACGGGTACCGGTCCTCGCCCCCGGCGAGCCTTGGCGGTATCGCGGTGTCCGGGGTGCGCGATCTGGAAAACGGGGCGGACGGTCTGCCCCCCAGTGACGTGCTTCAGTTTTTCCTGGAGGACGGCACCGTGGTCAGCGCCCGCCCCAGCGGAACGGAACCCAAGATCAAGTTTTACGCGTCGTGTTGCGCGGAAGTCGGAGCCGGCGGGCTTGAGGCCGCCAGGGCGGAGGTTTCCCGCAAGCTGGACGCGATCAAAAAAGACATCCGACAGGTTATAGGCGGCTAAAGGCCGCCGGAATTATAAGGAGGAACCATGAAAAAGATGGTGAAAGCGTTGTCGTTGCCGTGCCTGGCGCTGCTGTTTGCGGCGGTCGGCACGGGTTGTGCCATTAACACGCTGGTGGCGAACGCCCTTACCGGCGACGGCGCGGCGGTGGTTTTTACCGGCGATCCCGATCCCGAGCTGGTTCGGGACGCGCTTCCGTTCGCGATTAAAATGTACGAGGCGCTTCTGCACAACACGCCGGGGCACCAGGGGCTTATGCTTACCACCGGTTCGCTTTTTATCATGTACGCAAACGCCTTTGTCCACGGCCCCGCCGACATGCTTCCGTTTTACGAGTGGCAGGCGCGGGAAACCGCGCTGGCTCGGGCGAAACAGCTTTACCTGCGCGGGCACCGGATTATCCTTGACGCCCTGGAGGGAAGGCACCGGGGGTTTGCCGCCGCCGCTCAAAGCGAGGATACCCTGCGGCCTTTCCTTCGCAGGTTCAGGAGCCGGGACGTGCCGCTTCTGTACTGGGCCGTGGTCAGCGGACTGGCGGCGTACTCGGTGAACGTGTTCGACTTCGAGCTGGCCGCGAACATCCCCAAGTGGCACCTTATGATTGAAAGAGCGCTGGAACTGAACCCGGATTTCGCCGGACTGGACGAGTTTCTGGTTCTGTACTTCTCCTCGCTTCCGGAAATGCTGGGCGGGGACAAGGAACGCGCGCGCCACCATTTCCGGCGGGCCATGGAAAAAACCGGCGGAACCTCCACTTCCGCGCTGCTTTCCTACGCCCAGTCCATAAGCGTTCCGGAGCAGGATTTTTACACTTTTGAGGAGCATCTGCAAAGGGTTCTGGCGATAAACCCGGACGACAATCCGGGGAACCGGCTGGTTACGATTCTGGACCAGCGAAGGGCGCGGTGGCTGCTCGACAACGCCTACACCTTTTTCGCCTTCCTGCCCTTCCCGTACGACGATTATTGAAACAACGCCCCCGGCTTTCAAATTGGGGGTGTTGACCTTGGATTGCGATATCGCTATAATAGTCGGGAGTACGCAGTTTTTTTTAAGGAGGACGTGCGACATGAGAAAAAGTGCAGTCGTTTTTTGCGCGGTGTTGACCTTCGTTTTGGCAATGCCGGGCGCGGTTTTCGCCCAGCGCGGCGGAAGGGCGGGGGACACCATCGAAATACGGGTGGCATCGCCTTTGCCCCGGAATTCGGACTGGGGCCGGGCCCTGGACCGCATAGCCGGGGAGTGGGCCAGGGTAACGAACAACACCGTTCGCGCCCGCATCATCCACGACGGACTGGAAGGCGGCGAATCCAGAATGCTGTCCTCCCTTGCCACCAACAACGTCCAGGCGGCGCTGTTTACCTCGTTCGGCCTTTCGGAAATCGTTCCGGAGGTTATGAGCCTAAGCGTTCCCTTCAAGATTAGGGACGACGTGGAACTGGGGCTGGTACTGCGGGACGTTTTGCCGGTTCTGGAGGAAAAGGCGAACAGTACCAACTTTGTGGTTCTTGCCTGGTCGCAAGCCGGCTGGGTGAACATCTTTTCCAGGGAAGCCATTCTGGAGCCCAACGACCTTCGCAGAATGAGGCTGGCGACAAACGCCGACTCGGAAAACATGAACACGGTGTTTAGGAGCATGGGTTTTAATCTGGTGGAAGCCGAGGGTGCCGACATGGGGCCCATGCTTGCGAACGGCATGATCAACGCCCTCTACCAGTCCCCCGCGGCGGTAGCCCCGTTGGGACTGCACCGGAACCTCAACCACATGCTGGACATGCCGATTGCCCCGTTTATGGGCGGAATCGTCCTTAACCGCGTTACCTGGAACAGGCTGGGGCCGGAAAGACAGCGCGCCATGATGGAAGTTACGCGCCGGATAGCCGCCGAATTCGACGCCACCATGCCCAGAACCGTTAACAACGCCGTAAACATGATGCAGAGGGACGGGCTCAGCGTAAACAGGCCAAACCCGCAGCAGCGGCAACTGTGGTACAACGAGGCGCTCCGGGCGCTGCCGCCGCTTTTGGGCAGCACTTTCGACCGCGCTATGCACGAAAGAATCAGCCTGATACTGGAAAGGTCAAGAAACGGGCAGTAGGGGATGTTTGCGAAACTGCCGGCAACCGCGGCGACCGTAATTTCCTGGATCGAAAAGGGAATCTGCTTTGGTTCACTGGCGTTTCTGGCCCTGCTCCCGTTTGCGGAGCTGGTGCTGCGCCAGTTCGACATCCCGATTCCCCATTCCAGGGGCCTTATGATTCACGCCTTTCTGGTTCTGGTTTTTTTCGCGGCCATGCTCACGTCAAAGTCGAAGGGCCACATCGCGATTGGCATTGTCCAGTACATAAAAAACGACAAACTCACGCGGGTGCTGGGGTTTGCCGGCACCCTGCTTGTCGTTTTTCTGCTCACCCTTCTTGCCTGGAACACCCTTCCCTACATTAGATTCGGCTTTTTGGGGCGAACCGTGTGGTTCATCCCGGTCTGGTTTTTCGCCCTTGCCATGCCGCTGGGCTACTTTGTTATGGCCCTGCGTTTTTCGTTCGGGATTAAGTCGTGGCGGGGACGTGCCATGGCTTTTGCCGCCGTTCTGCTTGGAACGCTTGCGGCACTGCCGGCCATTGCCAAACTAATCTGGGAGTTCGAGCCGCCGGAGCCGTTCTACTCGCTGGTGGACAGGATGTATTACGTCATGATCCACTTCCCGTACATTCGCGTTCCGGCCATTCTGCTTTTGATATTCGCCGCGCTTTCCGGGATGCCGATTTTCGCGGCAATCGGCGGTATAGCCACGATAATGCTGAAGTCGATGGGGCAGGAACCGGAGGCGTTCCACATTCCGGTTTTCGACACGCTTACCGGCCCCGGCCTTGTCGCCATACCGCTCTTTACCCTTACCGGTTTTTTCCTTTCCGAAAGCAGGGCGGGCGAGCGGCTGGTCAAGGCCTTCCGCATATTTTTCAGTTGGCTGCCCGGAAGCGTTATTATCGTGGCGGTGCTGATCAGCGCCTTTTTTTCGTCGTTTACCGGCGCTTCCGGTGTAACCATTCTGGCCCTGGGCGGAATACTGTACACCATTTTCAAAAAGAACGGATACTCGGAACGCACTTCTATCGGGCTTTTGACCGCCGCCGGAGGCACCGGGGTTATGTTCCCCCCCAGCCTGGCGATTATACTGGTGGCCAGCACAAGCAGCATGATACTGCACTTTATGAGGTCCGCCGTTGACACGGGGTTCGCCTACTACTACGACATGTTTTTCAACGGCGGCTTCGGTTTCCACGATTACTCCTACCATAACTTTTACGACGGCCTTTACGGCTGGCAGGACACGTTCGCGAACGGCTCTGCCGGCGTGCACGTCGAGTACACCGTCATCCATTATTTTGTCGGGGCGATTATCCCCGGCCTGATACTGCTGTTGGCGATGATAGCCACCGGCATGTTCCTGTCGTTCAGGTCCAGGACGCGGACGGAAAGCCCGGACGCGGGTGCCCCGGGTGCCGTAAACGCCGCCCCGCGTTCCTGGTTTAACCGCCTGGCCGCCCAGGGCTTGATCCACAAGGAGTCCGTCGGCTCCGCGGTTGCGCCGCGCTCCCTTAGGGAATGGTTTTTGGGCGCTCCGCTGTTGGTGTTGCTGCTGGCGGGGATTTTCAGGTTCTTTGGCGTTACCGTCGCGGTGGTACTTATTCTGGCAACGATAATAATTGTCGATATGTATCTGTCTTACAAGTCCAAACCCCGGCCGGACTCCGGCGACGACTCAAAAAGGGAAACCTTTAGCCTTGGCGACGCGTTCCATTCGCTTAGGGAATCGTTTCTGGAAATAATGCTGCCGGTGGTTTTGGTAATGGGCTTTTTCACCGGCCGGCTTACCCTTATGGAAGTGAGCGCCGTGTCGGTAATCTACGTGGTAATCGTGGAAGTCTTCATCAAAAAGGACATCGCCATCCGCGACATTCCCCGGGTTTTCTCCAAGGCCGTTCCGGTGGTTGGCGGGGTGCTGGTGATTATTGCAATGGCAAGCGGCCTTGCCTATGCCTTTGTCTGGTCCGGACTCCCCGCGACGTTCACAGAATGGATGCTGGACACCGTGCAGTCCAGGCTGGTTTTCCTGCTTCTGCTGAACGTCGCCCTGCTTTTGGTTGGCACCGTTGTTGACATGTTTTCCGCCATTATGGTTTTGCTTCCGCTGGTGGTCCCGCTGGGAATTGCCTACGACATAAACGCCCTGCACCTGGGGATAATCTTTATCCTGAACCTTGAGGCCGGTTTCCTTACCCCGCCGGTGGGCATAAACCTGTTCCTTGCAAGTTCGCGCTTTGAGAAGCCCGTCATGCAGATATGCCGCAGCGTGCTTCCCTTCTTCCTTGTCCGGATTGCCGTTCTGCTTCTGGTGGCGTACATACCCCAGCTTTCCACCTGGCTGCCCGGCTTTTTGAATTAGAGGGGCCCGGCAGTATGAACGTGAAGGTGAGGCTGCGGATTAACGCGCCGTAAATCCCAACCCAAACGGCGCGGTTGAGCGGGAAGGCGCGGGATGTTGCCCCGGGCCGCGATCCGTGGTATATTTGTTCATGAGCACCAAGGTTTTACCCCCAACCAGCGACTTCGTCTTCAAACTGCTTTTCGGCGACGAGCGCAACAAGGGCGCGCTGATCGGCCTGCTCAGAGCCTTCGTGGATCTTCCGCAAGAGGAGTGCGAGCTGACTTTTCTGGACACGCACCTGAAGCCGGAGTTCGAAGATGACAAACTGGGCATCTTGGACGTGAACGTAAGGACGACCAGCGGGCAGATCGTCAACATCGAGATACAGGTGGAGCCGCAGGACTACATCGCCAAGCGGCTGTCGTACTACAAGTCCAGGATGATCGCCGAGCAGATAGGGAAGGGCGACGAATACGACCAAATCCATCGGGTGATCTGCGTGTGCATAACGAGCAGGCCGCTGTTTCCCGGGGTGCGGGAGTACCTGAACCGGTTCCGGTTCTGCAACATGGCCAACGGGCTGTGCTTCGAGGGAATACCGGAGGAGATATACACGATAGAACTGTCGAAGGTTCCTGCGGAAAACGACGGAACCGACTGGTGGGAGTGGGTGCGTTTTCTGCTGGCGCGGACGGAGGAGGAAATCG
>Ga0209755_10001369_pt1 | contig 38444 bp, 37 predicted proteins | sample TergutCo191P1_FD_187301 | JGI IMG/M metagenome (GOLD analysis project Ga0209755, IMG submission 187301) | Cornitermes sp. P1 segment gut microbial communities from Petit-Saut dam, French Guiana - Co191P1 (SPAdes) (version 2) | ecosystem: Host-associated > Arthropoda: Insects > Digestive system... | reverse complement strand
TATTTTTTTTGTATCGATACCTGTCATATTGATAAGTTTTTCAAATAAATCTGTGTCAATTCCGCTTTTTCCTTTCTTTTCATTTTCCGGCATTGCGTCTATCAAATCATTTATGTCATTGCAATTCTTTATTAAGAATTTCATCTGCGGCATATGAAAAAGATTATTAAGAAAACCGTTAATGTATTGTTTTAATTGCGTTTTATCCTTTAAACTATTTACCGTTTCTATGTACTTTTGCGCCTGTTCAAAAATCTGTTTATGGATGTCCATTATCAGCTCATATAAATATTTTTCCTTTGATTCAAAGTGATGATAGAACGAGCCTTTTGCCATACCGGCGGCTTTTGTTATATCATCTACGCTGATTTTTTTAATCCCAATACCAAAAACTATATCTCTTCCCTTATCAAGCAGCCTCTGACACAGCCTGCATTTTTCCTGTTCCGTTAAAGCCCGCGGCATACTATCCTCCATTACCTATTATGACTCATTTGATAAATATGGTCATATAAGTCAATATATAAGGAAGGCAGCATTTTGTCAATACATATAGATCGTCAAAGACTATTCCTGATTCTTGCGGCAGTAAAAGATAATAAAAAATTCATCAATAGGAAAGGAAAATCGTCTTTTTTTGAATGTTAACCTCTACCGGTACGGTAGAATTTTCTCTACTGCACCGGTAGAATTATCTCTACCGGTACGGTAGAACTTCTTCTACCGGTCCAGTAGAACTATTTCTGCCGTACCGGAATAGTTTTTCTAATGTATCTGAGATTAATGGTTCATAAAGATTGGAAACAGACTGTTTACATACGCCTACTAGCCACAAGCCTCCCGCCGCTGTTATACTGTCTCCATGAGTAAAGTTATCTTAAAAGCATGTGAGCTGGACGGGTACTTAACAGACGGTGACAAGGAAAACCTTAAAACACTGGATATGCTCTTCAACAGAGCATTGGATATTTTCCCTGAACTGCAAGCAGGCGGTCAGGACGCGCAGAATAACCTTATTTCTCTATATAACGAAATGGGCAATATGATGCAGGAAATATGCCAAAAAGACCCCAGAATTCATGTTTACTCATTCGTATCTCCGCAGGAGGATCATTCCGAAGCGTCCCGCCTTATCGCCAAATTGCGCGATGTAAATACTGATAACAATGAATTTATATATTATATCCAGCGAGCTTACGAGTTGCTCTTTAAGCTTGCGTGGGCAAGCTCAGGCACAAAGAAAAACCACTTGATTGTAAAAACCCCCGTAACCCAGCCGCGGCAGAATTACGCTGTACACAAGATAACGAATATTGACAGCAAAATCGGCAATACCGCAATGTGCGTCATGCTGCGCGGAGCTCTTCTGCCTTCAATGATCATGAGCAAAGAGATTGAAGAGTATTCGTCCAATGGCTACGTAACACCGTTCGCCCTTTTCAGGATTTACCGCAATGACAGTAAACAGGAAAAAGATATGGAATATATCCTTGATCTCGGTAAGTCCTTCATTAAGCATGAGGATCTTGACGGTAAGGATTTGATATTCGCCGACCCCATGAACGCAACAGCCGGAAGCATTGTAACAGTGATAAAATATTTAAAAAACGCCGGAATAAGGCCGCGTTCGATTTTGTTCTTTAATGTAATAGCCGCTTTGAAAGGCGCGCTGCGAGTTGTCCGCGCTCTTGAAAACTGCGATATATATACTCTCTGGATGGACGGCGTAATGAACAATGATGCCTATATCATGCCGGGACTGGGAGACGCCGGAGATCGCATTAACGGACGGGATGGAGAGGCAAGCCCCAGAAACATAATACAGCTGCTTACGGATTACGGTGCAGGAATCGCGAATCTTTACCGATCACAATTCCGTGAAATTGAGAATACAGTATTGGGTAAGTGAAGAGTGGGCAATGGCGCGTTATAAATAATATTTATATGAACAAGATTTTCGCTTCATTATTTTTTTTTATCTCTGTGATTCCCGTATTTTTAGTCGGCTGCGCAGGCATGGCGGCATCGGCAGAAGAATATTATTCAATTGGAATGGCATATTTTGATATTGGGAAGTACGAAGATGCCGAGAAGTGGCTTAACCGCGCCAGTCAGGCTGACAGAACCATGACAGCGTCGGTGTATAATCTCGGCCGGCTTGCGTTTGAAAGACAAAGATACAATGAAGCTGTTACGCACTTTGAAAGCATTCTGCAAAGAGATCAGGATAATGTTCTTGCACTTAAGGCAGCCGCTTATACGAGGATCAAAACGGGAGATCTTGATATAGCTTCAAGGCACTATTCAAGGCTTATCACGCTTGTTCCCGAAAGCTCGGATGACGGATACAATCATGCGCTTGTGTTATATGCGATGGAGCGTTACAGCGAAGCTGAAGAGGTCTTAAACAGATATCCGTTTGCACTTCTGGAAAATACCAATGTGATGCTCCTGCACGCGCGCAGCCAGAAGGCGCAGAATAAAATAGAAGCGATTGACAGCTATTCAAATATATTAAGTATTTCTTCCGATCCCAAAGTGCGTTATGAATACGCGCAGATACTTGAATATCATGAAATATACGCAAGGTCTCTTGAAGAATACAGGCAGGCTCTTTTACAAACATCCGCGTCTTCTTCAGATCCGGCCAGAAGCAGTATACGCTTTGCGATTGCAAAGATATTGCTGATTGCAGACGGGGAAAACAGCGAAGGAGTTACAGAATTGGAAAACGCTCTTAGGGACGGGTTTAATAACATTTCATTAATTGAGGAATTACTGGATATTGACGGAATCAGCGCAGAAAATATAAACAGCATACGGAATATAATTAACAATTTTCAGGAAGCTGAAGAATAACCCTGTATGATTGTTTCAATGATTCAAATAATATTTGAGATTCCGGATATTGATAATATCAAGGAAAAACGCCGTGTAATCAAGTCAATTACGGAGAAGCTGCGAAGACGTTACAGGCTGACAGCAGCGGAAGTTGATCTTCAGGATTCACTTTCATTTTCACAAATAGGCGGAGCCCTTGTTTCCAATTCCCGCAGCCATGGCGAGACTGTTTTGCAAAAAGCGTTTAACATGATTGAAAATGAAACGCCTGTCCGTATTCAGGATATGAAGATTCATTCGGAGGAATTTTAATGCAAAGAAAAGCATTTATATTAATACTGCTGCCCCTGATAACACTGAGTTCCTGTATCGGCGCTTCCTATGATATTCAAATAAACCGTAACGGTTCAGGAAGAATAACAATGGAATACCGGATTTCAAATATGCTTGAAAGTCTCGGCAGTCTTGACGGCAACAAATCCATGCCTGTAGTTCCCGCAGGGCGCGAAGACTGGCAAAGAACATTGGACAGGGTGCCGGGCGCTGAACTTGTATCCCATTCAATAAGAGAAACAGTAAATGATACCATAATCAGCGTAACAATAGATTTTTCCACTCCGCAAGCGCTTGCTGCGATAATTGAACCGCGTGAAAGCGGGAAGGTTTCAGTTATTCAAAATGATCAAAGCGGCAGCTTCAGCCTGATAATTTACAATGAACCTGATACTGTTTATGACGGAAATCTTCTTTCACTTATGAGATCCCAATTTAACGATTATAATTTTTCTATTAACTTCAGGGCGCCGGGTAATTCATTCATGAATATTACTGACGGTAAAGGCAATATAATAACATCTCCTTCCGGGAGCGCCGCCGTTACGTCAGGAAGAAGCGTGTCGCTGACAATAGGCGTTATGGATCTGATCGATTTACCGGAAGGCCTTGGCATAAAAATAAATTGGTAAATCCGGAATCTTACTATTCTGTTAATTTCCAAGCACTTCTTTAAAGCGCATAATTTTCCATACGTGTTTAATTGCTTTTTGTTTAAGAAGGCGATCAGGATTTACCGCCACAGGGTTACCGCAATATTCAAGAAGGGGAATATCCGTATATGAATCAGAGTAAAAATGCACATCAGCAGAGCGGATATTATTCCGGTCCAGCCATTCCTGCGCAGCCAGTTTTTTCTTTGGACCGAAAAAGCTGTATCCTGCGAGCTTTCCTGTAGTAATGCCGCCTGAGTACTCAAGCCTTGTAGAAAGAGAGCCTTCAATGCCGAAATACTCCTCAAGAGGCCTTATAATAAAATCAAATGACGAAGTCGCGAAAATTACGCGCTCTCCTTTTTCCATTGTCTCTTTAATGATCTTTGCTGCGCCTGTATATATGTTTGGCTTTATATGTTTTTCAAAACATTCTTTCGCTACATGTTCAATATCATTTTTATTAAGCCCTGAAAGATTTTTAACAATGTTCTCAATAAAATCATTGTCAGGGCGCGCGAATTTATAATTTGCCCAGTCTACTAAAAGAGCGCTAACCTGCGAAAAACGTATATATTTATCATGCAAAGCCATGCGCAGAAAATAACCGGCGCTTGTTTTTCTTACAACCGTATTATCAACATCGAATATATGAACAGGCGATGTCTTCTGCGCAGCGGCGTTATCTGACATTATCATATAAAATCCAGATATTTACATTCATTGCCTGTTTCATGTGAATAAATACCCCGCATCTGTTCGGGCAGAAGCCGCGCCATCTGTATCATCATTTCTGTTAAGATTTCCTCCCGCTTTTCATGATCAGGCCTCCCGTCAAACTTGATGCGGAAAGGGCGTCCTGTTTTAATATTAAAAGGCGTGCGTTTCAGACGGCGAATGTTCTTCCAGATACACTCGCCTCCGAAATGCGCAACAGGCAGCACCGCAATATTTCCTCCGAGTGCCAGCTGCACAATTCCGGCCTTTCCTTTGGAAAGAACGCCGTCCCTGCTTCGCGTTCCTTCAGGCGCGACACAAACAAAACTGCCGCTCTGTACCGCTTCGCAGACCTTTTTAAAGCTGTCGCCGAAAGCTCCTTCCCTGTTTATAGGAACCGCCTTGTATGTATTAAATAAAAACGCGAAAAAGGGATTTTTCCACGTTTCCGATTTCGCAAGACCTGTAACATAAAAAGGATAACCGAACGAGGTTAAAATCACAACTTCCAGAAAATTGATGTGATTAATCATTAAAATCATCGGTTTGTTATTTGAAAGAGTCCTGAAATATTCGCGGTAATCTATTTTACAAAGGATGTTTAAAATCCCTTTTAAAAAAAAACTGACAGCCGCTCTTCTGAACCCCATATCATGGGCCTATCAATCTTAGGGCTGCCGGAACACATTTCATTTCCAGATCTGTTCCATCATAGCAGATAGTCTCTCCGTCACAATGCGCCGCCATTCCTCCCTCTATCGCTTTCAGGCGGAAATTAACAGCCGTACTCATATTAACACCTTCACATTCTGATTGAGTTCCCTTTTTATAATGGGAAAAAATATTCAGCAGTTTTGAACGTTTATCCTGATGGCGTACATAGCAAATGTCCAATAGGCCGTCATCCAAAACGGCGTTAGGTCCCATATAGAAACTCCCGCCCATACGCCTGCCGTTTACAATAGAGACCAAAACAGCCGGAAGAGTTACTTCCGTTTCATCATAATTTATTTTTATTACGGGGGATTTTTCAAAACGAACAAGATTTATAAGCGCACCTATCGTATATGCAATTCCGCTTTTAATACCAAGCTTTGCCGCTTCAAAGCCTACCTTGGTATCAAAACCGATTCCGACTCCGTTAATAAAATAACGGCCGTCAGAAAAGAAACCGCCTTTTACAAAACCTAAATCCAGCGGCTTGACTGCACCATTTATTAAAATCTGAACAGCTTTTGTTACATCCTCCGGTATACCAGGCGTCGCGGAAAAATCATTACCTCTTCCAATCGGAATAATTCCGAAAACAGGAGGTTTACCTGAAGGATTAGCGCAGGTCATAAGTCCGTTTATAACTTCATTACAGGTTCCGTCCCCGCCTGCAGCGGCGGTTACATCATTGTCACTTATGGTCAGGCTGCGAACAATTTCAATCGCGTGGCCCGCGGATTGTGTAGAAAAAACCTGAAAATCCCGCCCGCTTTCACGTAATAATTTTTCGATTATTGGCTGCTGCTTTCTTGCCTTTCCTTTACCTGCCGCCGGATTTAAAATAACGCGTATTATTCCATTTTGTGACATATGAGAATATTATCATATGTTTTCATAAAAAATCCAGTACTTTATTACAAAATAATAAATAATGTAAATCTGAGCGGTTAAGGTTTACGCACCTGATCCAGTTCAATTGCGCATACATTACAAAAACCTTTTTCGATTGGCGAGTTAAAAAGCACTATTTTTCCCTGCCGGTCAAATGAGGGATGCGGATGCTCAGCTCCTGTATTAGGTTCCGCAAGATTCGCCAGCACTTCTTCCCTGCCTGTTTCGGCGTTAATCAGCACAATTTGATTTTTCCAGCCCATATAAACGCCTGTTATCCTGTCCGCAGTGATCCATTTCCCCTGCCGATCGGGAGCGCAATGTAAAAACTGTGTAGACTCAGCCATAATTTTAAAATTATGCCCGTCTCTTGTTCCGCGCATTATATGATTGGGATATCTCATAAAATAAAGATAATCGCCGTCCGCCGTCCACACTTCATGAGTTATCCAGTCGCCTTCCTTTTCAACATAATACGGGCGTACAGTGCGCGTAGGATAATCAAACATCCAAATCCTCTGAAGCGCGTCTCCTGTTGTCTCGTGAATATACATTACAGATTCATCATCGCCGGGACACGCCTGACAGTGGCCAAGAATATGATCATCTTTCCAGACAACCTCTCCTTCGCCCTTTTTCGGATCAAGTACAACAAGCGCGTAGATTTTATTCGCCAGCTGATAAGAGCTCCAGATAAGCCCGGACTTTGATGTTGAAAAATGGCCGGTGCAGCGCCCGGGAGGCAATGTACCTACTTCCGTAAGCCTTCCTGTCAGCGTCTCGAATCTGAATACGCTGTCTCCTTTGCGCACATACGCGAAGTCGTTTTGGTAGTCCATTCCAAGGTGTTTATATTCATCATTAAGAACCTGTTCCATATTTCCGGTAGAATATTCCACGCGGTAAATGCCGCTCTTTCCGTCCTGAACACGTATATAAAAGAAATATTTATTATCGGAAGTAAAACTTTCGGTTGTAAAATAGAATTTACTTGATCTTTCTTCGCTCTTTGTAAATTGTTTTATAACATATCCTGTTTCGCTGTCTTTATATTCGAATAACTCGTTCACTATTTATCTCCAAAAAAAACCACTAGGCGCACCGGAATGATGCGCCCCAGTGTCCTGTTATATTCGGTTTGCAAAATAACAGGACACTAGTGGTTAATTTATTCCTTATTCAAGGACCAATCATCTACCTTGAAGCATCGTAAGCAGCTTGAAGCTCAGATAATGCTTGTGTTCCGCCTTCTGAATACCAGCGCTGCACTTCTGTTCTAAAACCTGCTTGGTTAATGTTACCCATAATAAAGTTAACAACCGCGTCGTTTATGATCGTATTTAAGGATGAAGATCTTGAAGTCCATGTAGGAGACATAAGCGCAATTGGAGTAACCGGATTTACAATCGCATATGGTGTTATTTGATCATATACTACCATGTGCTTTCTTTGATAGGCATTGGGTTCCTGCAAAAGGCCGCCTGTTGTAAGCATTCTGAATTGATTTAAACCTTCACGTGTAGGAGCTCCGGTAATCGCCTGGGCATAACCGTTAACTAACCTGTAATCTGTGTCTTGAACGCCCCAGTTAAGAAGAGTGATGCCATTCGGGCTGTTAATTTTATCCATAAAGTCGAGGTAATAATGAAGTTCCGTTAAGTTTCTCGCGGTGGTAGTAGAGACAGCCATATATCCCTGATGTCCGTCATTCTGCGGCCATACGCGGTATTGTCCGGCCTTGTTCGCAAGAAGTCCTAAAACACCAACCAGCGCTCCCTGATCAAATTGCGCCTGGGTCATTATACCATTGTCCCGAAGACGTACCGCGCTGCGGCTTGCCTCATCGGCTACGTCAATATGGAAGCCGGCTTGTCCACGTCCGAATGCTAAAGCCCAGTCGCCCGTGGATGTAGCGGCAAAGTCCTTGTTAATAAGTCCGTCATCATAAAGCCTTTTGCTGTATACCATTGCTTCAAAAAATTCATCATATTCAAACCAGGGGGTAAGCCTTCCGTTCCTTACGCCGAAATTATTCGGCGCGCCATGCATTACAGCAAGGTTGTAGAACGGACCCAGATACGCTCCAGTCCAGTTCATACCGAATGTATCCTGCCTGCCGTTTCCGTCAGGATCGTTATAGGTAAAGGCATAAAGCACATTATAAAGCTCATCCAATGTTTTGGGTGCTTGCAGTCCAAGTCTCTGAAGCCAGTCTTCGCGGTATATCATTCCGGATCTTGGCCAGTCACGCTGGCGGTAAATGCCGTAATTACGCCCTTCGATGGAGATATTGCTCATTACACCCTTATCAGCTTTCGCAAGATTTGGATAAAGATCATAAATTTCCGTTATATCCCAAAAAGCGCCCCACTGCGCTGCCTGAACAATAGGCATGGTATTTCCTGTAACGGCTATTAGACCCGGCAGATTTCTGGACGCAAGACGGGTGTTTATGCTTTCGTTGTAGTTCGCGTTCAAAATGTACTCAAGCCTGACCCTGTATCCGGTAAGCCTCTCAAGAGCAGCGCGGGCAGGATGAGTTGCGGCAATAAAATCTCCTGTCTGCGATATCGTCAGAACAGAGATCTCAAAACTTGCAGGAGCCGGCGGCGCGGCGTTTTTAGCGGCTACGAATTCCGCGCGGGATACTTTTCCTCCTGTCGCCTGCTGCTGCTGCTGCTGTGTAGCGCCTGAGGCAAACAGTCCGGCGGTAATGACAAGAAGCATCAAAAACAAACATGTTAACTTTGACCAATTCTTCATTCTTTTCCTCCAATAATTTTTTTTATTTCAAGGTGTGCTGACCGCAAACCTGTGAAAACCATTTTAACCTTTTATCGCTCCTATTAAAACACCTTTTGTAAAATGTTTTTGCAGAAAAGGGTAAACAAGCAAGATAGGAACGGTAGCGAATACTATAACCGCGTTCCTGATGCTTTCCGATGGCGGCAGGACAAGACCGGGATCGAAGTTTGCGTCATCTATGCGGCCCGAAGCCAACATGACAATATTACGCAGTATTAGCTGCAAAGGCCACTTTTCAGGATAACTTGGGATATAGAATAACGCCGGGCGGAAAGCGTTCCAGTATCCGACAGCGTAAAAAAGAGAAAATGTGGCGATTACCGCTGTAGATATTGGCAGAACAATTCTGATAAAGACAGTCAAATCTGAAGCTCCGTCAATTTTCGCTGATTCCTCAAGCTCCACAGGTAAAGCCTGGAAGAAGTTTTTTACAACAATTAAACTCCATGTTCCGATAGCGCTGGGAATAATCATCGCCCAATATGAATTTAAAAGTCCAAGATTAATGATATTTAAAAATCCGGGGATCATGCCTCCTGAGAAAACAAGAGTAAATGTCACCATCATAAGCAGTGGATTACGCCCTATCAGATACTTTTTCGCCAGAGGATATGCGAAAGTAAGCGTCATGGCCATCGAAATTACAGTTCCAACTACTGTTGTCCAGACCGAAACCCACATAGCGCGCGGCAACGTTCTTGATGACAAAATGTATTTATAGCTTTCGAGCTGGTACGACCTCGGTATAAGCATGAACGGTCTTTGTGAAATCTCCGCCTGCGTAGCAAAGGAAGTCGCGATAATCCAGACAAATGGAATAATAGTAAGCGCTGCATAAGTAATCAAGAATACCACATTGAAAACATCAAATATTCTTGAAGCTACTGTATCGTTACGTACCATGATCAACCCTCCGGAGTTAAAAAATACCCGAATCGCCGGCCATTTTTGCGAGCTTATTGGAGCCCAATATCAAAATAATACCAATTACCGATTTAAATAATCCGATTGCTGTAGTGTAACTGTAAGCTCCGTTTACAATACCTTCACGGTATGTGTAGGTATCCAGTACATCAGATACGGTGCGGTTACCCGCGTTGCTCTGAATGAATATCTGATCAAATCCGTTATCAAGAACATTACCCATCTGTAAAATTAATAAAATAATGATCGTGCTTCTTATTGCCGGAAGTGTTATATGCCATACCTGCTGTAAGCGCGTCGCTCCGTCTACAATAGCTGCTTCATACTGTTCAACATCAACACTTGATAACGCGGCAAGGAATACAATTGTACCCCAGCCTGATTCCTTCCAAATAACCTGAATGATAATAATGGCCCTGAAACTCTCTGTTGATGTCAGGAACGGGAACACCTCGGATCCCATTAACTTAATAAGACCGTTTATAGGGCCTGTTGAGTTCAATATCATAAAAGAAATACTTGCGACTATTACCCATGAAATAAAATGCGGCACATAAACCAGCGTCTGAATGGTGCGTTTAAATAACTTTGATCTGAGTTCATTCAAAAATAGCGCTAAAATAATTGGTGCCGGGAAAGCAAATACAATTCCGTAAAGGGACAATAAAAGCGTGTTTATCATCAGCTGCGCAAAGTTCGGCGCGTTAAAGAAATTGGTAAAATGTTTAAAGCCTACCCACGGGCTACTGGTAAAACCAGCATAGGGATTAAAATCCTGAAATGAAAAAAGAACTCCCCACATGGGAAGGTATCTGAAAAGGAAGAAGTATATAATACCGGGTATACACATAATGTAAAGCCAGTAACTTTTACGCATTGTTTTTAGCGTTTTAATGAATTTACCCTGTTGTACTTTGCCTGCATCAGATGTAACCGGTAAATTCGACATAAAGTTCCCCCTGGCAAACATTGATAAACTTATTAAGACTAAACAATTTTATGTATTCAGATTAACGAACATACTATCACAGCATACTGAATCACGCAAGTATTTTTAAATCCGGTATATACAACGATTACCTAAACGGTGCTAGAATTATTACATGACCCAGATAATAAATAGCTCCATCCTGAGTGACGGAATGGTGATGCAAAGGGACGTTTCCTTCCCTGTTTGGACTAAATCAAAGGCGGCTGTCTCGTTTTTAGAAAAAACATATGAAGCAGAAGAAATAGGCGGTAAATGGCTTGTAACACTCGATCCAGTAAATGCAGGCGGCCCGTTCACAATGGAAATTGTTTCAGACAGCGATTCAATCACGATAAAAGACATTTATGCAGGCGATATATGGCTGTGCGGCGGACAAAGCAATATGGAAATGCAGATGCAGCGCTTACGCGATGACTACGGAGAGGAATGGGATGAATTAGGTATTATGGAACAGGGAAAGGGCGGAAGTAATCAGATAACAGGAAAAAATCCCCTGATCCCAAATCCCTTTTCTCATCTAATCAGGGAATTCAGAGTGCCGCAAAAGTATGATTTTACGTCTCCATGCAAAGAAATATCAGGCGGCAGGTGGCAGATAGCTTCCGTAGAAACACTTCATGAGTTTTCCGGAACAGCATGGTTTTTCGCGAAGAACCTTTACGAGAAGTACCGAATCCCAATCGGTCTTATAAATACAGCGTGGGGCGGCACTCCTGTTGAATCATGGATGAGCATCGAGGCCCTTAAAGATTTCCCTGAGAAAATCGCAAACGGAAAGCAATATACCGATCCGGCAGTACGCGATGAAATCTCAAAAAAATCATTCAAAGCAATACTGGAATGGGAATCCCGTTTAAAAAAAGAAGACGCAGGTTTAAAGGAAGGATGGCAGAAACCTGATACTAATATTTCCGCCTGGAACGATCTGTTTCTTCCCGGTGATTTCGCTTCCGCGGGACTTTCCGCCTTTTGCGGTGTAATCTGGCTTGCGAAAGATTTTGATATAAAAGCGGACTTTCCATCCCAAAACGCAAAAGTCTGGCTCGGTACAATCGTGGATGCCGATACGGTATTCATAAACGGAGTTGAAATCGGAAACACTACTTACCGTTATCCGCCGCGAAAATACCTCCCGGAAAACTTGCTTAAACACGGAAAAAACCGGATTGTAATCAGAGTTACCTGCAATAACGGCGAAGGAGGAGTTACCTGCGGAAAACCTTTCCGTATCTTTACAGATAACGAAACCGCACAACTGTCCGGAACATGGAAATACAGAATAGCGGCTGAAGCCTCTGTACGCCCGCAGGAATTTTTCTTTCAGCGTCAGCCTCTTGGTAACTACAACGCAATGGTTGCTCCTGTTTTAAAATTCCCGCTAAAAGGCGTTATATGGTATCAGGGTGAATCAAATGATTCTTATCCGTATGATTATGACAAATTATTCGTATCCATGATTAATGACTGGCGAAATAAATACAGCGAACAGCAGTTAATCAGCCGGAATAATACCGGAGTAAGCGGTATACTGCCTTTTTTCTTTGTACAGCTCCCCGTTTGGAAAGAAGCTTCGGATAATGAAGAAGACTCAAGCTGGGCAATTATCCGTGACGCGCAAACAAAGGCGCTGTCTCTTCCCGTAACAGGAATGGCCGCGGCCCTGGATCTCGGCGAATGGAACGACCTCCACCCGATTAACAAAAAGGATGTTGGTTACAGGTTATTCCTTGCCTGTGAAAAAGTTTTAGCGGGCGCAGAAAATACTTCGCCTGGACCTGTAATAAGGGAAGTAAGGTATGAAAATACGGCTGAGAATAACAGGAGAATGTATATAACATTTGATAATTGCGGCGGGGGGCTTTGCGTTCTTAGTGAGTCTTGCGCAATAAGCATAACTACAAACGCGTTTTTGCGCACTTCGGAGATTAACCTTCCTTCCGGAGAAGAAGAAGACAATAGAGCATATGTCAGCGTTATATGTACAGAAGGACAAGCGCGCCTTCCTGCGGAAATTGCGGGAACCGATGTTCTTTGTATCGATTTATCTTCGGTAATAAATCCGCAAAAAATATTATACGCATGGGCTTACAATCCCCGCGACAGGCAGCTTTTTAACAGCGAAGGGCTTCCTGTGATTCCGTTTAAAATTGAGATTAATAAAGGAGAGAATAATGTTTAATGCCGCAAAAACAAAAGAGGATATTGTTACCTGGATACGAGATTATTTTGAAAAAAACGGACCTGGATGTAAAGCTGTTATAGGTATCTCAGGCGGCAAAGACTCATCTGTTACAGCCGCCCTTTGCGCACAGGCGCTGGGAGCGGACAGGGTTTACGGAGTTTTAATGCCTCAGGGAGAACAGCATGATATCGCTTACTCTCAGGAATTAGTCTCTTTTCTGGGGATAAAAAATAAAATAATAAATATTAAAGATACAGTCTCCGCTCTGTTAGCCGCCATTGAAAACAGCGGGTTGTCTGTAAACAGGCAGGCAGCTGTCAACATTCCCGCAAGGGTTAGAATGACGACTCTTTACACTGTGTCCGCGATTGAAAACGGCCGCGTCGCCAATACATGCAACTTAAGCGAAGACTGGGTCGGCTATTCAACAAAATACGGCGATGCCGCAGGGGACTTCTCTCCCATATCCGCCCTGACCGTATCAGAAGTGAAAGCTGTAGGAAGGGAACTCAATCTCCCCTTAAAGTTTACAGACAAGCTCCCGGAAGACGGACTTTCCGGACTCAGCGATGAGGAGAATCTCGGCTTTTCATACAATGTCCTTGACAGATATATCCGCGAAGGAATCTGCGAAGATGCTGATGTTAAAGAAAAAATTGACAGGCTTAACAAGATGAACAAGCACAAATTGGAACTAATGCCGGCCTTTAAGTTGACAATATAACTGTCAATTTCTACGCGAAAAGGTTGATACAAAGGTTTATACCAGCCTGGTGTCATTCCGTACTGGAATAAAGGTCAATGCATGTGCGTATATCTAAGAAGAAAAACCACAGAGAGTAAAGAGTTTTTGTACGAAAATCATCATTCTACGCGTTGTATAAGGCTGGTACAACGCGTTATATAAAGCTGGTACAGCACGTTGTACTAGGCTGGTACAATACGTTGTACAAGGTTACTACGACATGTTGTACAAGTCTTGTATTAGTGACTACTTCACTGCAGTCTCATAAATAACCTGCAATGTCCGCTCGATGCATTTCTCCCAGGAAAATGTTTTAGCTCTTTCAAGGCCTAATCTGCGGCATTCATTATAGATTTCACGGTCTGTGCTGACCGTTACCATTCTGTCCGCCATGTCTTCGGTACTTAACGGATCAAAATAAAGAGCGGCATGCTCGGCAGTTTCTGGAAGAGAGGCGGCGCGCGCGCAGAGCGCTGGTACTCCGCAGGCCATGGCTTCCAGAGCGCCCATGCCGAAACCTTCATACATTGACGGGAAAACAGTAAAATCAGCGCCGGCATATAGTTCAGGGAGGCTCTTCGGCGGAAAGTGGCCGGGAAGAAATATATCGTTGCGCCACAGGGAAGCTGCCGCGGCATCTTTCACTACGGACGTGTTGTTGCTGTCGCCGCCTGCAAGAACAAGTCTGTGCGGATATTTTGTTCTTTCTTTAAAAATGCCAAACGCTTCAATAAGGCGTATATGGTTTTTAATTGGATGATCGATCCGTGAAACGCAGAGTACATACGGCCTTTTAAAACTGAAAGGCTGAATTAAAAGCACGCTCTCTTCATTTCTCTGCCTGGGGTAAAAAGAAGAATGGTCAATGCCGTTCGGTATTACAACAACATGTTTTTCCTTTACATACGCTTTTTCTACAAGTTCCTGTTTAACCCACTCGCTAACAGCTATCACGACATCCAGACGGCGAAGCAGATTAGGCAGTATCATCTGCAGAACTGTACTAAGCTGTAATTTTTTTATCCCTTTCCCCCAATAAGCTGCCATATCATGAACAACTCCTATAGAAGGGCACGGTGATTCATACGGAAGATATTTGTGAGCAGCAGGAAAAAAACACGCGTTATACTGCCTGGAAGAAGCAAACCTGCTGTATTTAAAGATATGCCATAATGAATTGGCAGTCTTGCCGTGAATTGAACATTGCGGAATGTATTCAAACTGGGAGGCTACATCACTGTAAGTATATCTTTCATATTCCCATCCAAAAAGCTCAAATAGAGCTTCTCCGGAAGGCGGTATATTTTTTAAAAACTGGGTCAAATACATGCCTACGCCGGACTTGCCGCCGTCACAAGCAAATGTATCTAATCCAATTTTCATTCAATCCTCCGGATGTAAGTCAGATGCCAAGTACCTAGATTCGCTTGAGGTACTTTCAGCGAACTTTACAAAGCAACTTTCAAGTACAGAGATTATACCATAAAACACATGGTGTCAGTTACATTAAAAACACCATAAAAAAGATCGCACAGAATTACCTGCGCGATCTTAAGAAATTCGGGACAATATATATTGTTGTCCCAGAACACCGGTACTTCCGCAAAAACAGGCAATTCTGTTATTAACGGCCCCCTTCCCTTACCGGTGCGTTCCTCAAGTCATTTTTATCTTAAACTCCTACTTTTTTAATCTCATCAATGAACTCATCAAGGTCATTAAACTGCTTATATACCGAGGCAAAGCGTATATAAGCCACTTTGTCAAGTTTGCTAAGCCTTTCCAGCAGAAGATTCCCTATTATTGAACTGGAAATCTCACGATTACCTGTGCTTAAAATGGCGGTCTCATCTTCAATCTCATTAATAAGGCTTTCTATCTGCATTTGAGAAACAGGTCTTTTTTCAAATGCTCGTACCACGCCGCGCTCCAGCTTCTGCCGGTCAAACGGCTCCCTTCTGCCGTCCTTTTTCACTATCATGAACTGCCTTTCATCGATCTTTTCGTAACTTGTAAACCGATAACCGCAATTAATACATTCCCTTCGCCTGCGTACAGCATCACCGTTTGCAAGAGATCGCGATTCTATTACCTTGTCTTCAATCGTGCCGCAATGAGGGCATCTCATATAGTGTTTCCTTTTCAAGAACCTACCACATATAGTACCCTATATATAGCGTAGTTGCCTTATATATCTAGTACCATATATATAGCGTGATTGTCAATAGGGTACGCTATATTTAGTAAAAATTTTATTAAATATTTATTTTTTTGTTATGCTATAATAACTAGCATGACCTCAGCGGAAAAGCAAAAAATCGCCTGTTTTCTTGATATCGCGGGAGATTATTTAGGCTCTGGGTATAAAAGCGCCTGTAGGGAATACCATTTTGATGATGATACGGAAAACTCCGCTTCGCCTCAAATTACTCAGAGCAATGCTGATTTTATCGAGATAATTGCGCAGGAAATCAAGGTTTGCGGAAATTGTTCTTTGTGCCAAACAAGAATAAATGCCGTTCCGGGAGAAGGGGTAATGCAGCCTGTTGTAATGGTTATAGGCGAAGGACCCGGCGAGGATGAAGATAAACAGGGACGGCCATTTGTAGGCAAGGCCGGTCAATTACTGGATAAAATGCTTTCCGCTATCGGGCTTTCACGCAATGAGAACGCGTTTATCGCAAATGTAGTTAAATGCCGGCCTCCCAAAAACCGCGATCCGTCCCCTGAAGAAACTGCCGCCTGTTCACAATTTTTAAAGCGGCAAATCTCAATTTTAAAACCGCAATTTATCCTTGCCGCAGGAAGGGTATCGGCGCAGACTCTTTTAAAAACAACAGAACCTATCGGCAGGCTGCGCGGAAGATTTACAGAGCTTACTGTAGAAGAAAATATTTATCCTCTCCTTGCGACATATCATCCTGCCGCGCTTTTGCGTTCAGAAGAATACAAGCGCCCCGCGTGGGAAGATTTAAAACTCCTTAGATCCAAAATAGGGATTTAAAAGGTTTATTAATAATGGAGGGACCCTTTTTTGATTTGGTTTTTGACAACCCTTTGGAACAATCATTTACATACCAAATCGATGATAAAGCGCAGGCTGCCGCGGGCAAACGCGCAATGGTTCCTTTCGGCAGAAGGGATTGTCTTGGCTATATTACTGCGGAAAGAAAAAATCCCCCCGATGGAATAAAAGCGGAATCTGTAAAAAAGATACGCCGCGTAGTTGATTCAGAGCTGTTATTCGGCGATAAAGATATCGAGCTTGCACGCTGGATGGCGGACTTTTATTTTTGCAGCACAGGGCAGGCTCTTGCCGCGATGATCCCTTCGGGGAGGAAGGCAGTTATTCCTGACCTTTCTTACGGCGATGAAGAAGCGCAGGAGACTCTTTCCATCTCGGACGAACAAGCCGCCGCGTTACACGAAATCACAATCGGAAACGGGAATCAAAAGCATGGAATTGGATCACAGCCTTCGATGTTTTATCTTTACGGCATTACAGGCTCCGGAAAAACGGAAGTTTTTCTGCGCGCGGCTCAACACATGCTGAATGAAGGAAAGTCCGTCATTTACCTTGTGCCTGAAATTTCACTGACTCATCAGACCGCGAAAATGATAACAAGCCGTTTCGGTTCATTAGCTGCAACCATTCACTCAGGGATGAGCCCGTCTTCAAGGCTTGCGCAGTGGATAAGAATCCGCAAAGGCGAAGCGCCGGTTGTCATAGGGCCAAGAAGCGCCGTATTCGCGCCTGTGCCCAATCTTGGGCTTATTATCATTGATGAGGAACATGACGGCTCATATAAATCAGGTAACACGCCGCGATACCACACACGCCAAATCGCGTTTAAAAGATGCGGCAGCGAAGGCGCGCGCCTTGTAATGGGATCCGCCACGCCTTCGGCGGAAGCGTGGAAACTGATGACAGACGGAAATATTAAACGCCTTGATTTATCGCGGCGACTTTCAGGCGGAGGAATGCCTGAGATTAAACCTGTCAGCCTCGCAAAAACAGACGGTTGTCTTACAAAGGAACTTAAAGAAGAAATTCGCCTAACGGCTCAAATGGGAAAACAGACAATTCTTTTTTTAAACAGGAGAGGCTTCGCGTATTTTTATCAATGCCCCGAATGCGGATGGGAACTTACATGCAAACGATGTTCAGTATCTCTTACCTGGCATAAAAGCCGCGACCGCTGTATGTGCCACTACTGTGGCTATTATGAAGCGCCTCCATCCGCGTGCCCGAAATGCGGCTGCCTGGAAGCTGGCTTTCGCGGTTTCGGAACAGAAATGATAGAAGACGAAGTGCGGCGCACTTTCCCCGATTTGAATATCCGCCGTGTAGACGCGGATACTGCTTCAAAAAAAACCGGCCTTTCGGGAAACACAGGCGAAGAAAAAGCGGTTAAAAATCTTGAAGAAACATTATCGTTATTTAAAACAGGCGTTATCGATATTTTACTCGGAACTCAGATGGTTGCAAAAGGGCTTAACTTTCCCGGCGTAAGGCTGGTCGGCGTTATCTTCGCTGACACTGGCCTTCATCTTCCGGATTTCCGCGCGGCGGAAAGAACTTTTTCATTAATCGTACAGGTCGCGGGGCGCGCCGGCAGATACTTCCCCGGCAGCAGGGTAATTGTCCAAACGCTGCGTCCGGAGGATCCTTTAATAACGCGCTCCTGCGCCCTTGATGTGACAGGTTTTTTCAACGCTGAATTAAAACAGAGAAAAGCGCTTGGCTTCCCTCCCTTTTCAAGATTAATACGCTTCACAGTCCGCTCAAAAGAAGAAAGCCGCGCATCTTCTTCAATTAATCATCTTGCCTCAATCGCACTATCGCTTATAAAAAATAAATCAAACATTGACATGCTCGGCCCTGCCGAATGTCCAATCGGGATGATTAACAATAACTTCAGGCGGCATTTAATTATCCGCAGTCCTTCCATGAACGCGGTACATCCTGTAGCGCAGGAGCTTCTTTCGCAATATGAAAAAGGAAAAGACGCTAAAACATATTTAGAGGTCGATGTTGATCCTGTAAGTATGCTGTAGATACATAAAAGAAAATATGGGTTAAAATACAAACATGAAACTCCTTCTCCACTGCTGCTGCGCTCCATGTTCAATTTCCTGCGTTAAAGCGCTTGGTGATGAAAAAATTATCCCGCAGCTTTTCTGGTACAACCCGAACATTCACCCCCTTACAGAGTATGAGGCAAGGCGTAATTGTATTAAAAACTTTGCAGATAACGAAAAACTTGAATTATCACTTGTTGACGAATACGGACTTAGATCATTTTTAACTGAAGTATCCCAGGAGATAAATAAGCCTTCTCCCAATATTGAAAAATGCGAAAAATGTTATCGTATACGCCTTGAAAAAACAGCGGCTTATGCGGCAAAGAACGGTTTTTCTGCATTTTCAACAACTTTATTGATAAGCCCGTATCAGAATCATGATGTGATAAAAAAAACAGGAGAAGATATTTCCGCGAAATACAGCGTTGATTTTTTTTACAGGGATTTTCGTCCGCTCTTTCGCGAAGGACAGTCATCCGCCCGCGCGAAAGAAATGTACATGCAAAAATACTGCGGCTGTATTTTTTCCGAGGAAGAACGTTATTTAAAAGTGATGAATGAGAAGTCAGGAATTAATAATTCTATTAAGAAGCAGGCTCAAATACAACATTCCTCACTTCTCACTCCTCATTCATTTTTTGATAGACTGACGCTGCTGACAGGAAAAGAAGGATTTAAAAAACTGAAAAAAACCTCTGTGCTTGTTTTTGGTTTGGGCGGTGTCGGAAGCTGGGCGGCGGAAGCGCTTGTAAGAAGCGGTATCGGGAAAATCGGCATTATTGACAGCGACACTGTATGTGCTTCAAATGTTAACAGGCAGATACAGGCTACTTCCCTGACATTGGGTTTACCCAAAGCTTCCTGCCTTAAAAAGCGCCTTTTGGAAATTTATCCTGAATGTGAAATTACAGCTTTTGATGAAATATTCTGTATTGAAAACGCGCAAGATTTTAATATGGAAAAATCGGATTATGTGATAGACGCGATTGATACAATAAACCACAAACTTGATTTAATTGAAACAACTGTTAATTCAAAAGTAACTCTTTTCTCATCAATGGGGATGGCGTTAAAAATTGATCCTTTAAAGATAAAAACGGCTTCCATCTGGAAAACCGATATCTGCCCATTGGCGCGTATTGTAAGGCAGGGACTTCGCAAGAGAGGATTTCAGGGAGATTTTACCGCAGTTTACAGTGTTGAGCCGCCAATGAATAATATGGAGTGTACTGAAGAATATTATCCGGAAAATACACCATGTGAAAAGCAAAAAAAAGCAAACGGCAGCATAGTGACAGTCACGGCAGCCGCAGGTCTTATGCTTGCGAGCCTTGTTATAAATGATACATTAAATAAATCATGCGAAACATCCGGTGCAGCTTTCCGCGGGTTATAATATGAGCAGATTCTTTAAAAAGACCGGCGCAAATGAAATTGTCAAAAAACTTGTTATAAAAACAGTACTTGAGCGGAACTTGATAAATGAAGGAGACCGCGTGCTTATCGCTGTTTCCGGCGGGAAGGATTCAAGCGTTCTTGCGTGGGCGCTTTCGCAAATAAAACCCGCGTTAAAAATAAATTATAAACTTGAAGGTTTACACATAAGCACTGATTTTTGCGCCTGCTGCAAAAAAACTGCGTTACGCGAAAGGCTGGAAAAATGGGGCGTTCCGTTCACAGACCTTTTTGTTCCAGTAATAGGAAGGCTCAAGGAAGGGAGAAAAATGAACTGCTACTGGTGTTCTACACAAAGACGGACAGAACTTTTAAAGTACGCGGTAGAAAACAATTTTAATAAAATCGCTCTTGGCCATCATCTTGACGATATTATCGAAACATTTTTTATGAATCTTCTCTCCAAAGGCGAATTGCTTGCAATGCCGGTTCTTTTAAAATACCGCAAGTACCCTGTAAATTTAATCCGCCCGCTTGCTCTGCTTGAAGAAAAGCAAATAATCGCATGCGCATCGCGGCAAAACATTCTTAAAAACGCATGTACCTGCCCATATGGTCAGAACTCAAAAAGACGCGATATACGGAGTAAAATCGCAGATTTTATCGAAAACGACGGGGATATAAAAAGGCGGATACTAAAAGCGTTAGGTAAAGGAGAAATTGATTATTTATGCGAATAAGCGTTATTTGAAACTCAATCTGTTTTTAATATTTCAGCCTGCGTTAAGTAGTTCCGTCATTATTTCAAGGCCGTGATCAATCTCGCTGTCCTGAATTATATAGGGCGGCAGTAACCGCAGTGTATTTGTTCCGGCGGACAGCATTAAGAGGCCGCAATGATTCTTTGCAAGATCAGCGCGCACGATTCCTGCTTTAAGCATTAGCCATGAACTGTCTTCAATGTCAAAACCAATTATCAGTCCTTTGCCGCGTACTTCCCTGACTTTCGGGTTCTGTTTCAAAGCATCCGTAATTATATTTCCTTTACGGATAATTTCAGCCAAAAACTCAGGGTTGTTAACTGTTTTTAAAATAACAAGTCCTGCGGCAGCGGCAATAGGGTTTGCGCCGAATGTACTGCCGTGATCTCCTGTTGTGAAAATACTGCATGTTTTTGATCCTGCAAGGACAGCTCCCACAGGAATACCGCCTGCAAGCCCTTTGGCAAGGGTAACAATGTCAGCTTTTAAAGGATTACCGTCTGAACCCTTATATTGCTCTAAAGCGAGAAATGTTCCGGTTCTTCCAAGCCCGCACTGAATCTCATCAAACATTAAAAGAATATCTCTCTCGGCGCATAACTTTGCGGCGGCGGAAATGAACTCGCTGTTCTGAATGACAATGCCGCCTTCGCCCTGCACTGCTTCGATTAAAAGCCCTGCAACAGTTAATCCGTCAAGCGCTTTATCAAGCAATTCAATATCACCACCGGGAATATGGACAAACCCGTCTGTAAAAGGCCCGAAATCCTTATGGAACTTTTCCTGCCCTGTCGCGGCCAATGTTGTAATCGTCCTTCCGTGAAAACTCCCCTTTAAGGTAACTATGGTGTGCCTGCCTGGGCCGTATTTTAAAAGCGAATATTTTCTGGCGAGTTTGACTGCGCCTTCATTGGCTTCCGCACCTGAGTTTGCAAGAAAAACATTTCTCATTCCGGCAGGAGCGCAGGCCTCTACCAGTTTCTCCGCAAATGCAATGCTTGTGTCGCTTTGATAATAGTTGCATACATGAAAATATTTCGCCGCCTGCTCCGTTACAGCCCTTACAAGCGGCGGATAATTATGTCCAAGCAGATTTACAGCTATTCCTGAACCAAAGTCCAGATATTTTTTTCCATTTATATCATAAAGCCACGAACCTTCGCCTCTTGCGAATGTTACAGGCAGCCTGTGATATGTATTCATAAAAACGCTGTCCATAATTCCTCTTTAACTATTTATTTTTCTGTCCAACTGCTCAACTTCGTAATCATTCCCCATGTCAACATAAATCGATCTTGATCTTTTATAAGCTTCCAGTGCATCACGCTCTCTTCCGGCTTTACGGAATACATCCCCAAGAGCGCGCCAGCTTGAAGCAAGACCCCAGGAGTTTTCAATACGGCGGTCAAGACTGATTGATGTTTCCAATGCACTGACAGCTCCGGAAATATCTCCTGCCAGGGAACGTATTGAAGCAATAGTGTACCAGTCATAAGAAGCATTTTCAAGGCGGTTGTCTTTTTCATGAATGGCAAGGCTTTTTTTCATAGACTCTTCGGCATCGCTCCACAGACCAAGTTCCCGAAGAGCAAGCCCCCTTACCTGCCAGGAAAAAGCGATATAGAGCCTGTTTTTCTTGATATTTACGCTTTCAACGGAGACTTCATCCAACACGGCTCTTGCGGTTTTCCTGCCTGTTAATATGTTTCCCCTTGCGTAAAAAATCTTTGCGACAGATAAAAGTTCGCTGTCTTTGAGCAGAGCAGCTTCTTTCAGCGCCTGATCCCATTCTGCGAAAGCTTCATCTGTCATTCCAAGTGAATAAAAAACATTTCCCCGCGCAAGACTAACCCGCACAATAAGCGATAAATCATCAGCAAGAATTGCGTTGCGCTTGTAGCTTGTTAATAACGCAAGCGCATTTTCAAAATTACCTCTTTCCGCTTCCCTGTTGGCGGCTTCAAGTCCGTCTTCAGCCTGCATCCGGAGAAAAAAAACATCACCAGGCTTTTTCGGTGCTGAAGAACAGGAAGCATAAATCAATATCATTAATAAAAACAGAATAGATATGTGTATATTTATGCGTCCTTTCTTTATCATTAAACGCCTCCGTCAGAAAGATAAATTCCTGGGACTTGCTCCACCTGGGCCGGTTTCCGCTCTTACCGGTATTCCGCCCTTTAACAGAGGATTGTTCGCGACAGCCGTCAACACATCCTGAACAGTCCTGAGCGCTGTGTTTAGCTCGCTGATTATTACACCAAGCTGTGGAAGCTGAGCCGGAAGAAATCCGGTTGTTTTATTAAGATTTTCAATTACGCCTGAAAGAGAAGTGATCGATGAAGCTAGGCCTTCATAAACAGGCCCGTCTCCGTCCAAAACAGCCATAACAGTTCCTGAAGGATCCGATAACTGCTCTGTAAGAGTACTGATATTGTTTAAAATGGGAGCCAATTGGCTGGAAAGAGGATCCGCAATAGAAACCAATTGTTCATTTATAGATACGATCAATTGATCTATTTGACCTGTCAGAGTGCCTGCGAATATACTGACATTGGCTGTCGCGCTTGCAAGATTGTTCATAATCTGGCCAAGGGTAAGGTTATCGGATCCGTGTAAACCTGAAAGAGAAACATTTATGGTTTCCAGTAATGTATTAACCTGATTAACAATATTACCGATACTGTCATTTGACCGCGGTACATTCGCAAGCCCTCTTATAATGAACTCTCTTGCTTCTATAGAATTGATTTCAGGAATATAATATCCTTCAGGAATTTGTTCTGTCCCCTTTCCAGGGTAAAAATGAAAAGAATTACCAAGCCCTATAGGACTAACCTGTACCTCCACAAGAGAGCCGTCAGTAACTCTGTAAACATATTCATCGAATATGGAAAAAACTACCTCTACGCGGTCATCTTCTGATAAGGAGATTTTCTTTACACGCCCGATATCAAATCCTTTATATTGAATGGGCATATTTACACTGATACCGGATGCTGAAGAAAAATAAGTCTTATACTGGTAATCATGCATAAACCATCTCTGATTTCTACCGAGCATGAAAACAACAAAAACAAGTATGGCAAGGCCGAGTATAACCAGAGTCCCGACTACTTTATCAGCGTACCTAATTGAAAATTTCATGATAACCTCTTCTTTTCGCGCAAATGCGCGGCTAAATCGAACATGAAATAAAATTTCATGACGCAATCCCCACCTTCAGGAAATCATTCATCAGCAAATCCCCTATTATCATTTCTTTGGGTGCGTTTGCCGTTACTTTGCCGTCAACAATCACTATTATAAAATCGGCCAAATCAATGATTATCCGCATGTCATGGCATACAAATATAACAGAAGCGCCTTCTCTTTGCTTCTTTCTGACAACATTAATAAGTTTCTCTGCTGATGTTTCATCAAGAGATTCAACCCATTCATCCAGAAACAAAAGCATGGGATTGCACAGCATTGCCCGCGCGAATCCGATTAATTTCTGCTCTCCCATAGAAAGTTTAGAAGGGCGGATATGCAGATCCTTTCTGTAACCAGTTAACTCCGTTACTTCCTTAATACGCTTTACACGATCATTGCGGTTCATTTTAGGATAATGTACTTTAAGCGGAAGTTCCAATATCTGAAAAATATCCTGATTGGCCCAAAGTGCGGAATCCTGAAAAACAAAAGCGCTTCGACGCCGAAACTCAAGTGTTTCCGTGCGGTTCATATGCGCGATGTTCAAATCATTATAGGTTACATCCCCCTGTGTCGGCACAAGAAGCCCTGCTGATATTTTAAGAATGGTACTCTTTCCGCAGCCTGACGGTCCTACAATGGCGGTAATTCTTCCTGTCGCAAAACTAACCGTAACATCCTGAATAATCTTTTTGTCGTCCTGTGTAGAGAAACTGATATTATTTAATTCAATAATTCCCGCCATTACACCAACACTATATAGTATAATACCGATAAAAGAACATTTACCACTATTATAAGCGCAAACGAACTGCTGACAGCGTTCAGACCGGCTACCGGAACCTCTGTACTTGCCCTTTCAACAGAAAACCCCTGAATTACAGCGCCAATCGAAATTATAGCTCCGAAGGCGATACTCTTGATAAGGGACATTAATATATCCTGGATATGCAAATGCTGAAGCAGATTACCGAAATAAAAATCCATTGGAATCGAATTAAAGAAACGGGCTATTATATAGGAACCCGCAAGCCCAAAAATGGAAAAATATAAATTCAGGAAAATTAATGAAATGGTAACCCCCAAAAACCGCGGAACCGCAAGGTGTTCAATAGGATCCACGCCGACAGAAATATAAGCCTCAACCTCATGAGAGATCACCATTCCGGCAATTTCTGTGGCAATAGCGGTCGCGGAGCGTGCAATTACGATAAAAGCAGTCAAAAGAGGGCCCAATTCCCTTGTAATAATTACAATTAAAAGCGTATACATAAGCTGCTGCTGGTTCAACATCGTCAGATACGGCACGCCGATAATGTTAACAGCCGCTCCAATTGCTAAAGACAGAAGAGTTGTAATTCCAAGCGCGTGTACAAATGTAAAAAGTATCTGCATAACAAGAATTTTGGATGAAGTCTTATAGCTTCGCGCGAAATTCACAACACCTTTCAGGGTTCTTGCGAAAAATCCGAGGTTATAAAACATGTTTTTTACAGGACCCGCAAGACTTATCATCAATTTATTATACAGTGACTATTGCCAAGTTACCAGTATTTTGTTACATACCAGGAATTTGCTTTTTTTCAGGTTTTATACCCGCAGGCGGCAGGAACGCCCGATCTTTTATAATAAAAACCCCTTGTCCCCAAAGCCGCTCATCATACTTGACACTTTTGACATAATTCTGTAATAGTAAAAAAGGCAGGGTCATTAGCTCAGTTGGTTAGAGCAGGAGACTCATAATCTCTTGGTCCGAGGTTCAAGTCCTTGATGGCCCATTTACCAATTCCTTATGCGGTACACAGTTGGCTCATATGCAGTATATTTCCGCTAAACCTTGCCTTGTACCAGCCTTGTACAGCGTGTTGTACTAGCCTTATGCAGCGTGTTGTGCCAGCCTTGTACAGCGTATTGTACTAGCCTTGTGCAGCGTGTTGTACTAGCCTTGTGCAGCGTGTTATACTAGCCTTGTACAACATGTTGTAACGGCCTCATTCCTTTTATAAATCCTGTCGGCTATCTCAAGAAGCGTTTCCCGTTTATTCTGGGCAGGGTCGTCAAGCACTGTTTCAAGCAGTTCCTTAAAAATACACCCCATTATTTTACCGCCAGGAATACCGGCTGACATTAGATCATTTCCGTTTACAGCAAGATCTTTTACCGTAAAGGCTCGGCTTTCTGTTAAAACTTTATTCACCCTTTCTACAAGCTGCTCAATTGAGCGGTAATCAGGCTCTTTTCCCGAAAAGCCGTAAATGTCTGCACGGCGAAGACTATAGATATCATCAAGGTTATCTTCTCCCACACGGGCGATGAATCTGCGGACAGCTGCGTCCGACCATTGCTCAGTATAAAGGAACATATGTTCTTTTATTAAATGGCTGGTTTTGTCAATCACTGTATTGGGATAACGCAGGCGGCTGAGTATTTCCCTGCTCATGCCGACCGATACTTCTTCATGGCGGTAGAATGTATAAACACCTGCACTGTCAATGCCGCGTACTTTAGGTTTTCCGATATCATGAAGAAGAGCGGCAAGACGCACCTCGCGGGAGTAACAGTTTGCTGCGGCGTAATCGCAGGCAAGAAGGCTGTGATCCAGCACATCATATTGATGAAACCCTTTCTGCTCAACACCCCGGCAGGCATCCAGTTCTGCAATAAAAAGCTTAAGAAGCCCTGTTTTTTCCATCAAACGAAAACCATCGGAAGGAAGACTGGAGTCAAGTATCTTGTCAATCTCAGTGCGCACGCGTTCCTGCGAGACTTTTGCGCTTGTCTCAAGCGCGCCGCTGATTGCTTCAAGTGTATTCTTCTCAATCTGAAAGCCAAGCTGGGATGCAAAACGCACCGCACGAAGCGGGCGAAGACCGTCTTCGCTAAAACGCTCTTTTGCGTCTCCCACACACCGGATAATCTTTGCTTTTATGTCTTTCTTCCCATTGAACGGATCAACCGCTTCTCCTCCGGGAAGACAAAGGGCAATAGCGTTCATTGTAAAATCTCGGCGAGAAAGGTCCTCTTCTATATCTGCTGCGTAAGTTACCTGATCCGGCCGCCTCCCGTCTGAATAGCCGGACTCAGTCCTGAATGTTGTAATTTCCGCAGACTTTCTTTTATAAAAGACAGTAACAGTTCCGTGTTTGATTCCTGTAGGGATCACCTTTCCTCCCGAACGTTTCATTATTTCCGTTACTTCTTCAGGCAGCGCGTTAGTTGCAAGATCCCAGTCGTGAATCTTTTTTCCCATAAGCATATCCCGCACGGCTCCGCCCACAAGGTATATCTCTTTCCCGCTATTATTAAAAAATGAGGCAATTTCTTTCAGTACTGGATGTATATTTCCTGTCAATTGATAATCCTTTAATAAATAAGTATACTTTTTTTTAAGATTTTTACCACGAACCGCGCGAATATTCACGAACTCATACGGATATCTTTGCGCTGGTTCGTGAGGTTCGTGGTTAATAAATAAAAAAGGTAATGAGAATTGCTGGGGATTATATTTACAGGCGGAGAAGGGCCGCAGGCGCAGATTGCAAAGAGGTTAACCGAAATCAGAACAGAAGACGCACTTTTTTTCGCCGCTGATTCAGGGTTTGACGCGGCGCAAAGAGCGGGAATAAAACCTAATCTAATCGTCGGTGATATGGACTCGCTGAAAGCCATATCGAGCCTTGATTCCTGTCAGGTTCAAAACATTATACGCTATCCACATGACAAGGATTTTACCGATACCGAGCTTGCTTTCTCGGCTGCAGTTGAAAAAGGCTGTGAGCGGATTTGGATCATCGGAGGAGGAGGCGGAAGGATTGATCATCTCTTTGGTATTCGTTCAATGTTTGAAAGAGATATCTTTCCTCTGCGATGGATAACATCGGCGGAGGATATTCACTGCATTGCAGAAAGTACCGGGGAAATGGGATATAAGCAAGAGAGTGCGCTGTGCTGTAATTTAGAAATTGGAGCATGCGTATCTGTGTTCCCGTTAGGTGACGGACCGTGGGAAGCGGAGAGTTCAGGATTAAAATGGCCGCTTGCGGGGCTGTCATGGAACCGCGGTTTTTTCGGATTAAGCAATGTTGCTGTAGACGGAAAAATTTCGATTACAGCAATTAAAGGGCGGTTTATGGTGATTTTGCCGTTAACGACATGAATAACGTTTTAAACTGTAATGATTATCAATGCGTTATTGCGGGTGTCAGGCGCTATATGCGTGTATTAAACAAGTCGGCTTTAGCCATTAGCGCGTACCGCAGAAGAGGAGTGAAATAATTATTATGGCTGCAGTAATATTAGACGGGAAAAAATTATCAATCAAAATACGCGAAAGCGTTAAAACAAAAGCCGCACTGTTAAAAGAAAAAGGCGTTACTCCCTGTCTTGCAGTAGTGCTTGTCGGCGATGATCCTGCGAGCCTTTCATATGTAAAATCAAAGGAAAAAGCCCTTGCCGATGCGGGAATGGAAAGTCTTGATATCAAGCTGCCGCAAGAGACAAGCGAAGAAGCACTTCTGGCAGTTATTGAAGATTTAAACAAAAATGATAAAGTTCACGGCATTTTGGTTCAATCGCCGGTTCCAAAACACATTAATGAAGAGACTGTTAATTCCGCAGTAGCTCCTGAAAAAGATGTAGATTGCTTTCATCCGGTTTCTGTTGGAAATATGGTTCTGGAAAGGCCTGGCTTTTTACCTTGTACTCCGCATGGTATACTGATGCTGCTAAATGAATACAATGTAAAAACATCAGGGGCTCATGCGGTAATCATAGGAAGGTCCAATATAGTAGGCAAACCACTTGCAAATCTTTTAATTCGCCGTAATTATAATGCTACGGTAACTATTTGCCATACAGGCACAGAAAACCTTGCGAAACATACATTGCAAGCCGATATTTTAATGGCTGCAGCCGGAAAGCCCTGTTTCATAAAGCCGGAAATGGTTAAGGAAGGAGCTGCGGTAATTGATGTTGGAATTAACCGCGTTCCGGACATATCAGCGCAGAAGGGTTATCGCGTATGCGGCGATGTTGATCCTTCTGTTGAACAAAAAGCAGGTTATTTTACACCTGTACCCGGCGGGGTGGGTCCGATGACAATTGCGATGCTTTTAAGTAATGTAATAGAAGCTGCAGCTGCTTTCGCAGCTAAATCAGCGTGTACTGCAGCGTACACTTAATAAGGTACCATTGCGGAGGAAGCGAAATGGCTGATAACGAATCTGAATGGAAAGACGTTGATCCCAAAATTGAGAATTTGCCGAACAGGGGCAGATCAATTATTCTTTTTGTCGCAGGCGGTATAGCGCTTGCCATACTCACAATTGTCGGCATGCGCATTCGGCCTGTAGGACTTGTTATCGGAGTCTTTACATTTATGTCCGGTCTTACGATGCTGGTTCGAAGAAGAAAATTTAATTACAGACCAGGCATCATTGTTACCGTTTGCGGTTTCTTTCTTCTTCTCGCGAATCCGCGCTTTGGATTGGTAGCGGGTTTTGCGGGATTCTTCCTCATTATAGGCGCGGTTGGGCTTGTGGTTTTTGGTCTTTTCAGAGCAATAAAGCTCGCGTGGGAACTTGGAAGGTTTTCATAAATATAGATACTAAAGGAGAAAAACATGAGCGATATTATGAAAAGAGACGAGATTCCTTCAGCAAAAAGCTTAACAAAGTACGGCGTAGCCGCCGTTGGTTATACCGCCGCAGGAATTTTTCTGAGTATATTAAATACTATTACCGGTACCGGTTTCAGCATACTTGGAATTGTCGCCGGTACCGTTGTCTTCCTTTTGGGAATCAGCTCGTTTTTATCAAAGGATCCCGCAGATAAAAAAGCCGGGTTTATAATTACCGCGGCAGGTGTTTTAACAGTTATTTCCAAAACCGGCATTCCTTTTTTTGCTGGCGTTTCCAGGACTCTTCTTGTAATAGGAGCGGTCGGCCTCCTTGCGTTAGGCGTAATAAATGCCGTTAAATTCTTCCGCGGACTTAAGAAAAGATCGTAATTTATTCTATATTATAGACAGACTCTAATTATCATTATGTATAAAATATATGACTTACCACTTTGAAACCTACGGCTGTCAGATGAACAGCGCGGAGTCTGCGGCATTGGCTCTTGTGTGCAAAGAACGCGGATGGGAAGAAATAAATGAAAGCGAATTGGAAACATCAGACGGCAGCGGCGCTGATCTTGTACTGCTAAATACCTGTTCTGTAAGGCTTACCGCGGAAAAACGCGCGCTTGGCCGTATCGCTCATTATGCCGGTCTTAAGAAAATACATAAACTCAATTTCACTCTGGTTGTCGCAGGCTGCATGGCGCAAAGACTGGGAGATAAATTAATTGAGAAATATCCACAGGTAGATTATGTGATGGGCACAAAGCAGCGCTCTTTGTTTCCGTTGATACTGGAAGCTTGCGAAAACGGCGTTAAAGCCCCGCTCGATACAAATGAGGAGCCTGAGTTTTCATTTTCAAAGTCGCATCTTGAAGAAGGGCAATTCAGGAGTTTTATTCCGATTATGCACGGCTGTAATAACTTCTGCTCCTATTGCATTGTTCCGTATGTCCGCGGCAGGGAAGTTTCACGCGATCCGGAAAATATTATACAGGAAATCCGTCTTGTAGGAGAAAGGGGAGTGCGGGAAATTACTCTGCTTGGGCAAAATGTAAACAGCTACAGAAAAGAAAGCGTCGATTTCTCCGCGCTGTTAAAACTGGCCGCACAGGAAGCACAAAAGAATGGCATAGGCAGGATACGTTTTCTTTCAGCAAATCCCGGCAATTTTTCTTTAAAAATAATAGAAGCAATGGCTGAAAATAAAATCTTCTGCCGCCACATTCACCTGCCGGTTCAGCACGGCTGCGACAATGTGCTTAAAGCGATGAACAGAAATTATACAAGAAAGAGCTTCCTGGAGCTGGTAAGCGCTATTCGCAGCGCAATGCCGGGGGTATCGCTTTCCACAGACATTCTTGTCGGCTTTCCCGGCGAAACAGAAAATGATTTTGACGAAGCGCTCAGTTTAATGGAAGAGGTAAAATTCTTTTATTCCTATATGTACCACTTTAATCCGCGGGAAGGGACAAAAGCCTTTGATCTTCCGGACAGGATTGAAGATGAAGTTAAAAAAGAAAGACTTCTCAGAGTTATAAACCTCCAAAAAAAACACACCGCAGAGCTGTTAAAAGCAAGAATCGGCAGCACAGAAATTGTTTTAGTAGAAGGGATTTCCCGAAAAAATGCCGATGAATTAATAACAAGGACTGAAAAAGACGAAATGGTTGCGGTGCCCGGCAATAAGTCGATGATTGGCGCTTTCGGCAGCCTTACTCTTTCGTCCCTGAAAGGAAATACATTTCGATCAAAGGAGATAAGAACATGCCCTGGCGTTTAATAATCGGTATCGCTATATTTGCGGTATTTTTGGTATTTGTCGCGTTTAATATTGAAAACAGATGCGATATCAGTTTCGGTTTCACAAAAATTGAAAATGTTCCGGTGTTTTTTACAATATTTACTTCATTTGCAATGGGGCTTTTGTGTTCTCTTCCTCTAATTTTTCATATCAGGCATAAAAAAGCCCAAGTGTCACAAACTGGAAAGAAACCCAAAAAAGACACTCAGTTAATCAAAAATGATGATGATTATCATATTCCTGCCGAATCCGAAACAAGCGAAAAAATAAAAAAAGACGCTGTAGAAGCAAAAAAAAGATTCTTCCTAAAAAGACGCGGCGGTAATAATGGTTAGAGTGATAATTCCGCTTCTGCTTTTAGTAATCGCAGCCGCAGGTTTTTCTCAAGCTGGAGTTTCACTGAGTACAGAAATTCAAAGTATTGAAAAGTCGATGGAAGGGCAAGGTATTCCTGATTTACAAAGGCATAATGCTCTTGTACGTCTTGCGCAGCTTCGCCAGTTGTCTGGAGATATCGAAGGCGCCGCAAGAAATTGGCTGGAAGCTGCCGCCGCTGTTCCCGGCAGTGTAGACGATCAGGCTCTTTTAAACTGCGCCTACTGTCTTGCGGCAATGGGCGAATGGGACAGAGCATCCGCCGCTCTTCAGCCTTTACTGTTGAGATATATACGCGCGCGGTTTTTATACATCAGTATTAACGCAATCAGTACTGGCGACTTAACTGAACTTATATCTCTTACCGATAACCCGGAATACTCAAACCTAAGAGCGGAAATATTTTTTATTCTTTGGAAAATATCCCACACTGCGTCCTCTGAGCGATGGCGGCAGCGTCTTTTAAATGAATATCCGCAAACTCCTGAAGGTTTATTGGCCGCAGGCAGATCTTCGGCGATTATGGTAAACCCAAGCCCATTCTGGCTGTTTGCAGGGGGATTGGATTCTCTTGCGTTAATCAGCAGCGGTTCCTCTACAACAACAAATGCCGCGCAGACTTCTGTTTCACATAACTCAGTCTCTGTATCTCAATTTACGGACATAATAAGATTACAAACCGGTATATTCAGCCGTCAGACCAATGCTCAGGCACATATGACAAATCTTATCCGCTCAGGTTTTATTCCTTCAATTGAACAGCGTATTGTAAACGGAAATGAAATGTGGGTCGTTACTGTCAGCGCCGGAGCTGATGCAAACCGTACCCTTTCAGAACTACGCACTGCAGGCTTTGAAGCCTTCTCGGTTAGATAATGCCTTTACTGAAAAAAATTAATTCGTGGAGATAAGGGGATTCGAACCCCTGGCCTATTGATTGCGAACCAATCGCTCTACCAACTGAGCTATATCCCCTGCTCCGAGTATTAAATTAAAAAATTCATGTTTGGTCAAGGGGTACTTTCGGTAACATTTCAATTTGAGGCATTAAACCTTGACAATGTATTATCACTGAATTTAGGATATACTTACAAGTAGTAGACCATAGGTTTATTATTACAAACACTGATATTAATTATATACCATGAATGAAAATGCAGATGATGACAAGAAAAACATCCTGCTTATTGTTGATGATGAAACAATGTTCAGTATTGCAAGATACTATCAGGTTGCTAACAGGAAGGTAAAGAAAATAATTCCCTTTCAAGAGGAACTTTCGACAAGCTTGAGTATCTTGCTGCGACAATGGCAAAGTCCTTTCCAATTCTCCTGTACGAGGTTTCAATTTTGCGTTCATCGGTAGAACCACAACCCGTCGATGTATTATAAGCAATAGGATTCTATTTATTATCTTATTGATTATAACTTAGAGTGGTATTATTAAAGAAAGAGAGTAAGCGAACCTACAATTCGACGCAATTTGCAAAGCTAAGCCCCTTCAAATCCTAATCCCTGTGCCAGACCGTGGATTTGATTGTTCCTTGCTCTCTAATAAACTATTTAAAATATTAGATAAATTTCACTGTTTATACATTAATTTTTTTCTCCTTACTCTCGATTATGAAAATAAAAAATTATGTCTGATATAAATGATGTTTTCTATATTGCAAATAATTTTATGAATCTTCCGAATTTGATAACTGTGTTGAAAGATACCTTTCGCCGGAATCCGGTAATATTGTTACAATGGTTTTTCCGCTGTTTTCAGGTTTTGCGGCGATTTGTAAAGCAGCCCAAACTGCCGCGCCTGAAGATATGCCTGCAAGTATTCCTTCTTCGCGGCTTAGTCTTTTGGCTGTATCAAAGGCGTCTTCATTTGTTACGCGGATAATTTCATCAATGATTGAACGGTTAAGTATCTTGGGAATAAATCCAGCTCCTATACCCTGTATCCGGTGAGGTCCTGCCAACCCTCCTGAAAGAACGGGAGATGCATCAGGTTCTACAGCAACTATTTTTACAGTTTTCTTTTTCTCTTTTAATACTTCTCCAACGCCAGTGATAGTGCCGCCTGTTCCTACTCCCGCGACAAAAATATCAACCTGTCCGTTTGTGTCTTCCCATATTTCCAAAGCTGTTGTTTCACGATGTATCTGCGGATTGGCAGGGTTCTCAAATTGCAGCGGCATGAAACTGCCTGCTATTTGCGCATTAAGCTCTTTCGCTTTTTTTATCGCGCCTGTCATTCCTTCAGTTCCCGGCGTTAAAATAATCTCAGCGCCAAGCATTTTTGCCAGTTTACGGCGTTCAATAGACATGGTTTCAGGCATGGTAAGTATAAGTTTATAACCGAGGGACGCGCAGGAAAAAGCAAGCCCTATGCCTGTATTTCCGCTTGTCGGTTCTATTACAACTGCGCCGGGCTGTAATTTCCCGTTTTTTTTGGCAGCTTCAAGCATTGCGGCTCCTATGCGGCATTTAACGCTTCCGGCAGGATTAAACGCTTCAAGTTTGCCAAGTAAAATTCCCGGAAGCCTCTCACCGGTAGGTGAGACGCTCAATTTCGGCAAACGTACCAAAGGTGTTGCTCCGATTGCTTCTGTTATTGCTCCGTAAATTTTTGAACGAAATGTTTTCATATTATATCTCCTTGCTGATAAATTTCATTAATATTTCTTAACCGCTCCAGCGCGTTCTGTAATAAAGAACGGGGACAGGCGGCGTTCAATCGCTGAAATCCGTTTCCTCCCCTGCCGAAAGTGGGGCCGTTATTCAGCCATAATTTAGCTTTATGGGTAATGGCATTATTCAATTCGTTATCACTTAACCCAAGTTCAGAGAAATCAAGCCATGCAAGATAGGTTCCTTCCGGTTTAACGAGTTTGATTTTAGGAATGTAGTTATGCAGAAACTCATTTATCAGTGACATATTTCCGGCAAGATAATTGATCAATGCATCCAGCCACTGTGCCCCGCCTGTATATGCCGCTTCGCAGGAAACAAGCCCCATTATTCCCGGCTGGCTTAAACCGCAGTTTTCATATTCCTGCTTAAAAAGAGCGCGTAACTGTTCGCTGGGAATAAAAATATTCGCGTGCTGCAAACCCGCAAGATTAAATGTTTTTGAAGGAGATGTGCATGTAACGGTGAAATCTGAAAACCGCTTGTCAAGCGCTGCAAATACATGATGTTTATAAGGCGGAAAAATAATGTCCTGATGTATTTCATCGGCGATAACAGTAATGCCGTAACGCAGGCAGATTTCACCCATACGAATAAGTTCATCATTCGTCCACACCCTGCCGACCGGATTATGCGGATTACATAATATAAAAAGTTTTGCCACTTTGATTTTATTTTCAAAATCTTCAAAGTCTATGCGGTAATGACCTTCGCTGTAAATAAGTTCGTTTACAAGCAATGCGCGTCCGGTCTTCTGTACCGCCGAATTAAACGGATAATACACCGGCTGCTGCACAACAATACCGTCTCCCGGTTTTGTAAAAGCGCGGACAGCGAGATACAAAGCGTTTACAACTCCGGGAGTTATAAGTATCCACTCTTTTTCAGTGCTCCATTCAAAACGATTTTTAAACCATTCCTGCACTGCAGGAAAATATGCTCCGCAAGGCTCGCTGTAGCCAAAGATTCCATGCTGTGCGCGGGAAATTAGCGCGTCCTTTACACAAGAAGGCGCCGCGAAATCCATGTCGGCAACCCATAAAGGCAGTACATCTTCCGGCTTTCCCCTTGATGCAGGATCGTATTTAATGCTGCTGGTATTTTTTCTGTCTATAACGGTGTCAAAATCGTATTTCATTTGCCGCCCATTGCTTGTTTTAAATCTTGTATAATGTCATCTGCCGCTTCCAGTCCAACGGATAAACGCAGCAAACAGCTGTTTATTCCGCGCGCTTCGCGTTCTTCCTTAGGAAGATCGGCATGAGTTTGCAATAAAGGATAGGTGATAAGACTTTCTGTTCCGCCAAGGCTTTCAGCATATTTAATAAGTTTAACATTTTCCAAAATTGAAACCGCTGTCAGTTCATCATTAACCGTAAAAGAAATCATCCCGCCAAAGCCGCTTGTCTGGCGGCTGGATATTGCATAATCAGGATGATCCTGCAAGCCTATGTAATAAACTTTCTTTATTTTTTTTTGCTGTGTGAGCCACTGTGCGACAACTAACGCGGTTTTATTATGACGCTCCATTCTAATAGCGAGAGTTTTAACTCCGCGTATAACTAAAAAACTGTCAAAAGGTGAAAGGCACGCGCCGCTTGTTTTTGATATATAGCGCAGCCGTTCAGCCAAATCTTTTTCCTTTACAGTCAGCAATCCTGCAAGCGCGTCATTATGGCCGCCAAGATATTTAGTTCCGCTGTGAAGCACTATATCCGCGCCCATGGACAAAGGTCTTTGAAAAATGGGAGTAAGAAAAGTGTTATCTACGATGAGTAGTATTTCTTTGCTTTGTGTAATTTGCGCACGCTGCTTTAGCTGCGCAACTGCTGCAATATCCACAACATTCATCATGGGATTAGTGGGAGTTTCGATAAAAACCGCTTTTGTAGCGGGCGTGATTTTTTCTGATATTTCCTGTAAATTCGCCGCATAAGAAAATGTAATGCCGTTCTTTTCTGATATATGGGAAAAAAGGCGGAATGTACCGCCGTATAAATCATAAGACGCGACAACATGATCACCCGGCGAGAATAATTCCATAAACGCGGAAACTGCCGCCATACCTGTTGAAAACGCTATTGTTTCCGCGCCGCCTTCAAGCGCGGTAACCGTGTGTTCCAGATGTTCCTTTGTAGGATTTTGTGAGCGGGAATAGTCGAATCCCGTACTCTGTCCGACACCGGGGTGAGCAAAAGTCGAAGACGCGAAAATGGGAACCGATACCGCGCCGGTTGTATCGTATTTTTTTTCGCAGCCATGTACGCAGATTGTGCTAATATCCATAACCAGATAATACTATATGTTTAGTATGTATTCAAGAGGGTTTTATCTTTTTACAGTTGTAAAAGCATTTGCCTGCATTTCCGCAATTAGTACGCCGAGATCATCCTTTACGCTAATCCTGTATACTGACACGCTGCGGCCTTTTAAAAGACAGGTTGATGATGCTGTAAGTTTTGAGCCTTTAGTACTTTTTAAAAACGAAATGCTGCATGATTGTCCCACTGTAACTCCGATGTCCCCACCGCAGACCCATGCTAAATTGCAATGAACCGCAAATGTTAAATCTGCCAATGTAAAAATTGCGCCGCCTTGAACATTTCCTACGGAATTTCTATGTCCTTCGTTCAGTTCCATACTGCACACTGCCTGGTCCTCGGTAACAGAATCAATTACAATCCCGGCTTCCGTAGCAAAACGGTCATTTTTAAAATGCTCGCGAATGTGATTCAAATCGATCTTCATTTCCATACTTCATACATCTTAATACACTGGCATTGAATTATCTACGTCACGCGCCCAGGCGTTTAAGCCGTCCTGTAAATTTAAAAGTTTGCCCTTGTAACCTGCTTCGCGTAAAGCGCGTATTCCTAAAATGCTGCGCTGACCTATTTTGCACAAGAAAACCGAATCAAGAGAACTGTCCAATTCGTCCATTCGCCTTACCAACTGACCGAGCGGCATGATTATCGCGTTTGGAAATTTAACGATGGCCCTTTCGTGCGGTTCGCGGATATCAATAAATTGAATATTATCTCCTGCGTCCAAACGCTTTTTTAAATCGATAGCGGTAATTGTTTCTATCGGTTCTGAGTTTTGATCTTTTTTTAATCCGCAGAATTGTTCGTAGTCGATTAATTCTTTTATTGACGGATTTCTTCCGCACACAGGACAATTGATCTCTTTTTCCAATTTTAATTCACTGAACGTCATGCGCCACGCGTCAAAATGAAGCAATCGTCCGATTAAAGGTTTGGCTGCGTGCGATTCTTTTGAATCGCTTACAATAAGTTTGATAGTCTCTGCTGCTTGAATGGTTCCGATAATGCCCGGTAATACTCCCATAACTCCGCCCTCGGCGCAAGAAGGAACGAGTCCCGGAGGCGGAGGCGAAGGAAAGATGCACCTGTAACACGGACCATCTTTCGTACCCACTTTTTTAGATGCGCAGAATACGCTTGATTGTCCGTCAAATTGAAAAACAGAACCGTAAATATTTAATTTTCCCAGAAACACGCAGGCGTCATTTATAAGATAGCGTGTTTGAAAATTATCCGTTCCGTCTGCTACAATATCGTAATTACCGATTATTTCAAGCGCATTTTTACTTGTGAGCATTGTGTTATGCACAATAACATTCACAAACGGATTAATGCCTTTGATTCTGTCTTTCGCGGACGCGACTTTCGGCCTGCCTATATCTTTGGAGCTGTGAATTATCTGCCTTT
>Ga0209755_10001368_pt1 | contig 38459 bp, 38 predicted proteins | sample TergutCo191P1_FD_187301 | JGI IMG/M metagenome (GOLD analysis project Ga0209755, IMG submission 187301) | Cornitermes sp. P1 segment gut microbial communities from Petit-Saut dam, French Guiana - Co191P1 (SPAdes) (version 2) | ecosystem: Host-associated > Arthropoda: Insects > Digestive system... | reverse complement strand
ATGATTTTGAAAAAAGCGTTGTAAGCCTTTTATTCTCTGCATTCTCAGCCTCTTCACTCACCCTCCCTCGCGGGAGAGACAAAGACGATTATAGACAATCCTATCCTCTATGTCAAGCACTTTTTTTGAAATTTTAAAATATTTTTTTAACGTGTTTTCACTTCTTTTTCTTCTTATTCATAGTATGTACAAAAGTGGTTTTTTTAAGGAAGTGAAAGCATGAACACAAGTACGATATGGCCGCCTTATCCCGGCGTAGTTTTGCGACGCGGATTGCAAGGGCCAAGCATTAGTCAAGTGCAGGAGCGTTTAAATGAACTCGGCGCAAATCCACGGCTCGCGACCGACGGGATTTTTGGGCCTTTGACCGAGGCTGCCGTTGTTGCATTTCAGCGGGCTAACGGGCTGACTGCCGACGGAATTGTAGGGCCAATCACATGGAACACACTATTTACGCGGCAGCCCGAGCCGCCTGCGGTATGGCCGCCCTATCCCGGCGTGGTTTTGCGTCGCGGACTGCAAGGGCCGAGCATTAGGCAAGTCCAAGAGCGTTTAAATGAACTCGGCGCAAATCCACGGCTCGCGACCGACGGCGTATTCGGGCCGTTGACCGAGGCTGCCGTGATGGCCTTCCAACGGGCAAACGGCTTAGTACCCGACGGTATCGTAGGGCCGATTACCTGGAACGCGCTTTTCTCACAACGCCCGACAGTGCCTGTGCCTCCGGTTGTTCCGCCACCGACGCGGCCGTGGACGGTTGTTATCGACCCCGGGCACGGCGGACACGACCCCGGAGCAGTAGCGGACGGCCGCCGAGAATCCGACGACGTGCTTAGGCTTTCCCTAGCGGTGCGGCAGCGGCTTTTGGCACAGGGCATAAACGTAGTAATGACGCGCACCACGGATGTATTTGTTCCCCTCTCCGAAAGAAGCGCGATATCAAACCGCAACAACGCCAACCTTTTCCTTTCCATCCACAGAAACGCCGCCACAAACCCAAACGCAAACGGCGTAGAAAACTTCGTATTCACAACCGCGCCCAACAGAACATTGCAGTATGCGTTTAATGTACTGGACAGAGTTGTAGGTGCGGGAGTGCAAAGCAATCGCGGCGTAAAACGCGGAAACTTTGCGGTACTGCGAAATACCAACGCCCCCGCCAATCTGCTAGAAATGGGCTTTATAACAAATCCGAGGGATAATCAGTTATTCGACCAAAATTTTAACGCCTACGCAGACGCCATCGCAAGCGGAATAATGGCCACACTGCAAGGGCAGACAGTGCAGGCGCGTTCTTTTTACAATGTGGTAGCAGGTGATTCGCTTGCGGGCATTGCGCAAAGATTTGGCACGACACAAAACGCACTCATTCAGCTTAACAGGCTAAACAACGCAAATATATTCGCCGGACAGGTGCTGCGGATTCCTTAATTTTCAGAATAATTTCGAAAATCAACCGGTGATAAAATATCGTCGGTTGATTTTTGTTTATACAGGAAATGTTTTATCCATCCCAATACCGTATAATCAAACCACCGCGGGAAAGGAAGAACACCATGCAAAAATTTATAAAATCCTCGCTCAAATACATCGAGCAAAACCTAAAGGCCGACATATCGGCGGATGAGCTTGCGGAAATGGCAAGCTACTCGGCAGGTCATTTTTGCCGCCTGTTTGCGCAAGAAATGGACACGACCGTGGCCAGCTACATCTTAAAGCGACGGCTGGACCACGCCCTTACCGAGATTTCTTCCGGGCGCAAGGCCATCGGCGTGGTGTCGGAATATGGTTTTGATACCTACGCAGGATTTTATAAGGCATTTGTAAAAATGTATGGCTGCTCTCCGAAAAAATATTTGAAAATCTATAAAAACAAGGAGGCATTAAATATGTATAGCGAAAAAGATGTAAGGGCAATTTTAGAAAATTGGGATATCCCAACCGGGCTAAAAATCGAGGCCGCCCACTCGAAAAACTGGAAAACAGGCGAAATCGAGTGGCAGATTTGGAAAATAGGTAGCGACCACTATTTAAAAACTAACGAACGCTCGAAAATGATAAAAAACATAAGAATCGCAAAAGCACTATATAAGGAAGGTTTAGCTTCCGAGTTTATGCCGATTGCCACAAGAGAGGGCAATGATTACCTGGACGGCGAACAGATTTTTCTGCTAACAAAAAAAGTAGGAGAGCCGCATGATACCCGCCCACTATCCGACGACGAGCTTGCCGACGTAGCCTACATCAAAACCCGCGAAAACCACGCATTCAAACTGGGGCAAGCCATCGCAAAGCTCCATCGCGCACTAAAATCCGTACAGGAGGATATAAAACCCCACGAGGCAAATTTGTACACCCAAGGCCTACACGCCATACCAAAAGTCAAGGAGTACGCCCGAAAGCATAATATTGCAATCGACGATATTTTCTTTGACGATTTTACAAAAACCTTTGGCGCGCTATACGACAAACTGCCAAAGCAGCTTATCCACGGCAACCCAACAGGTGACTCTGTAGTATACGAAAACGGCGAGGTAGTAGGCCTAAAGGGCTACGAAATCTACAATGTGGCTCATCTACGGCTTTTTGACGTAATCTGGTGCGCAGGCGAAATAAAAACCCAAGAAATCAAGCCATATTTAACAATGCTAAAAGAAATTTTACAGGGCTACGACAGCATAACCCCCCTCACCCCCGAAGAAAAGCAATCCATCTACTACATGCTAACCGTAGCCGCAATGAACAGCATAGCATATGTAGACGACGACACGCTTGACGTATTGCACCGCAATTTAAAAGCGTTAGCTTTTCTCAAGGAAAACCAAGAGATGTTTACATTTTAAATGTAGAAACATCATACTCCGAAGATAACATCTTGCCCAGCGAAGCGGTCATTTCCGTTACGGTGGGCATTATGTCTTTACTGGGAATGGTAAGCAACTTTTGAATGTTTTCCGTGAAATTATCGGGCAGACACTCGCATAGGTCGCAGGCGTACTTAATCAGATTTTTTTCGCCCGTGAGGTACTGCCTGTTAAATGCGAAAATTATCTCGAAATAGCAATTCAAATAATCCGTGATACGCTTGTTGAGCAATACCATGTCATTACGGTTTACGGCGGTTTGCAAGTATACCCTGTGTGCGATTGTGCAGGATTCCATGAGAATCCAGTTGTGGCGGATAATGTTTTCGCGCAGCTTTTGCGGGTACGGCATGGAGAATTCTTCGACGAGGCGACGATAAAGCTCCCGTGGGTCGTGCAGGATTTTGCCCGAAAGAGCAGTGCGGCAGTTGCATGTAGTATACCCGCTGGACGCATTATGTCCTACCAATACATGGTGCAAATCCCTTCGGGTCGTCTCGATATCTCGGTACATAATCTCCATACCAATACCGCCTATGAATGTGCAATGGTCCTCCACCTCATAGAATTGCAAATCTACCTCCACAGCCGAACACGTCTGTGAAAGCATTTCCTCACGGATTTCCGGGGCTAACGGCGCATTAAGATAAATATACAAATCATAATCCGAAAACTCATCGTTTGTCCCCATCGCCCGCGAACCACCCAACACAATAGCGTCTATCTGCTCGTGCTTGGCAAACATCTCAATCGTCTTGTCAAAATATTTCCCGCTCATAGGATACCAACTCCTTTAAAACAAATCCGCATGTGTGCCTGTGCTATGCAACGACAAAATCAGCCTATCCTCAATAATACGGTAAACCAGCAACCAATCACCCTGATATAGCACTCCCTAAAATCTGACAACCGCCCTTTAAGGCTCATGCTTCGCTCTCCCACGATTCAAACATTTCTTCGGGAGTTTGGAAAACTTCATTGTCAACCTCTGCCGCGTCGCGCAAAAGCGCGCTTGCATAGGAAGGCTCTGAAACCACCTCGCTGATACTGTACCGCATACCCACCGCATTTTCAATGCATTTTATACATTTAAAAACTCGCGAATAACGCGAGTTTTTAATGTCAAAGTTTTGGTCAAGCTTTTTCAAACGCTTGTGGGGCTTGGGGCAAAGCCCCAAGGTCTTATAACCGTATAAGTTCAGCAATACTCATAGCAATATTATCAAGTATATCGAAGAACTTATCGTTAAGGTCATAGTACTTACCATTCGGTTTTGTTACGGGGTCGTAGGCTTCGATGGACTCTCGGTCTTTGCGGGCTACGATGTAGGTGGTTACGGAGCGGGATTCGAGGAGTTCGCAGACTTGGGCTACGGATTTGCCGCAGTGGGTGGGGACGTGGGGTGGCGCGTCTGTGATTAGTATGAAGATGTTGCGGGCTTCGCCGTCGTCGCGGTGGGATTTTAGGAGTTCTATGCCGGTGAGGAGTGCGTCGAGGGAAGACTCGGGGATGTCGCCGCCGTAGGTGCGTGGGATGTTTTTAACTTGCTTTTGGAATTTGGGGACATCGTCGGTGAAGTTGTAGACGCTTGGTTTTTCTTTTTCGCCAAGGTCTCCGAAGCCGATGAGGCCGAGCTTGTACATCGCACCTTTGCTGGCGAGGATGTTTGAGAATTCTATTGCGCGGTCTTTTACGCCGTTGATGTAGGTGTCCATGCTTCCTGTGGTGTCGATTAGGAAGACTACGTTTACCTTGTCGGAGCCTGTTGCGCCGCGGATTTCGCGGACGGGCGGGGCTTGGGTTTGGGTGCGGTCGAACTCGGCACGCTCGGTACGGCCTGTGGCTAGGTCTTTTATGAAGACCTCGAAGATGTTGTTTTCGTCTATTGAGTAGGTGATTTCCAGTTGGGTTGTGCCTGTTAGTCCTGCGAGGGCTACCGTGCCGATGTATTTTCTGGCGTCTTCTTGGCCTTGTTCCCATTGGTAGACGTCAACATTTACGCGGGACGCGCCGGACATGCTGGCGAAATTGCTGTCGGAATATTTGCTGGGGATTGGGCTGCCCATAGGAATGATGGGGATGGCCTTGCGCTCCATGGTGGCGAGGTTTGTGACGGCTTCTGTGCCAAAGATTTGGCGTGTGATTTGGCCGACTTTTACGTTGGAGTTTGGCAGGTGAATGAGATAATTATATATGCTCGCACCCATTGCGACGGATTTTGCGGGGTCGGTGGCGCGGTACGGCTCTTTTATAAAGCCCGCAACCATGCGGCGCACCATGGGGATGAGTGTGGAGCCGCCTACGAGGACGACCTTGGAGATTTCGTCTGCGGCTACGTCTGCGCGTTTTAGGGCTTCTTCTATGATGTCGCGGCTGCGGTCCACGTATTTGCGTATCATCGCCTCAAATTCTTCGCGGGTGATTTCTGCGTTTAGGTTTTTGGGAACGCCGTCCTCGCCTATGACGAGGGGGTTAATGCGGACGGTGGCTTTGTTTGCGCCGGAAAGCTTCTTTTTAACCTGCTCGGCTTCGGCCTTCAGCTTTTGCATTACGCGCTTGCGCTCGGCGTTGTCGAGGGCGTCGAGGTCTACGCCGCTTTCTTCCGTGAATTTTTCTTTTAGCCAGCGCACAAGCTCTGCGTCGAAATCGTCGCCGCCGAGATTCATGTCGCCTACGTCGGATAGCTCTTGGAAGACTTCTTGGCCGCTTTCGTCGAGCTTAACCTTTAGGACACAGGCGTCGAAGGTTCCGCCGCCGAGGTCGTATACAAGCAGCGTCTGCGCGTAGCTTTGGCGATATCCGTACTCGATAGCGGCCGCAAGCGGCTCACTAAGAAGGTAAACATTTTTGAAGCCCGCCAAAAGCCCCGCCTGCTGCGTAGCAAAAATTTGACGGTCGTTGAAATATGCCGGGTGCGTAATCACAACCTCGTCGAATACCTCGCCCGCTTGCTCCTCGGCGGCTTTTTTAAGCGTACCCAAGATGGCCGCGCTTACTTCTTCGGGCGTTTTTTCCAGCTCGCCGATGTTTATTTTTTCTCCGCCGCCCATAAGACGCTTTACCGATAAAACCGTGCTTTCCGGGTAGATAATCGCGCCCGCTTTTGCCTCCGCTCCAACAATTACTCCATCCTCATGGAAACATACAACCGACGGTAAAATCTCGTCCGTTCCGTCCACCTTTACAACGTCCAAGGCGTCCTTCTTGTCATTGTAAATAATCGCCGCCGAGTTTGTTGTGCCAAGGTCTATGCCTAAGTAGCCCATTTGTTACCTCCTCTATTCTTGTGTTTCATTTTTTTCCTGTTCTTTGTAAAAATCCACACTTGCCATTGGCTTATATATCGCAAATCTCATTTTCTTCATTATAAATGATGTCTTGCACGCTCTGCGGAAGTTTATCACTTCCTTCAAACAGCCATAATGCGGTATGCGTGTCTAACAAGTATTTCATTACATATACTCCTTAAAATCGTCAAGAGGCTCGTTAAAATCGTCGGGGACATTTATTTTTCCTTTTAGGCAACCAAATGCTGCGCGACGGTCTTTTTTCTGTACGGAGACGAGGGCGTCTTGAATGGTTTTTCGTAAAAGCATGTTGATTGCTGTGGACATATCAAGACCCAGCGCGTCAAAGATGTGCTGGGCTTTGTTTTTCAAGTCGCTTTCTATGTTGATTGTTATAGTTTCCATGTGATTCTCTCCTTATGTTGCCACGCGTTACTTTTCCGCTTTGTGCATTTTCATCACAACAGGAAAAGTAACGCTTTAGAATGTCATCGGATGTAACATTTTTTGGTATGAATAGCTGGTTTTGGCGTACTCGGCTTTTTCTTCGTAAAACCTGTGGGCGTCTTTTCTTTGTACGCCGGAGATTAGCCATACGCAGCTCATTTTGTTTTTGTTTGCGAGGTCTTCGATGTGGGAGAGCAGCGTTTTTCCGTAGCCCTTGCTGCGGTGGTTTTCGCATACTACCAAGTCGTGGACGTAGATGTGTTTTCCATAATATAGGTTTATCTGCTCGACAAAGCCTGCGTATGCCAAAATTTCTTCGCCGTCGTATAAACACGCCACCTGATAGCCCTGTGACATCATTGTTTTTGCCGTGTTTATATATTGCTCAAGGGTTAGGTGAGGGCGTAGTTGGCTTATTACGGGGTAGGCTTGGTGTAGTTGGTCGGCGGTTAGTTTTTTTATTGTCATATTTTATCCTCTTGTGCCGCAACATCCGCAGCCGCAGCAGCTACCGTCAGGCCCGCAGCCTCTTTCCATTACTTCAAGCATGGGGTGGTCGGCTCCTGCCGATTCTTCCGAAGCAATCATGCTGCGTGCCTCACCGCCGGAAGTATAAATAATGCCGCATTCCGGGCATGTCGCGGAAAATATCGCAATATTTTGCGAAACGATACGATTATCGTCTGCTTGCGCTTCTGCTCTGTCGTCGGCCAAATGCGCTCGCTCGTGTGCCACAACATATGCCGTCGCATTACCGGCAGAAGGCCGCGAAACCCCACCATCGCTACATATATAAGCGCGGGTGGCACATGTGTTGCACACGCCGTTTGCACCGTCCATCGCATCTACATGCCTGTTATACATCCCCTGCGCCTCGGGCGTAATCCCCAGCAAATCCATGGGACCCGTTTGGTTTGCCGCTGCGGCAAGCGGTGTTAGTGCGGGCGAGGCCGCGAGCGGTGTCTGTGCGGATGGTGCGGCAGTTGGTGCTTGCGCAGGTTGTGCCTGTGCAGGCATAAAAGATGCGTACCTAAGCATGATTGGTTGTCCTTGAATAGTCATTTCAATACCCCCCTATTTCTTAATTTATTATTTAGCTGTTAACCCCGGCTGTAGGAAATGGCAGAACACGGAAGGAGAAGAGGGAAAATCCTTCTTCCCAAGCAGCATGGACTTGATAGATGTAAACGTAGCCATCTTCCCTGATGGTAAACCCGTCTACGGTTGATTCGACCGTTTCATAATATCCTGCGGCGTCTTGTGAGCCTTGGTTTTCGATATGAGACTCGTTCCACCTAACGACCGAAACAGATTGTGGCGGTGTGTTAAAGTTAAATTCGATGTTGCTTGGTGAAGAACGTAGACTTATTTCTGCATACGGACTAAAGCAAGCTCTCGTAAGCTGTAGCGGGTGCAGAGAATCGGTCATTATTGCTTCGTCCGCTGTTGTCCAGTTTGTAACACCTTGGATTGGGGTGAGCTGCGGATACCACGGCGCGCTTATGGAGAGTGTCGGCCACGATACCGGCTCGTCTTGGTTTCCACAGCCACTTAATGCAAGTATAAATATGAATATGGTTAATGCCTTCATCACGCAACTCTCCTCTCTAATACTATCCCAGCTCCGCCCGTTTAAACCTATTAGGGTCGAAGCTCTCCTTGTAGCCGCTTGCGGGGAATTCTTCTCCCATGCCTACGTCTTCTACTTGGCCGCGTACCAGGCCGCCTTCTTCTTCTACCATTAGGGTAATGCGGAGCTTTGTTTTGCCGCTTGGTCGCTCCGGAAGGCCTTTTATGGAAACTTCGCCTATTAGCTTGCAGGCTTCGAATGGGTCGTCTTGTTGTATTCTTTCCAAAATGCGCAGATCCAGGCCTGTCATTTCTTCCGGGGTTGTGCCGGAGAGGGTGAATACATGGGATTTTTTTGCCAACGCGTATGACGTGCCGCGGCGTATCATGGGGAAAAACTGCTTTTTGCCCCCCGTGCCGCTTAGCTCCAGGCCTATGTCGTGGGAGACGGTGACTTCAAACTCCACGGAGATTTTTTCCGATTCCAAGTCGGGGTGAGAAAGCAGACCCATTTTCATAGCGGCGTAGTATGTCGCGCCCAGGGAAATATCCAGCGCAGGCCGCTCCGAAGAATAAATTTTGCTCTCATCGCTGAAAATATCTAAAAGCATTTCGCGCACCCATGGCATTTGCGCGCTTCCGCCTTCCAGCAGAACGCGGTCTATGTCGGATGGGGTAAGGCTGCCCGTGTAGGTTTCGCGAAGGGCTTTTAATACAAGCTTGCGTGTTTTTTCTATGAAAGGTTTGATTTGTGTATGAAATTGCTCCCTCGTAACCTGCTCCACAAAGGGCGGGATACAAAACGTAAACGGAATCCTAAAGCTCTGGACGCCGCTGAGCCGCTCCTTTGCCTCGCGGGCGCGGGCAATGAGTTCTACTTGGTTTTCGATGGCGAGTTCGGACGCGGGCTGTCCTGTTTTGTTTTGGATGAAGGTTTTACAGGCTTCTATTAGGAAGTCGTCCACATCGTCGCCGCCGTGATAGGCTTCGCCCCCCTGCGAAATTACTTGCAGCTTTATCCGTGCGTCGTCCCGCTCCATGATATGGAAAAGCGTGATATCCAGCGTTCCGCCGCCAAAGTCGAATACCATTATACGCTCGCCCTCGTTTAGCTGGTGTCTAAAATTATATGCAAGTGCCGCCGCATTTGGCTCTTTTATCAGACAGATTAGCTTATCCGCTATGCCCGCAATTTCGCAGGCACGGACGGTGGCTTTTTGTGCCGCGTCGTCAAAGTCGTAGGGTACGGATACCACAAGCCCTGCAATCTCAGCCTTGGGGTTTAGGTTTTGGGCGTGGGAGACAAGCTCGGATAGAATTTTTGCAGAAACTTCTTCCGGCAGATAGTCCTTGCCGCCCAAGCGGACGGTTTTGTCCGTTCCCATGTCGCGCTTTATTGAGCGGATTGTGGTTTCCGGGTAGATTTTCATGCTTCGGTAGGCTTCTTCGCCTATTATCCATTCTTCGTTTTCCGATGGGGCTCCGCCCCAAGCCCCGCCGCTATGGCGGGCAAAGCCCGCCGCCGCTTCCTCGGCTGCGCCTCCGGGACGCGCCACAGGCGCGTAGTCAGCGTCCGTACGATACTGCACCACCGACGGCAACGGAATTTTGCCAAAGCCATTGCTTACGTCAATAGCCTCGGGGCGACTGTTGCCATTATCCCAGTAGCTTATTACCGAGTTTGTTGTGCCAAGGTCTATGCCCAAGATGTACCAGTCTTCGGGCAGTGTTCCCTTCTCTTCTATTTGTTTACGATAGTTTTCCCAAGTCACTTGCGTCTTCCTCTCGTGGCTGCAAAAATTTGGTTGCTTCATTGTAACTGTTTTATAAGAAAAAATCCAGCTAATACCAAGTTTCTGATATAATAAAGCTACTATCCATCGAAAGGAGTGAGAAAATGTCTTGCAAACATTTCGGAAGGTGCGGAGGGTGTACATACTTGGACATCCCTTACGAAGAAGAGCTTACAATAAAAAAAGGCCATTTGGATGAAGCATTAGGCGAATACGCCCGCTATCTCGGCATTCTCCACCCCGCGCCGCACCCGGAAGCCTACCGCAACAAAATGGAGTTAGCCTTCGGTGACGAAGGCAAAGACGTCTGCCTAGCCCTCGGAATGCGAAAAAAGCGAAGTATGTACGAAGTAGCAACCCCAACAAACTGCATACTAATCTGCCAAGACTTTAAAAAATTAATAACCCACGTACTGAAATTTTTCCGAGCCACAGACGAAAAATTCTTCCACAGAAAACTACACACAGGTACACTACGCCACCTAACCCTAAGACGCGGCGAATTTACAGGCGAAATCCTATTAATGCTATCCACCACCTCCACCCTGCAAACCTCACTGACCCCACTTGTCACCTCCCTCCTCGCCCTCCCCCTCGAAGGCAAAATCGTAGGCATACTACACGCCAAAAACGACGGAGTAGCCGACGCCGTAAAAAACGAAAACATAACCCTTCTGCACGGTCGCGACTACTACAACGAAAAAATCTGCGGCCTAAGCTTTAAAGTATCAATGTTCTCATTCTTCCAAACCAACTCACGGGGCGCGGAGGTGTTGTATGATGTTGTGAGGAAGTTCGCGGGGGCTTTGCCCAAGAGCGCAGCAAGCGAAGCGCGCGCGCTATCACGCCCCCACGAGCTTTTTGAAAAAAGCTCGGCAAAAACTGACATTGGGTTGGATTTGTATTGCGGAACAGGGACAATTGCGCAAATCGTCTCCCCGTCATTTAAAAAGGTAATCGGGGTGGAGATTATCGAGGACGCAATCTTGGCCGCTCGCGAAAACGCGGAGTTAAATAATATCCAAAACTGCGAATTCCATGCGTGTGATGTCGCGGAAATTTTAAATTCGACCGAGGGCGCGGATGTGATAATCGTAGACCCGCCACGCAACGGCCTGCACCCCAAGGCTCTCGAAAAACTCGCCGCACTTCCCGCAGAACGGCTAATATATGTCGCCTGCAAGCCAAAATCCTTTGCACGCGACTTGCCCACCCTGCTGGCGGCGGGCTATACCTTGCAAAAAATCGAGGCTGTGGATATGTTTCCGCGTACGCCGCATGTGGAGGCGGTGGCGTTGTTGCGCCGGGTCGATACTTAACGTAGGCTAACTTTCCTCTCCTCCCATTAAAAATCCAGTTTAGCGTATATTCTTCTTGTGATGAGGTATGAAGCAATAAAAACAATCCCGGCGATAACGATTTGCAATAGTGAAATAATTTCCTGTGATAAAAACGCTCGATTGCCTACCCAAGAAACAAGTTGAAAAATTCCCGCCGCTGAAAGCATACACACCAAAAAAAGTGCCTGTTCGCTACTCTTACTCTTACCCGGTTTTGTACAAGCAAGAGGATAAATTAGCCCTGTCGCGATTAAAACAAGTGCGAAGTAAAGCGTAAGCATTTCAAGCCCGGCCGAAACAAACAAGTCCAACATATTTTCATGCAATGCAAAGCCTATGCTCGAAATTATGCCAATAAGAACAATCCCCATTATTAAAGCAATCACTATGCTAAGATAGTTGGCGGTAGCAACCTCTTTTCGTTTCAAAGGCATAGTAATTTGGAATCGTTCCCATTTCATGCCGCCCTTGCCACCCAATAAAATGACGGCAGGGGGAAAACTTATTGCTACCAACAAAAAGAACATGAAAATATTGGGGCTTCCGGTAATCAAAAACCAACTGCCAAGCAATAAGCAAAATAGGAATACGAGCGATAAATTTCCGCTTGCGGAGTAAAAAGAGTAGGCTAACATTCCTTTTAACGGGCTTCTTGTTTTCATTGTGGCTTTTCCCCTTTCACAAGCATAAGCATAATTTCTTCAATGGAAATATTGTCAATTACAATATCCCGATACTTCTTTTCGGCGGCTTGCTTGTCGGAAACAAGTACGTCAATTTGATAATCGTGCTTTCTGTATGCAAGAATATCTTTTTTGTCTATTTCCGTCAGTTGCGCCGACTTGCAACGCATAACACCGTAATTGTAAATCAAATTATCTTTGCTTTCGCTAAAAATAATTCTGCCTTCATGGATAAAGGCTATATAATCCGCTACTTTTTCAAGGTCTGACGTTATGTGCGACGACAAAAGAATAGAATTATTTTCGTTTTGAACAAAGTCCAAAAATACATCTAATATTTCTTCACGGAAAATCGGGTCTAACCCGGATGTGGCTTCATCTAAAATTAAAAGCCTTGGGCTGTGGGATAATGCCGCCGCAACGCCCAGCTTCATTGTCATACCTCTTGAAAACGCCTTTACTTTCTGGTTTTTAGGCAGCTTAAATTTATGCAAATACTTATTGAATAAAGCACTATCCCACTTAGGGTAGATGTGCCGCATTGCAGAAGAAATTTTTGACGCAGTTAAATGTTCGGGGAAGCTGTTTGTATCAAGAACAACGCCAATCTCACTACGAATGTCGGTACTGTCGTCTGTCATATCCTTACCGAAAATTTTTACCGTTCCTCTGTCTTTGATAATCGTGTTGAGAATACAACCTATCGTTGTAGTTTTGCCCGCGCCGTTTTCGCCAACAAAACCCATAATTGCCCCGCTTGGTATGGAGAAAGAAATATCCTTTAAGCAAAAATCCGAGTTTTTATATTTTTTTGTCAAGCCTTGCACTTCTAAAATCGTGTTCATGTTTAGTCATCTCCTTGATAGAAAATCTTTAACATCTCAACAAGCGTATCAATGGGAATATCGTAGGTCCTTCCGATTTCGGCGGCTTCCTGCAAATGCTCTTCTGCTCTGCGTTGCTGTTCTTCTTGAACAAAGTCTTTATTTTGTGCCGAAACAAAACTGCCACGCCCGATGGTGGTTTCAATAAATCCGTCTCGTTGCAAATTTTCATATGCCGCTTTAACCGTAATTACACTTACATGAATTGATTTTGCCAATGCACGCATCGAAGGAAGCGGTGCGCCTGTTTGCAATTCGCCATTCATTACCATTGCCTTTATCTGCGTTGTTATTTGGTCATATATGGGCTTGCTTGTATTGCTGCTGATGATAATATTCAGTGCAATCACCCCCTTGTGTTTTGACTGTGCATATTGGATAATCACAATATACCATCATGGATATTTAAATGTCAAGCATGAACGCAACAACGGTTTGACGATTTTGGCGAAATAAGTGCGGACTTATTGTAAGCGTCAAACAGATACCCTAAAAATTGTAAAAACAATTAGGTTGATATATAATTTCAAAGAAGCATTTAAATATAAAATCGGAGGTCGTTATGAAAAGAATAATCTCAACAAACAAAGCACCTGCGGCGATAGGGCCGTATTCTCAAGCCACCGTACATAACGGTGTGATTTATGTATCGGGTCAACTGCCTATAGACCCTGCCACGGGAGAGTTATCCACCGGCAACATCACTGAACAAACCAATATTGCAATGAGTAATTTAAAAGCAATAGTTGGAGCCGCGGGTAGCAGCATGGATAAAATATTAAAATGTACTATTTTATTAACCGATATGGCACATTTTGCAGAAATGAATGAAGTTTACGGCAAATTTTTCTCTAACGAACCGCCTGCAAGGATTTGCTACCAAGTATCTGCCTTACCAAAAGGCGCGATTGTAGAAATTGATTGTATCGCGGCAGAATAAATGAATCCGTCGTACAAAATAAAAAAATCCAAGCAACGATAGTGTAAACAGCAATCGTGCTTGGATTTTTTTATTTTTAACGCAACTTAATCACTGAAATGTTTTAGGGTCGGTGTAGCCCGGTTTTATCAGGACATTATCCTTGTCTTTTATATGCTCGTTGTAAACGCTTTCCCAGCCGTCAAAGGAATACTCCTCTACGCTGACAGAAATGTATTTTTCGGGCTTGCCCAGCGTTGTGTTTATTACTGCACTTACTTGTTTCGCAGCTTCCTGTAATTGTTGGGGAGACGCACCTTTTATTGCTTTAATGACCACATGCGGCATTTTGATTTGCTCCTTTGCAGTTTTTATTTATTCTATCATAGTTTTAACTGCATATGAAGCCGAATGGAGAGTTTGTCACTCACTATAGCGGATTAATTCGAAATCGGCCTCGCCTATCGCAAAAAACGCGGTGAGGCGTTCGCGATTTTTTGCTCTGCCGAGACCGTTTCTCATTTAATCCGCTTTAGCCGGATAAAATTAAAAAAGTATGCTTGAACATTACAAAAAAAAGCCGTACAATGACATATTCCAAGAATTTGTCAAAGGAGCAAACGAATGAGCCGTAAGCCGTTGTTACTTGAAAAATGGGACTTTATCGTATTGCTGGGAGAATCCGGCGGCGGTAAGGGTACACTTGTACAAAATATTTTGCGTTACTGGTTGCCGGATTTGTGGACGGCCAGCATGGGCGAGATTTTTCGCAAAAAAGCCAAGGAAGACCCCGAGCTAAAGGAACTCACCGAAAAAGGAATCCTCGTAGGTAACGAAAAAGCAACCGAGATTTTTCGCGAGTTCGCGCTTAAAAATACGCCGGGGCTGATAGATGGCTACCCACGTAATCGCGGGCAGGCGATAGACCTTATTCGCTTTGCCAAGGAAAACGACTGGCGTATACTGGTAGTGGACATCAACTGCCGCATAGAAACAATAATCGCACGTCTTCTCGCACGACAACGCGCCGACGACAACCTAAACATCGTATACAAACGCCACACGGCACATAAGGAGCTGCACCCCGCTGTGATGGAAGAAATTAAGACCCGCCCCGACCTGTTTGACGTGATTGCATTGGACGGTAATCACCATTCTGAGATAGTGTTTACGAGCTTTTTGCTTAGTGTGTTGCGGCTGGTGGATATGCTTTACTTTTATGATATGTCCGATATCAAAACCACCTTTGCGGTGCATGACGACGAGACTACGATTAATCCTGCAATCAACCGCTGGGTATGTGGATTTTTACAGAGTATTCAAAGAAAGTTAAATACAAAAAAATAATTTTTTGGAGGGGTTTTTATGTTAATCAAGCCTTACGAAAAGCGCATTTCCATCCGCACCAGTCTCATGGGTGTTACAGCAAAAATCAGCAAAGACGGCAACACATGGGAGGATGTAGCAGAAAAAGACATCTCCGACAGCGGCATAGGCTTTGAGGCGGTCGGTGACCATAATGTGAACGACATACTAAAAATAGAGTTCGACGTGTCCGACCATGTGCATAAGATGTCATTTGCTTGTGACATAAAAGTGAAATTTAAGACAGGACGCGCCGAGGGCAAGCATTTTTACGGTGCTAAATTCCAAAATATTTCTAAATCCGACCATACAAGCCTTGCTGTTTTAATAGAGCTGCTTGCGACAAGATACCCCACGCTTCTGATGCAATGATAGAGGTAAAAGGGCTAACAAAAAAATACGGAAAATTTTTGGCAAACGACGATATAAGCCTACACCTCGGAGCAGGTGAGCTTGGTGTGCTTTTGGGGCCAAACGGAGCGGGAAAGTCCACATTGATAAAATCCATATGCGGGCTTTTGCGCTTTAAGGGCGAAATCACCATCGGCGGGTACAATAACCGTTCTCTTGAGGCAAAGCGGATACTTGGTTATGTGCCGGAAATCGCTGTGCCGTATCCTATGCTAACGGTGTACGAGCATATGGAGTTTATTGCCCGCGCCTATAAATTAGATGGCTGGGAAGAACGTACAGAGGCGTTGCTCACCCGCTTTGATATGGCGGACAAAAGAAACAAGCTGGGCAAGGAGCTTTCCAAGGGAATGAAGCAGAAGGTTAGCCTATGCTGCGCAATGCTTCCGCAGCCAAAGGCAATCATTCTCGACGAGCCGCTAAGCGGACTCGACCCCCACGGCATACGAGAACTGCAACAGGCCATATCCGACATAAAATCCGAAGGCACAAGCCTGCTGGTAAGCACCCACATGATAGACACGGTAGAAAGCAACTGGGACGTAACCTTTATAATGAAGAAAAGCAAGCTCGTCCGAGAATGCCGCCGCTTGGAACAAACCGAGACATTGGAAGACATCTACTTCTCCCTATTCGAAGCGGGTGAGTTGGATGAATAGCCTCACATATCTGCTAATCCGCAGTACGATAAACAAGATAAAGGAAGTGCTTAAAAGCCCGGGCAAGCTGATTGCTTATGGGCTTGGCATTGCTTTTATCCTTTTTTTTGTGGGGATTTCTGTGTTTACGGGTGGGGCGGCTTATGAAGATGCTGCCCCACCAAATTTGCTTACGCTAAAGGCCATTTTGTTTGGGTTTTTCACGCTTACTTTTTTTACTACTTCGCTGGCGGGGCTGAAGGGGACTTCTGACTATGGTATGGAGGACGTTAATTTTTTGTTTGTTTCTCCTATACGGGCCAGGACTATTTTGCTTTACGGAATAATCAAGTCGTTTAGGACTATTATCATCGGTAGCTGGTTTGTGCTTTTTCAGGCGGGGTGGTTGCAGAGTGGCTTTGGTGTTAATATGGGCGGCGTTTTTTTGCTTTGGCTCGGGTATGTGGTGCTTGCGCTGGCTTGCCAAATGCTCAGCATTTTTATGTATGCCATGACTAACGGGAACAGGCGTAGGATTTTTATTGCAAAGCTTTGTATCGCCGCGGCTTTTGTGCCTGTGGCGGTTTTGGCCGTTTATCATTTTTTTGCGGGGGCGGGGTTCGACGCGGTGTTTGGCTCGCCTGTTTTTGATTTTACGCCCATTGTGGGCTGGGGGGCGGCTGCGGCTGTCGCGCTTATTACGGGCGAAGGGCTTGTTGCGGCATTTTTCTTTGGGCTGCTTTTGGTGTTTGGGGCGGTGCTTGTTGCTATTATTTATGTGAAAGACCCCGACTTTTATGAGCATGTGGCAGGTGCTACGCAGACTATTTTCGAGACTAGGCAGGCGGTGCAGCAGGGTGATGTGCAGGCCGCATTAGGTAAATCCGATAAAAAAGTGCGCGTACGGGGTACCGGACTAAACAGGGGCTTTGGTGCAAGTGTGTTTTTTTACAAGCATTTGCGCGAAAGCTTTAGGACACGTCTTTTTGGGATTTGGGGAGTGCCTTCGTTTTTGTATATCGCGGGGGCGGGGTTTTTTGGCTTTATTTCTCTGCGAAACGGCGAAACCGGCGATGCTGTTGTACTTACCATTTTAAGCATTATGCTTTCTATCACGCTTTTTACCTCAAGCACTTGGCGCGGCCAAATGGAGCTTACCGGTCATTATATTTATATGATTCCGCAAAGCCCGCTGAAAAAATGGCTTTTCGCTCATATGGAGGTCCTCCTAAAGTTTTCTGTGGAGGGTGTGCTTATTTTTGCCGCGCCTTGGTTTGTACTTGGCGGCTCTCCCGTTAATTTTATCGCTGCCGCGCTTATCTATATAACCTTCGCGTTTTATATGCTTGGCACGGATTTGGCCTTTATGCGGCTTACGGGTATTGCTTCCCGCTCGGTTTTGCTTTCTATTTTGATGCTGTTTATGTATGTTTTGCCGCTTATACCCGGGCTGGTGGCCGCTATCGTCGTAGGCGTGATAGTCGGCGGAGCCTTTGGACTTACGATTGGGTTGATTATTTTCGCGCTTTGGCAGGTTTTTGTCGGGCTTATTTGCTTTATCGTTTCGAAAGGAATGTTGCATGATTGTGATATTCTTTCGCTTGACGCGCTTACTAAAAATTTGTAACGAGGTGGATTATGGAAAAATCTAAAATAGCTATAACTTTTGATGACGGGCCAACCGAGTTTACCACGCGGGTTTTAAACGCGCTGGAAAAGCATGGTGTGCCTGCAACTTTTTTTGTGATTGGCAGCAAAATCGAGGGTAATGAAGAAATATTAAAACGCTCACACACCATGGGCAATGAAATATTGCCCCACGCATGGAATCACCCCGACTTACGCACGCTCTCTCCCGACGAAATTAAAAAGGAATTAACAGATACCGCCGAGCAGATACGCTCCGTGCTTGGCGATTTGCCCATGAATATGTACCGCCCGCCCTACGGCTATTTTGACGATAAGGTGAAAACCGCCTCCGCCGAAATCGGAATGTCGCTAATCAACTGGTCGATAGACACGCTGGACTGGGAAAACAAAAACGCAGATATCATATACGACCGCACAATGGAGCGTCTGCACGACGGTGCGATTATTCTTTGCCACGACGCTTATGACTCCACGGGCAAGGCTGTGGAGCGGTTGCTTCCTGTTTTGATGGAGAAGTATGAGTTGGTTACGGTTTCTGAGCTTTTAAGCGGGTTTAATTTGCAGCCGGGTAAGGTTTATGATAATTGCAGCGAAGAAACACGGTTGGATTGGGGTACTTGGGGGTAAAAATGGATTTATTAGAAGAAAACCGCGAAAAAGTCCGTAGGGAAGCCCCGCTTGCGGCACGAATGCGCCCGTCGTCTCTTTCGGAGTGGGTGGGGCAGGAGCATATAATAGGAAAAAACACGCTGCTGACCCGTGCGATACGTGCGGATAAGTTGACTTCGCTTATTTTTTACGGGCCGCCGGGGACGGGTAAAACTACGCTTGCTTCTGTGATATCTGCTGCTACGCAGGCTTTTTTTGTACAGATTAATGCTACGGCGGCGGGGGTAAAGGATATTCAGAGGGCGGTGGAGGAGGCAAAATCTGCGATTGCGTTATACGGCACTCGCACGATTTTATTTGTGGACGAAATCCACCGCTTTAATAAGCTGCAACAAGACGCGCTGCTGCCCTATGTGGAAAACGGCACGGTTATTTTGATAGGCGCGACCACGGAAAACCCGTATTTTGAAGTAAACAAGGCGTTAGTATCGCGCTCTATGATTTTTGAGTTGTTTCCGCTTACGCGGGAGAATATCTTGTCGCTGCTGCACCGCGCATTGGAGGACAAGGAGCGCGGATTGGGTGATTATTTGATTGACGCGCATGAGGATGCGTTGGATTTTCTTGCGGATAAGGCTAATGGTGACGCCCGTGCCGCGCTTAATGCGCTGGAGCTTGCCGCCATTACATCCGAGGCGGACGCAAAGGGGCGTATTGTCCTCGATTTGGAGGTCGCCGCCGCGTGCATTCAAAAGCGCGCCCTTATGTATGAAAAAGACGGCGACAATCACTACGACACCATCTCGGCCTTTATAAAGAGTATGCGCGGGAGCGACCCCGACGCAGCCGTTTACTACCTCGCCAGAATGATACATGCAGGCGAAGACCCAAAATTTATTGCACGTCGCATAGTAATCTGCGCGTCGGAGGATGTAGGCAATGCCGACCCCCACGCGCTACAGGTAGCGGTGGCGGCGTTGCAGGCCGTACAATTTATAGGAATGCCCGAAGGCAGAATAATTCTGTCGCAAGCCGTAACCTACATCGCCTGCGCGCCAAAAAGCAACGCCGCATACGTTGCCATAGGCGAAGCCATGGCCGACGTAGAAAACACACAAATCAAAACCCTTCCCATACATCTGAAGGACCCCGGCTTTGGCGGCGGCAAGCCGTGGGGCGTAGGCAACGACCTCGGCCACGGCGACGGCTACAAATACGCCCACGACTTCCCCGGCCACTACGTGCCGCAGGATTATCTTCCCGAGGAGTTAAAAGCCCGCACCTACTACCGCCCCACAGAAAACGGCGTGGAGCGCAAAATAAAGGAAGCCCTAAAGGCTCTGAGGCCGGGCAGAAATTACACATAAAAAAACCCGCTCAAGCCAGTATCCATGCGGGATGGAAAGGTTCCGCCCAAAACATCAAATCATTCTGCCGCAAATTTGCCACAATTTTTCGGAGAATTTAACACAATTGTCGTTGTATAATAGGATTAAATAACGTATATTATGCAGGACATAAACGAGGAGGCGGTATTATGAAAAAACTATTAGCAGGTATATTGTTTTTCACATTTTTTGCCATTGCACCCACAGGGGTAGCGGCGATGGCACAAGCACAGGAGAGCAACGCAGGGGTTTATTCCTTTGACGAGGCTTTAGAATTGCTGCTGGAAGACAATCTGGTTGTACGCGAGCTGGAAACGGCTGTCCGCAATCTGCGGATACAGCATACGGAGCTGCAAAACGACTTGCGACGCCTGGAAAGCGGCGACACACGCAGAGAACTGCTTAACCAGATGTTTTCTGTTTTGCATGAGCTGGAAATGGGACTGTTTTTTGCTTCCGATATGCAAAGCACCATAGCTGCGCAAACCGATATGGCTACACAGGCGATGGTTGGTGCAATGCAAGGCGCGACCTTGGGTGTGGTGGGCAGTGACGAGGTTGGATTTCTTATGCATTCCGTGGCGGTGGGCAATAACGCACAGGCCGCTTTGCAACAGGAAATGACAACAATAGAAGGCCATCGCAACATGCTGATGGAAGAGCTTAGGCTTCTGCAAGACGACGAGTTTTTTGAAGAAATGCAGGACAATGTACGCTTTGCAGTAAGAGAACTCGGCCGTGTGCTGGAAGGCCTGCAAATGCAACAAAGCATTGTAGAAACCTCCATGGAACACGCGCTGCGCACCATGCTTTCTGTGCTTGCGGAGCTTACCTCGGCACGCGAAATGCTGGAGGCCGACCTAAACCACGCACAGGCAAACCTTAAAAGGCTGGAGATTAGCTACTCTCTTGGGATGTTGTCGTCACGCGATATGCGTGCAATCAACCACCAGATAACATCCGGCTTTGTCCACCTGGATACCATCGACAGAAATATCAATGCAATCATGCAAAATCTTAACAATATGCTCGGCCTGCCGATTACACAGCAAACGGTAATCGACTTCGACCTCACCATCGCAGAAATCCCCGAGGATTTTGACGCACATGTTGACGAACTGGTAAGAAATGCATTCTCGGTACGGCAGGCACAGCTAACCCTAACCTCGGCACTTGAGGCAAGGCGCAACTACACAGGCAACGACCGCGACATAAGAATAACCGACCGCGAACGCCGCAACGCCCAAGAAGCAATAAACGCAAGCACCGTAACAGACGGCGGCGAAGCCATACTGGAGCTGCGCGAGCGTATCGCACTACAAGACGCCGTAGAAAACGCACGCACCGCCATAGCACAAGAAAAACGCACCGTAGAAAATAATGTACGCCTAGCCTTCGCAGAGCTTGACGCACTATTCCAACAAGCCGAAATACAAGAAAGAAACCTTGCCGACGTACAAGACGCCCTCGAAGTCGTAACCGTACGACAGGCCGCAGGCCACGCAACATTCTTCGATGTGTACGAAGCAGAGCTTGCCGTAGCCCGCGCAGAACAAGGCATGGAAAGCATCAAAAATCAAAAATGGCTACTGTCATTCCAACTACAACACACTTTTTTACTGTAAATACTAATTTAAAACCTTGGGACTCCGTCCCAAACCCTGCTCGCTTTTTGAAAAAAGCGAGGCAAAAACTTTGACATTAAAAAATCGTGCGTACGCACGATTTTAAGATAAAGTTTTGATGAAACTTTTTCAAAAGTTTCCGGGGTGCGGGGTGGAACCCCGCGGTTTTGACCTTTGAAGTGATAAATGAGGGGGATATTATTTTGAAAAGAAAATGGATTTTGTTGCCGATTGTTTTTGTGTTTGTGATGTCGCTTACGGGTTGCTCGGGTAATGAGACCGTGGCGGCGTTTCATGCTAATGACAATGTTATGGTTAATACGATAAGCCCGTTGCAGGGGGATATTTCTGTGGTGGGTGAGTATATTGGGGTGATACAGCCGATACAGCAGGTGGCGGTTTTGCCGCGTTTGATGGGTGAAGTTACCGGGGTGTACGCTAATGTAGGCGACTTTGTAGAAGAAGGCGACATTCTTTTTACAATTGATACGACGGAGCTTGAAATAAACATCGCAACGCTGGAGGCGCAACTGGAAGTGCAGGACGCAACCGTGCGTGCGGCACAAACGGGTGTACGGCTGATAGATGGTTCTGCAATGCAAAGCCAAATTATCCAGGCGCAAGGCGGCGTGGCACAGGCAGAAGCCGCGATTAAGCAGGCTACGCTTAATGTTGAGCAGGCTCTTATCGGTATCGAGCAGGCGCAGCTTGGCTACGATATGGCGGAGCAAGGGCTTAGGGATACGACGATTTTGTTTGAGGCGGGCATTGTAACGAGGACTGTCTTTGACCAGGCCGAGGCGGGCTATAAAAATGCTGCGGCGGGCTTGGAGCGTGCGTTGAGCGGCTATACGATGGCGCAAATAGGGTTGTCGCAGGCGGAGCTTGGGCATTCTCAGGCATTGGAAGGCCAAAGGATTTTGCTGGAGGAGGCTCCGGGGGAAAACAGAACACGCGCACAGGACGGCTTGGCACAAGCTCAAGCTGCCAGAAATATAATTGTTGTAAACCTTGACGCCGTACAAGACAGGCTCGACGACGCCACAGTACGCGCACCCATAGGCGGCATTATTGAAATGCGCAATGTAGAAAAATTTGGCTTTGCGTCGCCACAAGCACCTGCGTTTTTGATTAGCGAGCAGAATGTTATGACGGTTACGTTTCGAGTGCCAAGGGCTTCGGCGGCGTATCTTAGTATCGGTGACCCGCTTACCGTACGTGACAGCGGCAAGGAGTTTGATGGCGCGATTTCCGAGATTTCTACCATGGTTGACCATGGTGGGCTTGTGACTGTTACTGCGGATATTCCTAACCCGCCTTCGTCCTTGCTTAGCGGCACAAATGTACGTGTGTTTGTTAGTGCGCAAAGTGCGGATAATACGCTTATTATCCCGCTTGGGGCTATCCACCATATCGCGGGTGTGCCTCATGTTTATGTTGCGGAGGCGGGAGTGGCAAGGTTAACCACTGTACAAACAGGAATTTTTAATGCGGATTATATTCAAATTTTATCGGGAATCGGTTCGGATTCCCGTGTTATAAACACTTGGAGTGCCAGATTAACCGACGGCGCAGCCATAGAGGTAATAAGGCACGGAGGGGAATAACAAATGATAAAGCTAACAGAAACCATTGTAAAAAGGCCTGTAGCCGCCTTGGTATGTATCCTTGCGGTAATCGTCTTTGGGGCAATGGCTATTTTCACCATGCCGCAAGAGCTTACACCCGACATGGAAATGCCCATGCTTGTAATTTCTACAATATATCCGGGAGCGGGGCCGGGGGATGTGGAAAGCCTTGTTACCGGCATCATAAAAGACGCCGTAAGTGCCGAAAGCGGCGTAAGGAGCGTAACCTCCCAATCCATGGAAAATGTTTCCTTTATTATCATGCAATTTGAGTACGGCACGGATATAGACAGGGCGTATAACCACGTAACCCGCAGCGTTAACGGGATTATTAACGACCTGCCCTCGGATGCGTTTACGCCCATCGTAATGACGCTGGATATTAACGCAATGCCCACAATGACGCTTTCTATAACCTCGCCTACGCGAGAAAATCTTCTGCATTCCGTAGAAGAAGAAATCGTACCCGCACTCACAAGGCTCGGCAGCGTAGCCGCTGTAGATGTATTTGGCGGCAGGGAAGAATACCTGCGCGTAGAGCTTGTCGAAGAAAGCCTTCGTGAGCATAGGCTTACCATGCATAATGTTATCGGGGCTTTGGCGGGGGTTAACCACACCGCACCCCTTGGGGCAGTCGCCTTTGGCAATATCGACCTTGCCATGCGCGTGCAGGTACGCCATGATACCATTGATTCTCTAAATAATATTCCGTTGAGCCTGCCTACGGGTGGCGTTGTGCGCCTTGGTGATGTGACTGATATTTTTATAAATACAGCCGAGCCAAGCTCGCTTTCTCGTCATAACGGCTCGGAAAATATTACGCTGCAAATCCAAAACCCGCAGGCTGTTTCTCCTAATGTTACTTCCAACGACGTACACAGGGTACTCAATACCCTGCGTGCAGAAAATCCCGATTTGTCCATTGTCGTAATTAACGATAACTCCGAGCTTATTGCAAGCTCCATCACCGCAGTTGCGCAAACGCTTGTTTTGGCTATAGGGCTGTCTATGCTTATTTTATTGCTCTTCCTTGGGGATATACGGGCTTGCCTTATCGTGGGTAGCTCCATGCCCATCTCGCTGCTTATTACATTTGTATTTATGGACTTTATGGGCTTTACCATGAATCTTATTACACTCTCCGGGCTGATAATCGGCGTGGGCATGATGGTGGATAACTCCATCGTGGTTATCGATAGCTGCTTTAGGGCGCGAAAAAACGCACGCAGCTTTGCCGAAGCCGCCGTCGAGGGTACAAAATTTGTTATGCTTTCTATTTTTGCGGTTACGCTTACTACCGTTGTGGTTTTTGTTCCGCTGGCTATGATTGAGGGTATGGCGGGGCAGATGTTTAGGCCGCTTGGACTGTCTATTGTTTTCGCGCTGGTGGCGTCGCTGATTTCTGCGATTTCGCTTGTGCCGCTGTTTTTTGTTCAGTTTAAACCCGTGGAAAGGGATAACGCGCCCGTTACTAAGATTTTTTCTAAGCTGGAAAACGGGTACGCTAAGCTCTTGGGGGTTATTCTTAATAAGAAGAAAACCGTGTTTACCATTACCATGGGTATCATGGCGTTGGCGATTTTCCTTGCAGGGTTTATGAATTTTGAGCTTATGCCTCCTATAGATGACGGGATTGTTGATATTTCTGTGTCCACGAGACCCGGGCTTAACAGGGACAGCTTGGACGCTATCTTAATGGAAATCGAAGAAATGGTTGCGCAGCACCCCGATGTTAATACTTTTTCGCTTACCAGCGGAAGTGGTGGGTCGTCTGTGTCGGCGTTTTTGCGCTCGGGCAGAGAGATGTCCACAAACGCCGTGGTGGAGCAATGGCGTTTTGAAACAATGCATATGGTGGACGCGGATATTAATATTTCTACGGGCGGCGCGTTTATGATGCCCGGCGCAGACGGCACGGATGTAACACTCTTTGGTTATACCCTGGATTTGGTACGGGAAGGCGCGGCAATGGTAGAAGACGTAATGCGCAGCCACCCCGATGTTATCCGTGTAAACTCAACGATTGCACGCGCAAACCCACAGGCAGAAATAGTCGTAGACCCGCTGATGGCAATGGCAGTAGGAATCACTCCGCAAATGGTAACGGGCAGTATCTTTCTCGCGCTTAACGGCACGGAGGCGGCAGAAATCACCATAGACAACCAGCATTTTGCCATCCGCGTGGAATACCCCCCCGGCCGCTACGAATCCGTTGCCGATGTTGCCAATATGATGTTAATGTCGGGTACGGGTGCGCTTGTTCCGTTGTCTTCTATTTCTACTATGGTATTTACCGATACCCCACAGACCATCACCCGCCAAAACGGACTGTACACCGTTACCGTTACCGCAGTAGTCACCGACGAAGCCCGCTTTACGGCACAGGCCGACATAGACGCGGGCGTGGCGGCATTGTTCTTCCCCGAGGGCGTGCATGTGGGCCTTGGTATCATGGAAGAAATGCAAAATGACGAGTTTGCCGCACTTGGGTTTGCTATTATTACCGCGATATTTTTGGTGTTTATGGTAATGGCGATTCAGTTTGAGTCGATTAGGCATTCTATCATGGTTATGACTTGTATTCCGTTGGCGGTTATCGGGTCTTTTCTGCTTATGTTTGTTACGGGGACTACCATTTCTATGGTGTCGCTGCTTGGGTTTTTGATTTTGATTGGGCTTGTTGTTAATAATGGGATTCTGTTTGTGGATACGGCAAACAGATACCGCGAAGAAATGGACTTGCGCGACGCGCTGATTTTTGCAGGCAAAATTAGACTGCGCCCTATTTTAATGATTACGCTTACCACCGTGCTTGCTATGATGCCGCTGGCTCTCGGGTGGGGCGATGAAATGATGCAGGGACTGGGCGTTACCGTAATCGGCGGGCTGTCCGCCTCTACACTGCTTGCGCTGCTGTTTTTGCCCACCTTCTATCTGATAATCGACGGCAACTCCGCCAAGAGAAAAGAGAAAAAACAAAAACGCCACGACAGGCGCGAGGAAAAAGTAAAAGCAATAGACAAAGGTGAAAAATGACAATTTTTACAGCAAGTGCATTTAGCAAAAATAATAAAGGCGGCAATATGGCAGGCGTAGGCTTGCTTAGCAAGGAATTGAGTAATCAACGTAAACTGGATATTGCCGCGCAGCTTGGCTTTTCTGAAACAGCGTATGTGACGGTAATAGGAGATAAGTTCCGATTTGAGTATTTTACGCCAACCGAAGAAGTCCCGCTTTGCGGCCATGCAACAATTGCGGCTTTTGTTGTTATCAGGGATAAGTTTTCGCCGAGTAAAGATACCTATGTTATCGAAACAAAAAGTGGCGATTTAAGCGTGACTTTAGACGGCGACATGATTTTTATGGAACAAAACAATCCCCGATTTTACGAAACTATCCAAAAATCGGATATTGCGGCGTGCTTTGATATGGATTTTGTTAATGATAAGCTCCCCATAAAAATCGGGACAACGGGGCTACGGGATATTATTTTACCTGTTAAGAGCTTGGAAACATTGGAGACCATGAAGCCAAACTTGGACGAAATTTCTAAAATCAGTCATAAGTTTGATACCGTGGGGATTCATGCATTTTGCTTTAGCGAGGAACGTATCATATGCCGCAATTTTGCACCGCGCTACGGTATCCCCGAAGAAAGCGCGACAGGCACAAGCAATTGTGTTTTGGCCGGTTATCTTTGGCATAATAATATCCGAAAAAACGAATACATTTTTGAACAGGGGTATTCTCTCAATAGCCCCAGCGAAATAATTGTGCGCCTTACTACCGACGGTGATGATATTAGTAGGGTTTTTGTTGGTGGTGCGGGGTATGTGGGAGGTAAGAAGTCGGTTAAGTAAAAACTTGGAGCTTAATTTCAAATATTCTGATGGAAAAAGCGGAATAAGCAATAAACACAGACGGAGGTAAAAAAATGAGATACGTTCATACCAATATAATCGCAAAGGACAGCGCGAAGCTGATTAATTTTTACAAGTCGGTTTTTAAATGTAAAAGCATAGGAGAAACACGGGATTTGCGAGGCGACTGGCTTGATAAAATGACAGGAGTCCCCAATGCACATATTGTCGGAGAACATCTTTGTTTGCCCGGCTACGGGGAAAACAAGCCGACCTTGGAAATATTTTCGTACGAAAATACGGAACCGGGAAATAGCCATAAAATCAACCAATGCGGGCTTGCGCATTTAGCATTTGAAGTAGACAATGTCGAAGATACTCTTAATGAAATTTTGGCAGCCGGCGGCACTCAATTTGGAGAAGTGGTAAAAACAGAGTATGCCGACGGAAGAAAAGCCGTTTTTGTGTACACGACAGATATAGAGGGCAATATTATTGAATTGCAGAGCTGGTCGTAGGATTTATACTGGGAGAGGTTATTATGGACAAATATCCGTTAGCGATATTATTTGATTTGGACGATACCCTTATTTCTTTTGATGGTGCTTCTGATAAAGCATGGGATAAATGTAGTGATGACTTTGTGCGGCAACATTCTTATCCTTTTACAAAATCTGAGCTTTTATCGACACTTAATAAAATTCGTAAGTGGTATTGGAGCGACCCTGAAAGGCATAAGAACGGCAGAGAAGATATGATAAAAGCAAGGCGCGATATTGTCGGAACGGCATTATCTGAATTTGATATATGCGATATAAAAATATCTAACGAGTTCGCAGATTATTACTCAGCGTGTCAAAATGAATTAATGTGCTTGTTTCCTAATACTATTAGCACATTGACGAAGTTAAAATCCAAAGGTGTCAGAATGGGTATAATTACAAATGGCTCGTCGGTCGGTCAACGAGAGAAGTTATCCCGCTTCGGCTTGGAATCGTTTTTCGAGATAATCCTGATAGACCAAGAAGTTGGTTACAGTAAGCCGGACACAAGAATATATGAACACGCCTTAAATTTATTATCTTTGAATACTGATGATGTGTGGATGGTAGGAGATAATTTAATTTGGGATATTCAAGCTCCACAGTCCGTTGGCATATATTCGGTTTGGAATGATTATAGGAAATCAGGACTGCCAAAAGATATGAAGATTACTCCCGACAGAATAATCTTCGATATATCAGAATTGATTATAGGCGCAGTATAGGCATTAATATCCTTGTAGTTAAAAGTACAGGCGGTGTTCGTAAAATTCGTTTTGCTTTAATCTCCGGAAAAATATGATTTGGTGCAAAGGGCCTAGACATCCACGACAATAACGGGTAAATTTGATAATCGTATCTCCTCTTTGATACGGTTGTCGTTGTCTACTGCTGTTTGGTAATCGGTGTTGCGTTTTTTTGTTCTTTCGCGAAGGGTGTTTTTGTCTATGTTTAGGTAGACTATGATGTCGCTTTCGAAGGATGTCGCGGCAAATAACGGGTGTCCGGGTTCTATTTTTATTATTCGTTTTGCTTTTATTACATACTCTCGCCATGTTTTGCTCATTTCTTCTGTCCAGGAGGGGGTGCTTAGCTCTTCTTGGATATTTTTGGGTAGCAGCTCCCAGATTAGTGCGTCCATGTCGCGGCATTGCGGTAGGCTTTTTAACAAGGTTGTTTTTCCGAGGCATGTTGTGCCAAGGACGAGAATCCGCTTTTCGGTGTTGTTTTCAAAAATTTCCTTTAGCTTTTTTATTACGATTTCATTACCCATTTGGTTTACCTCCATTGTTAGGAACAAATGACATCAAAGTGTCGTTTACATATGCATTGACATCTTTTAAAATAATATCACAAAATTTTTTTTGGGGGGAACTTATGAAAAAAGGGATATTTTTAATTTGTTTGCTGGCGGCGGTGTTTTTTGGCGGTGGGCGAGCTTACGCGCTGGATATTTTATTTGAACATAGGGAGACTATGGAGGTTTCTCGTGGGGTGGTTTATGAGCAAAACCGTATGATGACTACCCGCGGAATGCTGGATGTCCATGTTTTGACGGTGGATGTTAACCAGCCTTATATTACGCTCGCGCCTGTTTATTCTGATGAGATGGGGTTACGGGAGACTACCTCTCGTATGCTTTACGGGGCGGGGGCTGTGGCCGGGATAAATGCCGACTTTTTTAATACTGCGCGTATGCATTCCACTTATTTTGGGCCTATGGTGCGCGATGGTGAGGTTATTTCGCTTAATGCAGGGATAAATGCCGAGAGCCATGAATTGGCTACGTTTTTTTTGGATATGCATAATAATCCGTTTTTTAGGTACATGCGCACAAATATGCGGCTTTATGCAAATGGTATTTTTGCCGCACATGTTATTACCTATAACTCCGTAGGGCCTACTATGTACTCGCCTATGGTGGTTAGCCGTGCTTTTGTGGAGGATACCGCCGATATCGACAGGCGTATCCCTTATGTTACTAAATTTGTGGTGCGCGACGATGTCGTTACACAAGTAACGACATCGTCCGTACAAACGCCCGAAAATGGATTTGTTATTTTGATTCCGCATATGAGCTTGCCCTATTATCAGGATTTGTTTAGGGTTGGTACTCATGTGCGTTTTTTTGTAGGAACGGATATAAATGTGGATTTTTCGAGCATTAGGACGGCGATAGGGGGCGGGGCGGTTATTTTGAATAACGGCGCGCTTGTGGAAGGCGGCGGGATTCAGCCTAATTTGCGCCATCCGCGTACCGCTGTGGGAGCTACTCGTGACGGGCGGATTATTCTTATGGCGGTGGATGGACGGTCGCATTCTGTTGGGGTTACTCATGCCGAGCTTGGTGCGCTTTTGCAGCGGTATGGCGCGATTAATGCCATGCATATGGATGGCGGTGGGTCTACTACCATGGTTACTCGCTCGCCTGCGGGAGTTTATTCTGTGGCCAATCGGCCTTCCGACGGAGGGCAACGTCGTGTTACCAACGCACTTGGCGTGTTTAATAATTCTCCTGTCGGCGCGATTATTGGTATTGTGCTGGAGCCTGTAGAGACGCGGGCGGTGATGGGGGTTCCGTTGCCTGCCACGGTTTTTGGGGTGGATTTTTGGGGTAATCGGCTTCCGCTTAACGACGGGGCTGCGCCTGTGTTTTTGGCAAACCCTGCGTATGGCTTTTGGAGTGACGGGCGGTATACGCCTACCCAGGTGGGTACGCATTTGATAGAGGTGAGGTATGGGGCTTTCCATGCGACGGCTACTGTGGAGGTTTTTGCACTGGGTGAGCTGCGCTTTAGGCAGGAAATCATTGGCCTGCTGGAAGGCGGCCGCGCAATGGTTAGCTTTACGGGAATCGCCACGGACGGCACGACGGTAAATATTCCGGAAGTTCCGTCGCTTACGGTGTCGCCCGCTTATCTTGGAGTTTTCGACGGTAATGAATTTATCGCGCTTCGTGGCGGGACAGGGCATATCGCCGCCGCTGTGGGTGGGATTAGGGCTTATATTCCTGTTACCGTGGGGGGCTTTCCTTGGCCTGTTAATATGTTTGGGACGGAGCGGAGCTTTTTGAGTATGCCTGCGGAATATGTATTTACTCAGGTGACTACAGAGCAAATCGGCGGTATTGATATGATACGGCTAAGCTATAGCTTTGGGCGGACTGCGCGGACGCAGGCTTCTTATGTGACGTTTTATCCGCCGCTTGCCTTGCCGGGCGAGCCTATCGCGCTGCGTATGCAGGCTTACGGTGACGGGTCGGGGCATTGGTTTAGGGCGCGGGTTCGCGACTACGACGGGAATTTTCATAATATAGATTTTGCGCGGGAGGCTGATTTTGTCGGCTGGGAAACCGTGACGGCTAATTTGCCAAATGCACCCGCTCCGTTTACGCTGGACAGAATTTATATGGTTGTGCTGGAGCATTTTGAGGCTTCTCGGCATTCGGTTGTTTTCCACTCGCCGGAGGCTCTTTTCGCGCCTAATCATATGCTGCCTGTGCCTGTAGGTACTGTTTTCCAAGATAATATGCGTGCCGCAGAGGGCTTTACCGGCGTACCCAGCGGCGGGGCCTATGAATTTATGATTCCCGAAAATGCGGAGTTTTCGGTTACGGGTAACTCGCGCTTTGCCGTGGTTAATTTGTCCGCCGGTGGCGGTGGGATTCAGGCGGCTAATGTGTATCAGTGGCTGTATTTTATGCCCGGGATTAGGACGTTAAACCTGCCTTATGTTGTGATTTTGTTGGACCGCTGCCCCACGACGTTCTCGCGTCGTATGGAGGCCGAGCTTTTGCATTTGGCTTTGCAGCAGCTTAATGATGAGGGGCGTACCGTGTTTGTGGTAAGCTCGGGAGAAGAAACGAGACTTAATATGCGCGATAATATCAGGTATATCACCATGGAAGGCGAAAGTATTCGCTTTTGGACGGATGGCGAAAGGATTTGGTGGAACTAAGCTGAATCAAAACCCACCCCAAGCTATGGCTGTAGTGGCGGGCGAAGCCCGTGTGTGTGAGATGATGTCTGACTATCCCTGCACTCGCTGTGGGGTGCTAGTAACCATATATACCCTCGCGGGTTAAAATAATCTTTTTTCCACTCATCTTTACATACGTGTGTTGCACGTGCTATCCTTTTATGCAGGAAATGAGGAGCCGCATGAAAACATCAGAGTTTATAAGGCAACTTAAGAAAAAAGGTGCTAAATTTCATAGTCACGGTACGCGACACGACTGGTATATCAACCCAAAAAACGGAAACAAAGCCCAAGTGCCACGGCACAAAACCAAAGAATTACCGATAGGCACGATTAAAGATATATTATCTGCACTTGAGCTGGATTAAAGGAGGTTGCAAAATGAAATACGTTTATCCCGCAGTTTTTAGACCGGAACAAAAAGGATTTTCTATCTTTTTTCCGGATATTCGCATGGGCGGTACTCATGGCGATGATATCGCTGATGGGCTGGAGATGGCTCACGATTTTTTGGTCGGCGCGATGGCAATGCTGGAGGACGAAGGACAGGAGATTCCGACATCCACAGAGATAGCTTCTTTAAATTTAAAAGACGGCGAGTTTGCCAGTTTTGTATCCGTAGACACCGCAGAGTACAGACGCAAGCTGGAAACAAAAGCCGTCAAAAAAACGCTTACCTTGCCGTCATGGTTAAACGCCAAGGCGGAGGCCGCAAATATCAACTTCTCGCATACGTTACAACGAGCATTAAAAGAAGATTTAAAAATTGCAAACTAGCCCGGAAAGGATTTGGTGGAATTGAAAGGAAATCTAATCATCGGCGGTATTGCTGTTTTGGCGGTGGCTGCGATTGTGGTATGGGCGTTTTTGACGGGCGGCGGTGAGCGCGAAGGGCGCGAGGAGCCACAACAGGCTTTTGCCGAGTACGAAGCCGAAAATTTAGGCCATTTGGTTGAAGCCTACCCCGTCCACGCCGCAGAATCACTGATAGACGGCCTTGTGCCGGGATTAAATTTCGACCAATACCCCGGCCTTTGGGAAGCTTATCGCGACTTTTTTATGATAGGGGCGGCGGGCGACCATTTTCCCGGCTCGCCGTGGGATTCCATTGCCGCGCCGCGTGACGCGCTTGTGGCTTTTCATTATAATGCGTGGACTTTCGAAAATAGCATGAAGCCACAGCCTATCCGCGGAAGCATGGGGCAGGCCACATTTAATACCGACCGCGTAAATAACACGATAAACGGCGTAACCGCGGCGTTTCGGGAACGCAACACGGACGATGATATCGCCTTTATTGGCCATACATTGGCATGGCATTCTCAGACCCCCGAATGGATGTGGGACGGCCACGACGGGGGCACTTTCGACCGCGATATCGCGCTTGCAAATTTGCATGAGCATATAGATTTTGTAATGATGGAATGGGGACATCAATTGCAGGCAATTGATGTTGTAAACGAGGCAATGGGTGCGCTAAACCCTGCCGACCCCGCCGACTGGCGCACCTCGCTGACAAACCATGCCCACGGCTGGTCGCTTGCGCTGGGCTACGAATGGGTAGAGCTGGCCTTCCTGCGCGCCGCGTATATCGCAGACCGCGAAGGAATGGACGTCGTCCTGTACTACAACGACTTTGGGCTGGATGGCTTGGCCAAGGCCACAGCCGTAGCAGCCATGGTTGCCGAAATAAACGACCGCCACGCAAACCTTCGTCCAAATGGCCGAAAATTAATCGAAGGCATAGGAATGCAAGGCCACTATAACATGAACACAAACATAGAAAACGTGGCATACAACATACGCCGCTTTGCCGCGCTTGGCGTACGGATAAGCATAACGGAACTGGACATCTCCATGCTTGTCACCTGCCCGAGCGGCTTTTTAACCCCCGAGCAAGAAATTTTACAGGCGCAAATATACGCGCAATTATTCCAAGTGCTGCGACGCTACGCGGCAGGGGAAGCTACAGAAGGCAGCGGCCTTCCTCGCGTCGTAGAGCGCGTAACATTTTGGGGAACAAACGACGGAAATAGCTGGCGTGGCGGCTCACGCCCGCTTCTGTTTAACCCGATTAACGATGATGGCGAAATTACCGCAAAATACGCGCTTCTTGCAGTCCTCGACCCCGATAGATTTTTGGAGCTTCACCCCGTCGCACCACCCGAGCCGATTGTGATTACGGGTGTGTACGCATTTACCGAGGGCGAAGACGGCTTCACAGGCATAAACATCATCCTCGGAGAAGCCTTTACCCCGAAGGAAGGCGCGACATACCGCCTTTTTGTGGAATATATGATACGCGGAACATTTGGGCTGGAGGCACGGTGGATTTACGATAACAGCCGCGATAATTTTACGGAAAATGATTTGTTTATGCGTCAACTCGGTGGCCCTGCGTCTGTCGGCGGAAGCCCTGACGCACCGATTTCGCGTATTCCTGCTAGGTTTATCGCGGGACAAGGCGCGGTTAACGGCTCTTCTGCATGGTTAAATGCAAGTTTTCGTGTTTCGTCGCCCCATGACGAAATGGGAACTCTCGAAGGTGCAGGCGGAATGGTCGGTTATTTCTCAATACCGGGGCATGACTTGGCGTTTGACGAGCCATTCCCAAATATCGCCCTGCGTGGTCTCGACGGCGAAAACGGAATCGAATTCGTACAAGTACAACTATACCGCGTAGGCGACGATATCCGTCCCGACGAGCTTTTGATTAACTGGCCGGAGCTTGTTCCCGAGCCTACCCTCGAAGGCACACAGGGTATTTATGTATTTAGCCTTGCACGCGGAGATAATTTTTCTTCCGCAAACATCATAATCGGAAGCGGCCGCGATGTATGGCCTTTCGCAGACGCGCCGGAATACGGCGACGACTACCGCGCCTTCGCACCCGCGCCCGGCGGCACATATCGTATCTCCTTTAACGTAACCAGCCAAGGCACAAACGGCTGGCGCGTACGGTGGATACCCGGCCTTGGCGGCGAGACATATACCACCGCCGACGCCGCAATAGTAAACGACCATCCCTTCGCCATGGACGCCGTAGCCGACATCATCCCCGCCCACTTTATAATAGGCGGCGAAGCGGGCGAAACCTACACCCTAATCACAGAAATCACCCTAAACCCCACCGAAGAATACATGGGGCTAATAGGCAACATAGCCCTACGAGGCACAGGCGGCGGAAACGCCTTCGACATCAACTGGGTACGCATAGAAAAAATCACAAACGACCAAACCGAGTTACTCGCTTTTTATCCCTACGGCCTATAGCGCGTTCCTACTCAACCCTTAAAATCCTCGACCAGTCCCTGCGAGCGTACAAAATACGCATTACAGAAACCTTCTTAATGTCCTCGCGGATAGTAAAAAATATAAGGTGTGTTTTAACCACGATTATTCGCACACCTTTGGAGGCTAAATAATCCTCCGACACAAGTGGAAATTGTGCGGGCATTTCCTTTAAAGAGCGTATGTTTTTCTCAAGGAGTTTAATGCGGCGCACCGCCGCTTCGGGATTATGTAAATCCTCGGAAATATATCTGTAAATTTCTCGCATATCCGCCTGTGCGGAATCCATCAGACGGACACTATACATCATGTTATTTCCTTCCAAAATTCCGTCATAAAATCATCAAACTCCATATAATTTTCGGATTTTTCATCCTCAAAGGCTTCATCAAGCAAATGATAAAGCTCATAGCGTCCAAAAAATTTCTCATAAGTATCAATGCTCATAACCGCCAAATCACCATGTCCGTTTTTGGTGATAAACATAGGCTCTGTCCGCGAATGACAAAATGCGGATACTTCGTTGTAATTATTGCGCAGGTAAGCACTCGGTCTGATAGTTGGCATATAATTCGCCTCCTTAGGATTATGGGAATATTATAACTAAATTCGGCTATTTGACAAGTTGCAAACGAAAAAATTGGAGGAAAAACATGAAAATCGGAATCCCAAAAGCCTTCCTATACTACAAATATCAGGTAATGTGGCGCAGTTTTTTCGAAGAACTCGGCCACGAGATAGTCGTAAGCCCAAACACAAACAAATCCATACTGGATATGGGAATCAACTCCTCCATAGACGAAAGCTGCACCTCGGCAAAAATTTTCCTGGGCCACGTAGAATGGCTAATCGGCAAATGCGACGCCATCTTTATCCCCCGCGTAGTCACCTTCGAAAACGGCGACGCGACCTGCACAAAATTTTACGGGATATACGACATAGCCCGCGCCACATTCCCCAGCGCGTCCTTCATCCACTACAACATAGACTACGACGAAGGCCAAACCGAAGAAAAAGCCTATCGCACCTTGGGTCTATCCCTCGGCGCAGATAAAAGTGTGATTAAAAAAGCGTACAAAAACGCCCGCGCCGCCCTACACACCTTCGAAAAAGACCTAGAAGTCGAACAAAAAAAAGAACTCCAAGGCGATAACCTAAAAGTCCTAATCGTAGCCCACCCATACAACATCTATGACAAGCTAATCGGTGAGCCAATCGTAACAACCCTGCAAAACCTGGGCGCGTCCGTGCTTTTCGCGGACATCCCCGACAGCGCACGCATGTGCCGAAAATCCCGCGCCCTTACCCGCACAATGTACTGGCGATACAACCGCGAGCTAACAGGCTCGGTAGAATACTACCGTGACAAAATAGACGGCATGGTATTTATGACGACCTTCCCATGCGGCCCGGATTCTCTCGCAATCGAGTTAATCCAGCGCAAAGTAAAGGACATCCCCATGACAAACCTAGTAATAGACAACAACTTCGGAGAAGCAGGAATGCAAACCCGTCTGGAAAGCTTCATGGACATACTGGAAGCAAGAAAAGCCCCGCTATAACTCCATATCAAATCGCGATTGCTCGTAATCCTCATTCTCCGCGAAAAAGTCATTTAAAATCCGCACGGGGTCGGCTATACTCTCGTCACGCTCCAGCCTTGTAGTTATCGTCACGCTATTTTGGTCGCTTTCATCCGGCAATGCTCGGTATTGCGAAGTATTCAAAAAGCTCACATGCTCATTGGAAATCGCCATCATTCGCATATGGATAAACCGCATTGCGGAATCACGCTCCGCCCTTGGCCTGCCACTGCGCACTACATCACCTGCCTCCACGGCAAATTGGTTCATTCTGCGTTGGTGGATGTTTGCCACGTCTTCCTTACTGCGGGCATTTCGCATTTCTCGCTCAAACTCTGCTCGCTCGTGCGCTATTTTTACCGCCTTCTCATACAAGTGCGGCGCGTTCTCGCGCAAAAATGACATTTCATCGCTGGTTAAACGCCCGCCCGACATCATCCGTCCTTCGAGGCCGATAATTTGCATGGCGCGGCGATTATCTTCGGTACTTTCTCGCAGCATTTGCATCATGCGGTCATGCTGCGACATAGGCTGCGATTCTTCCCTATCTCCGCCCTGCACCGCGTTTTGCGGAGCATTCTGCGAAAGCCCCTGCGTAGAAAGCCGCGTCAAAGCCTCCGTTACCGGGTTAGGTCGCGTTTGCATTCTGGCATGGTCGCGTATCGAAGTTATTCCCATTAAATTTTGCAACATAAAAACACTCCTCCGTGAGAGTCACGCGCCTTTTGCGCGACGTATTTTTCCCTTCATTTTACATATCGACAGAAAAGTTTACCAAACTTACAATAAAAAGGAAGGAACTCACCCATGCCAAACCGCCGCCCATACCTCTTCTACCTCGTAACCGCCTTTTTCTGGTTTTCCCTCTACGCATATGTACCCTACGTCGCGCCCTACGCCTCCTATATGGGCGCGGACTTACGCCTCATCGGGCTTATCACGGGCGCGTACGGCTTTACACAAATGGCTATCCGCTTTCCACTCGGTATTTTTTCCGACCGTATCGGCAAGCGTAAAATTTTCGTTCTGCTTGGCATGGCGTTTGCCGCCGCTGCGGGCTTTGTCGTCTTCTTCATCCCCTCGCCCTATACCCTGCTCCTCGCCCGCGCACTCGGCGGCGTCGCAGCCTCCTCATGGGTAACATTTACCGTCCTTGGCACATCCTACTATCCTTCGACCAAAACGACAAAAGCCATGGGGCACCTATCCGCCTGTAACGCCCTCGGCCGCATGGCCGCTCTGCTCCTCGGCGGCCTACTAGCCCAACGCCTCGGCCTGGAATTCGCCTTCCTACTGGGCGCAACAGGTGGCATAATCGGCCTCCTGCTCGGCTTCTTCGTAAAAGAAAAAAACCCAACAAAAATCACACCACCATCCTTCCGCCAACTCCTGGAAGTCGCAAAAGACAAACAACTCCTCGCCTGCTCCATCCTTGGCATAATCTCCATGTTTATCGCCTTCGCAACCACCTTTGGCTTTGTACCCCTCGCCGCCTCCCTGCTTAACGCCAGCCAACTCCAACTAGGTATGCTCGGCGTAGTCTCCACCGTCCCGGGCATTTTCATGGCTCCTCTCGCCGGCTCCACCATGCCCCGCAAACTCGGCGTCTGCACCACCCTCGTCATCGGTTTCCTACTCTCCGGCCTCGGCAGCGCACTCGTTCCCTTCTCCGCCACCCTCACCACCCTCTTTATCGTCCAAATCGTCGCCAGCATAGGCGGCGCAATCCTCGGCACACTCCTCCTTGGCCTATGCATCCATTCCATCCCCGCCCCACGCCGCGCCACCGCCATGGGCTTCTTCCAAGCAGTCTACGGCATAGGCATGTTCCTAGGCCCTTTCGCCATGGGCCAAATCTCACACACCTTAGGCCTAACCATCGCCTTCCTCTTCATAGGCTTCACCGGTCTCCTCGGCGCAATATCCACAATAATCTACACAAAACTAGGCCACATAGTGTATTAAAACCCTACATACAGGCGAAAATTTTAAAGTCAAGACCTTGGGGCTTTGCCCCAACACCCCACAAGCTTTTAAAAAAGCTTGACCAAAACTTTGACGTTTTTTCTCCACCCCCAAATGTCAAAGTCTTTTGGAAAGGGGG
>Ga0209755_10001366_pt1 | contig 38499 bp, 37 predicted proteins | sample TergutCo191P1_FD_187301 | JGI IMG/M metagenome (GOLD analysis project Ga0209755, IMG submission 187301) | Cornitermes sp. P1 segment gut microbial communities from Petit-Saut dam, French Guiana - Co191P1 (SPAdes) (version 2) | ecosystem: Host-associated > Arthropoda: Insects > Digestive system... | reverse complement strand
TGTAGCTTTCGAGCAGATTCGAACTGCCGACCTCTCCCTTACCAAGGGAGTGCTCTGCCTACTGAGCTACGAAAGCACGAGCGGTGTTTTTCACCGCTGCTTAATTATTGGCGACCCAGAACGGACTCGAACCGTCGGCCTCCAGCGTGACAGGCTGGCGTTCTAACCAACTGAACTACTGGGCCTCGCCATCGCAGGGACATAGCTGCGTTACTAACGCTGACTTGCCGCTAAACCCCTCCACTGCGCGACTCATCTCAAAACCCGCCACTCCACCGTGATTTGTGCCGAGATTGAGAGGTGTTGCATAGCTCTAGTATGCTAGCATATCCTGCCCAAAAATGCAAGAATAATTTTTGCAATTCCAAGGTGCGGAAATCTCAATAAAATCACCGGACAAAGGCTCGCAAAAAGCAAGCAACTGGGCATGGAGCGCCTGTGTGCTTATTCCCAGAACTTGCGATGCACGCATAGAGTTTTCGTTGCAGTACAGCTTATCCCCCAGTATAGGTCGCCCTATGTGCAAACAATGGACTCTGATTTGATGCGTCCGCCCGGTCTCAAGACGCAATCTGACAAGCGAAACGGTGAACCCATCTGTCTTAAAGATTCTAACAGTCTTAAAATGAGTAACAGCCCTTTGTCCGTCAGGTGCGGGAATTCTGAGCATATTGCGCTCTTGTACGCGCTTTATCGCTACATCAATACAGCCACTTTCCGGCATCTCTCCATAGACTAATGCAAGGTACTCTTTCCTTGCATCCGGCTTAGAAATGGCGTCTGACGCAATTGCCTTCATATAACTGTTTTTTGCAAACAGCACAACCCCGCTCGTGTCCCTGTCAAGCCTATTGACGGCATGAGGCGTTGGAGCGTCTGAGATTAGGTTTTCCGAAAAACTGCTATCAAGAAAATCTCTTCCATTTTGCGTGACGGCAGTGCAGGGTTCATTTCCGGCGACCAGGTATCCTGCAACAAAGTTTGCCAGTGTTCCATTATTGCGTGATCTTGAGGGATGAACCAATATTCCAGAAGGCTTGTTTACCGCAAGCAGCCCCTCATTTTCATACAAAACCTCAATCTCTCCTGCCTCCGGCAGATTATCACATGGCTCCTCTGCGGCATTTATGTCAACCAAAATTGTTTCCTCTGGTGAGAGCAAATAGTTTGTATAAACAGACGCTCCTGAAACACTGATAGCATCTGCCGATTTCAGCCGCCTGAGCATTGTCGCGGAAATATTCAATTCTTTGCGCAATACGGAATAGACCGTGCGTGCGCTGTCCTTATTTGTCGCTGTATATTTAAGTATCATAGTATTCCAGATAAAAACCCGGCTGAGCCGGGTTTTTGCTAAATTTTTTCCCTAATAGTCACGCCTATTCAAACTCGTCAGCGTATTCGCCTCTGGCACTGAGTCTTTTTTCATCGATTCTTGCCTTGATATCAACGAAAAAGTCAGCTATTTCATTCCTGAAGAGATAGACTGCTGTAACTGCTGCAGCAACTGCGACAAATCCGCATATGGCATAGATAAGTATTTTGTTATCCTTCATTTTTGTTTCTCCTTCATTATGAATTAATATCTACGAAGATTGTACAACACACGCTCAAAAAATACAACTACATTTTTTTACATTGACTAATCAAATCAAAAAGCCGTATAATCTTCTGGATAATTAGTTTTGCGTATTCTCGCTCTATCGGACTGTAATACCTAAAAATCAGGAGTACCATATGGACAATGCGCCAACAAAAATGCACAGAGCAAAGCTTTATCTTACTATAGCTTTTTTTGCTCTGGGAGCGTTGATTGCTATTATAAAACCATTCGATAATTTAGGTGAGCAAGGTCATATAATGCTCGGCACTATGCTTGCCGCACTTTCAACATGGGTATTCCGTCCCGCAGGCGCAACCATGATTATTGGAGCTGCAATTATAATCATGGGCGGATTGATTGCCGGGATTCCCATAGGGGAACTGACTGTCGGCTTTTCAGGCACTACACTTTGGCTCTTTGTTCCTGCTATGTTTATCGGCGCTTCACTGCGGCTCACAGGCTTGGGCAGACGCATTGTATATGCGCTTCTTATGAGGCTGAAGTTAAATTATTTTAAAATTCTTTGCGGCTGGTTTGTCATAGGAATTTTATTTGCTCTCATAACCCCGATTGCAACCGTGCGTTTCCTGATGCTTACACCCATAGCTGTAAGCCTTGCCGACGCCTGTCAACTTGAAAATGGCAGTAAAGGGCGCTCACTCATTGTAATCTCATGTTGGATATTGAGTATTTTCCCTTCATTAGCCTGGCAAAACGGCTCGCTGTTCGGCCCTGCCTTTTCCGCATTTTTGCCGGAAGGCGCAATGCGTGAAATGGCAACGCCGGAAGCATGGTTTCAGATTATGTCTCCGTGGCTGCTATTTAGCATCATTTTCGTAACTGCACTGTATTTTTTATTAAAACCTGAAAAAAAGCTGACCATAACCAAAGAAGAAGTCTGCGAAATGTACAAAGAGCTCGGCCCTGTAAGCAAAAAAGAAAGAGGCTGTCTTATTTCCATAATATTTATGTTCCTTTGCTTAATCCTCCAGTCTTTTCTGCCTTTTACCGTAAATCAAATCATGCTTGCCTCATTTGTACTCATGTTGCTGCTAGGAGTTCTATCAAGTGCGGATATTTCTGCAAACGGTAATTGGGATGTTATCATTTTCCTTGGTATTATGCTGAGTTTTTCCAATATTTTCAATATTTCCGGTCTTACACATTGGCTGACTCCTTTTCTTCTTTCTCTGATGCAGGCAATTGCTCTTTCACCCTTAATCTATGTCATGGCACTATTTTTACTATGTGTTCTTCTACGCTTCTTTGACGTTGCGCAGGGATGGATAACCGCTTCAATTTTCTCTCTGGCAACTCCGATTATGTTTAGTAATTATGGTTTCCATCCTCTTATTTCAACTGCAGTGTTTGTCAGTGCGTCCTGCATATTCTTCTTCAAATATGCTCAGGTGTGGATTGTTCAGGTCGAATCAGTTACAGGTGACGGAGGATGGAATCCTGTCCATTTAAGAACAGCATCAATACTGTATCTCTTCGTTGCCGCCTTGCAGCTCGTGTTTAGCAGATTCTATTGGGGGCTTGTTGGGATTCTTTAATTATGGTATGCTGAGTATATAGCAGACTGCCGTTTGTCGTGATACCGTTAAATGAATATTGGGGGGGAAGTTATGGTCAAAAAATTTCCTGGGCGCTTGCAAATACCCTTTCCGTATGCTTTCATGCTGGCTGTAAATATCGGATTTCTGATATTTGCTTTCGTGCTTGACAGCCCCGCTAACATTTTTCAAGGTTTTTTAAGAATTATCACTTCGCGTGCAATTCTTTTATCAGACACCATTGCTGTTGGCGGCATTGGCGCTGCATTTACAAACGCGGCGGTAGTAGGTTTATTAAGCCTTTTAATGCTTCTGCGCTCCGGCGCCAAACCCAGCGGCGCAACCATAATGGCGCTTTGGCTCACTGCCGGTTTTGCATTATTCGGAAAAAACGTCTATAATATGATTCCGCTCACTGTCGGAGTTTGGCTGTTTTCAAAGTACAGGAAGGAACCATATTCAAACTATTCACTTGCATCTTTATTGGTTGCAACACTCTCGCCTGTTGTAAGTGAATTCAGTTTTTTGGGCATGTTGAGTCCGCCTATTGAAATTGCAATAGGCATCATTTTGGGAGTTACCATAGGATTCATTTTCCCGGCGGTTTCAGCGCATATGGTCAGGATGCACAGTGGATATGACCTCTACAGTATGGGTTTTGCAGGTGGATTGATAACAATGATTCTTTTCACAAGTCTTAACAGTATGGGCTTGCGAATTGAGCCGATAAGTGTAATAAGTATAGGTAATAACTTTAATTTGGCAATATTACTATACGCCATTTCCGTAGTGTTGCTTTGCGCGGGACTCTTTACCGGGGGCGGGATTAAGGATAATCTGCGCACATACAAAAAATTCTTTTCTCATTCCGGGCGATTAATTACCGATTTCTATTTTCTCTATAAGAACTCTATATACATCAACATGGGAATCTTATGCATTTTCGCGACCACTATCACACTTGCTATCGGAGCGGAATTAAATGGTGTTTCAATAGCGGGGATATTCACAATGGTAGGCTTTGGCTGCTTTGGTAAACATATAAAAAATGTGCCTCCAATCGTTCTCGGCGCGGCATTGTCCGCTTATTTGAATATCTGGGACTTCACTTCTTCTGCTAATGTTGCCGCAATTTTATTTGCCGCCGCGCTGGCTCCAATAGCCGGCAAGTTCGGATGGGTTTGGGGTATCGTCGCCGGTTTTTTGCATGTAAGTGTTGCAATGCATGTTGGCGAACTCAGCGGAGGTATGAATCTATATAATAATGGATTTGCTGCAGGTTTCATTGCAATGATCTTGCTGCCAATAATAACTATATCTGAAAGGATGAGAAAAACTCATGAAAACTAGATTTGAAAAAATTATGAGAATAGCAAGTGAATTGTTGTCATACTGCCATAGCCACGGTGCCAAGGAGTTTCACCTGGATATTTTAGAACATGATGACGCTGTGTCGCTTGCTATGCGCGCACGCCCCGACGACCTTACTCCCGATCGGCTTGAATACTTGAAAACCGTGTTAAATGCGCCGCGCCAACGAGAAATAGAGCAAGATTATTGGGAGCTCATCGGCGAGTCACAAGACTGCTGTGAGCTTACTTTGCTAGGTATGTTATGCGATACCGCCACAATCCAATATGAAGATTCGCTATTGAGTATCGAGCTGACGCGCCATGATTAGCGTCACTGAGCCCTTGCAGGTATACTCCGAGCTCTAATAGAGGTCTCTGAATACTTACAAGTGCTTATTCCTGCATAAAAACACTTACAGGAGGATTTGGCTTGCAGAAAATCAAAATGACGACTCCGCTTGTCGAGATGGATGGAGACGAGATGACCCGCGTACTATGGCAGCTCATAAAAGATAAGCTCGTACTACCTTTTGTGGATTTGAAAACGGAATATTATGATCTGGGTCTATTATCACGAAACGCAACAGAAGATCAGGTTACAATTGACGCTGCAAATGCGACCAAAGCATACGGCGTTGCGGTAAAATGCGCTACTATAACGCCCAACAGGCAAAGAATGGAAGAATATCCGCAACTAACCGAGATGTGGAAATCTCCGAACGCTACTATCCGTTCAATTCTTGACGGCACTGTTTTTCGTACACCTATAACAATTGAAAATATAAAACCCGCAGTCAGGTCTTGGGAAAAACCTATAACCATAGCTCGACATGCCTATGGCGATGTTTACAAAGCTGTTGAGATTATCTCCGACGAGCCTGGTGAGTGCTATTTGACTTTCCGTGCTCAAAGCGGTGCAGAGCAGTCGGTCTGCATACAACAAATGGACTCATCGGCAATTTGGCTCGGGCAGCATAACAAGGATTCAAGTATAAGAAGCTTTGCAAAGGCTTGTTTCCAATATGCTCTTGACACAGGGCAGGATTTGTGGTTTTCGACAAAAGACACCATTTCAAAGATCTATGACGGGCATTTCAAAAAAGTCTTTGAAGATGAGTTTTTAAACTATGCCTCACAATTTGAGCGCATGGGAATCGAATATTTCTACACATTGATTGATGACGCCGTTGCTCGCGTTGTTCGTTCAAAAGGCGGTTTTATATGGGCTTGCAAGAATTATGACGGCGATGTGATGAGCGACATGATTAGTTCCGCATTCGGCTCTCTGGCAATGATGACAAGCGTTCTGGTTTCGCCGGACGGCAAATACGAGTTCGAGGCTGCACACGGCACGGTCACAAGACATTATTATAGGTTCCTGAACGGCGAACGCACCTCAACAAACCCGATAGCAACGATTTTTGCTTGGACAGGGGCTTTGAAAAAGCGAGGCGAGTTAGATTCTCTTCCTGAGCTTCAAGACTTTGCATCTGCGCTTGAAAACGCATGTCTTGATACCTTGCGAAACGGAGTTCTGACCAGTGATCTTGCCCCGTTGGTTGAGCAAGGTACTGATATTAAAGTTGTTGATTCATGGCAATTTATCGATACGATAGCTCAAGCAATTGCTCAAAGGTAGTGCAATAAGGCGATGGTGGTCTGTAAAGGCGGGTGAATCGGCAAATGTATCGCAGATTTTTCAAAAGATTTCTTGACGTAATTTGCAGTGTTTTGCTTATTGTTATTTCATTCCCGGTCTTCTTGGTTGTGGCAATTTTAGTAAGAATAAAACTTGGTTCCCCCATTATCTTCAAACAGCAAAGACCCGGATTAAATGGAAAGATTTTTACCATGCGCAAATTTCGCACGATGACTGACAGAAGGGACGAAAACGGCGAGCTACTTCCGGACAGCGAAAGGCTTACTGCTTTTGGTATGCTACTTCGCTCTACAAGTTTGGACGAAATGCCGGAGTTTTGGAATATTCTCAAAGGGGAAATGAGTGTTGTGGGTCCCAGACCCCTGTTAGTTGAGTATTTGCCGCTTTATAATGACGAACAATTTCGCCGGCATAATGTGCGTCCCGGGCTAACCGGATATGCACAAGTCAATGGTCGGAATTCAATTTCATGGCATGAAAAATTCAAGTTTGATTGCTTTTATGTAGATAATGTTTCTTTTGCTTTGGATTTGAAAATTTTTTGTAAGACATTTGCTATGATTATTGGACGCAAAGGCGTTAGCTCCTCAACAAGCTCAACAATGGAGCGGTTTTCCGGAAATGACTGACGGTCTTTTTTGACGTTAGGCAATCGCTTTTTTAATCGCATTCCTTTACTTTGCAATATTGGCGTTCTCCGTATGGCGACCGCAAATCTCACCTACAATCGGTGTTATTAAGGACGGCTAATTCTATGAGTTTACAGATAAAAACCCAGTATATAATTATTGGCGCAGGGGGGCACGGGGCTGTAATTGCAGATATTCTGTATAGACGCGGTTACATGATTAAAGGCTTTTTGGATGATAACGTGAAATCCGGTGTTAATGTTCTAGGAGCTAAAGTTCTCGGTACAATAGACAGTTGCGCCGAACACCCGGAATGCCTGTTTATTATTGGCGTCGGCGAGAATGCAATCAGAAGAAAAATTGCCCAAAGATATCCGCTGGAATATGGTTCGGCAATCCACCCCAGCGCAATTATCGGTCAGCAAGTCAAGATTGGACTCGGAACAGTCTTGATGGCCGGCTGTGTGGTTAACGCGCGCACTGTTATAGGTGAGCATTGCATAATAAACACTTCATCATGCCTTGACCACGACAATGTGCTTGGCGATTTCGTCCATATTTCCCCCGGCACGGCTGTCGGAGGCGATGTTTCGATAGGCGCAGGCACACATATTGGTATTGGTTCATGTGTCAGAAATAATATATCCATTTGCGAGGACGTAACCATCGGCGCAGGCTCCGCCGTAGTAAAGGCAATAACCAAACCCGGCATTTACCTGGGAACGCCCGCCAGAGAGGTCTAGCGGCTTTTTCACTGGGTATCGAAAAGGTACAAGTCACTGTGGTATCCGAAAACACGCAATGGTTACAGTCTCAAGCACACAAGTCAGCCGTTTATCTGGTCAGGATGGGGCGGCTGCTTTTGTGTGCCGGTGTATGACTCCCATGCCATGTACGCAGCACCAGTGAAAAACAGACGGAGGAAACATATCCTCCGTCTGGCAATGAAAAAATTGTGCCGTTTTTCTATTTCTTTCTATTTTTCTCGTAAATGACTTGCAAGCCTTTTAGAACTATGTCCGGGTCAAAATGCATTTCGTGTTTGCACAGACCATAGACTGAGCTTGCGTAGCCACCCGTTGCAACAACATGCGCTTGCTCGCCGAGTTCCGCTTCATAACGAGCTATCATGCCATCTATTGCCGCTGCGGTTCCAAACATCACGCCGCTTTTTATACAATCAATCGTGTTGGTACAAATTGCCCTCGATGGAGCTTCGAGCTGTATTCGAGGCAGTTGTGCGGTTCCTGCTGCAAGTGCATTCATTGACAGCGCCAGACCGGGAAGTATCGCGCCGCCAATAAAGTATCCGCTCTTATTTAGTACAACCATCTTAGTAGCTGTGCCCAAATCCACGATTATCGCCGGCAACGGATAACCCGCCAACGCTCCGACAGCCGCCGCAACTATGTCCGCGCCCAACTGTGCGGGGTCATCGATGAGAATATTTAATCCGGTTTTAACTCCGGCTCCAACAACAACCGGTTCTACTTTTGCCAGTTGCTTAACAGAGTCTATAAATGCATTTGTAAGAGGCGGAACAACAGATGAAATCACTGCACCTTCGATATTTCCGCAGGCAATGCCGCGAAAGTCCAGCATGTTTTTGATTAAAATCGCATATTCATCAGCACCGCAAGTAATATTTGTCGCAATCCTGAAGACATGAACTATCTTCCCGCCTGTGATACAGCCGGCGGTGATATTTGTGTTACCAACATCGAGCGCTAGAATCATGCAGCCACTTTTCCTTCTTCTGTTTTCTTTGCTTTTCCGGGAAATAGGAATACTAGCGTCCTGCTTATCGCCGCACCCAAAACAAATCCTACGGCGACTTCCAGTAGCACATTTGTCACTACCACTGTTCCAAGTATAGCCCAAGCAGTTGTTGCAATATCCCCGATATAAAACTCGGTATTTCCAAATAGCAGTACCAATGCGCCAAGGAACAATATTGTATTTGTTATTGGCGCTGCAAGACACGCAACCAGTGCAGCAAATGTCTTGCTCTTTCTCTCACACAAGGCTTGGTAAATCAGTCCCGGAATAAGTCCGACAAAAATCCTTGGGACGACCATAACTATGAATGTGAGAATCGGGTCAATACTCATCATCCCCGTGGCAAGCGGACTAAGTCCAAATCCTCTGAGAAATGCCGATAGACCAAAGATTGCGCCTGCAAGGGCGCCGCCTTTCGGTCCGACTGTTATTGCGGCAATGGCGACTGGAATCGGTAGCAATGTGATTGATACCGGATAAATATTCAAGAATCCCAGCGGCGTATTTGCCATAATAATGATGATTGCGACAAGTACGGCCAATCGTACCATCTTGCCTACGTCGATACCTGTCTTCTCTGTTTTTGCATTTGCTGAAAATGTCTGTTTTTCTCTTTCCAGCCTGTTTTCGCTCGTGCTTGTGTCCTTCATTTTAACCTCCTGCTGCCACTCTGTCGTCGTCGCAAACTCCGCTCCGCTGCGTCTTCCTTCGTCAGACATTCGCTCCGCTTCGTTGCTCCTCCTCTCCGACACGAACCCGCTTCGCTGGGCTTCTTGTCGGTTATGACGGGGGTTACGAAACGCAAACTCCGCTCCGCTGCGTCTTCCTTCGTCAGACATTTGCTGCACTATACGGTCTTTGCGACATTAAGATGTAGCGCATTTTATTTTACCGGATTTCCGGCAGTTAGAATGATACCACTCAAAAATAATCGTGTCAATAAAATTTTGCGGTCTGACTCATACGCTTTGACACCAATGTTTGGACTTCCGGAAAAGCAGCGCAGAGCTTCTCTGCCACAATCGGTATCACTACATTTTCAGTGCAAAAATGGTCGGCGTCTATCAGATTTATTCCAAGTTCTCTCGCATCAAGAAACAGATGATACGCAATATCCGCCGATATAAACGTATCGCAATCATGTCTCACAGCATTTTGAAACTCTTTACTGCCTGAGCCGCCCATTACCGCGACCTTATAAACCTCTCTGCCTGCGTCGTAATACCTAAGACCGTTAGTATTTAAGACTTTCTTTAGCTTACTTAAATATTCCTGCATGGAGCATGGATTTTCAAGATATCCCACCCTGCCCATTGCATAGGTCTCGCCGCTTTCAAGCGTCAGTACCTTTGACAGAAACTCCGTGCTCTCGCTTGACTCAATACCGGCAGCTCTTGCAAGCACATCATTTACTCCCCCGTGAACAGCATCAAGGTTCGTGTGCATACAAATCCCCGAAAGCCCTTCGGAAAGCATTTTTACGATTTTCCGTCCAATTACATCACCGTCTGTCACGCTCTTTAGTGAGAAGAACAAAGGATGGTGTGAAACTATCAGTTGCGCTTTACACTCAATAGCTTCGGCGATAACGTCTGATGTAATGTCAAGTGCCACAATGATTTTGCTTACTTTAGTGTCCCCTTGTCCAACCAAAAATCCAACATTGTCAGTTTCAGTTTTCATTCCTGTTGGCGCGATTGTATTTAAGAAATCGAATATATCATTAACCGTTGCCATCTTCCCTCGCTTTCTGCGCCCCTTCGATTCGACGCATAATACTGTATATTGTTTTCCGCGGTCAAGCACCTGCTTTGCCGTCACTACTGCATAATCATTTTCAAGGAGCCAGCTAAGTAGTTCTTGCTTTTTTGTCTGTGGTTGCAGTATAAGTCTTTTTCCTGCTTTTGTCCATAATGCATTTTCAAGAATTTCAATAATGGTCTCTCCACCCACTCCGGCAATCACAATCGTATCTACATCATCCTCACCAATTCCATCCAGTCCCGGTGCATTTATTAAGGTGATTTTATCCTCCACATTATACTTTTCGGCAGACCGCTGTGCAGCCCGCAATGACCCTGCACTGATGTCAGAGGCAATTATGCGCCCGGCGCGTTTCGTTTGCGCAAGATATACGGGCAAGTAACCGTGATCTGTGCCTATATCGGCAACATAGGCGTCCCGCTCAATAAAATCTGCCACTGTTTGCAGCCTATTTGATAGCTTTTTCAAAATAATCCCCTGCCTATTACTGCAAAGCTCTTTTTCTGCGCGTACATGTGCCCGGACGAATATGACCGCCCATTAATCCATTTTCCGATACGGCAAACTGTTCCCAATCCGCAACAAAACGCACAAAGACGAGCCGCACCATTGTGCGTCTCGTCTAAGTCGTTCATCACATGTATCCTATTTTAGCTTTTTTCGACAACCGAATTAAGTGTTTCGAGAAAAGCATCGGCATCAACGCCATGAACTGCACATGCCTGTTCCAATGTTTCACCGCTTGCCATCGCACAGCCGAGACAGTGCATTCCAATTGAATTAAACAATGGTACGGACTCAGGGGCTATCTCAAGGATATTGGAAATAATCATGTCTTTAGTGATTTGAGCCATTTTTAAACCTCCGTTTGGTAAAGCTGCAATTAATCTCTGGGTTTTGCGAAACAATCACTGCAGTATACCGGTCTTTCGCTCTTTGGCTCAAATGGAATCTTCGCTTCGCCGCCGCATTCAGCGCAGACTGCCGTAAAGAATTCCCTCGGTCCGCGTGCAGCAGATTTCCTGTTATCGCGGCAAGGCTTACAGCGCTGCGGCTCATTTTGGAAACCGCGCTCTGAATAAAACTCCTGCTCACCGCTCGTAAAAACGAAATCTTCACTACATTCCTTACACACTAATGTTTTGTCCTCGTACATTTTGAAACCTCTCTTTTGACTAAAAATCGTACCCTTTCGGGCCTGTATTTGCGTTCAGCTTTTACTGATTAACGCCACTTGTAGTTGGGCTAGATTTGCCCGAGAATCTGTGCCAGCTTTCTTCTGATTCTTTGTACAGCATTGTCTATCGATTTGATTGATTTTCCCAGTTGTGCTGCCATGTCCTTGTATGACGTACCGTCTAAAAACAGCTTAAGAACATCAGTCTCAAATCGGGATAGTGCGCCGTAGAGAAGCTTCTCCACTTCGCCAACGCTCTCACGCTCTATAACAAAGTCTTCAGTGTCCCTGAAAAAATACACATTTTGGGTATTGTTTTCTTCAAGCTTTTGAGATTCCAAAGAGATATAGCTATTGAGAGGAGTGTGTTTGTAACAGGACGCCGATCTGATTGCGCTGTAAATACGTCTTCTGATGCAGTATTTTGCATACGTTGAAAACCTTGCACCCTTTGATGGGTCGAAAGTTCTGATAGCAGATAGCAGTCCAAGCATGCCTTCCTGAATCAAGTCCTCTCCGTCGCCTCCTGCCAGAAAAAACGGACGCGCACACGCTCTGACGAGCTGGACATACTCAGATACAAGAGTCTCTTCTGCTACCGAATCTCCCTCGGCAACCTTCTGTGCCAGCATTTGGCTTGTTTGGTTATCTATGTCCTTCACATTATGCCTGTAGAAACTTTCTTGCCACACAATTACGATGATTCTCACTTGATTTTTCGCGAAAATGTATTCGCTTTAGTCAGTATATTTATTGCATTAAATAAAGTCAAGCTTTTTATTGTAAAAAACCACAATATTTATTCAATATTTGACTAAACATGCCTGTTTTCAGCTTGTTTTTACCAGTTTTTGCATAAAAGTGATGAAATGCTCTGCTATTTCTGCTGCTTCTTTGAGGGTCTGCGCCTCAACCAAAACGCGAATTATCGGCTCGGTACCGGAAGGACGTATGAAAACGCGACCCTTCCCCTCAAGAATTTTTTCATATTTTTTTAACTCTTCCTGTAAATCCGGATGCCCCATTATCGCATCGCGCTGTGCGGAGCCGCCCGTAAGCTTGTAACTTGGCATAACCTGCGGAAATTGCGGAATGTCTCCGACAAGCTCCGAGGCTTTCATTCCGGACTTATTCAAGGCGTTAATAAACTTTACCGCCGTTAACTGCCCGTCTCCGGTGGTCGAATCGTCTGTAAATATCACATGTCCTGATGATTCGCCGCCGAGATTACAGTCTAAATCCATCATCATTTCAAGCACATTTCTATCTCCAACATTGGCTCTGTGAAAATTAAGTCCGCTTTTTTCGGCAAATACGTTCATCCCTGCATTTGACACAACTGTTCCGACGAAACCACCGCCTTTTAGTTCCCCGGAGTTGCTCATATCACGGCTGAACACAGCAAGCATCATATCACCGTCAATTGTATTGCCCAGTTCATCCACAATGAGGCATCTGTCCGCATCGCCGTCAAATGCGACGCCCAAGCTAAAGCGTCCGGTTTTCATCATGTCCTTTAAGTAGTCCAGATGCATTGAGCCGCAGCCTTCATTGATGTTAACACCATTTGGTTCATCGTAATTAATCTCGAACTCCGCGTCCAATTGCCGGAACAGCAAGCGTGCAGTCTCCGTTGCCGCTCCATTTGCGCAGTCTATTGCGATTCTTCCGTTAAATCGTCCGCCTACGGATTTGCTTGCCACGTACTTGACATATTCATTTGTCCAAAAACCGTGGTCATGACTGATTCTTCCTATTTCCCCGCCGGTTTTGTTTTTTATTTTTTTGTCATCGTCAATAAGACTTTCTATTTGCTCTTCTAAATCATCGCTGAGTTTATAGCCGTTTGCGCCAAATAGCTTAATGCCGTTATGCTCAAACGGATTGTGAGACGCCGAAATGACAACGCCCATATCCGCTTGGGTTTTCACTGTCAAATAAGCTGCTGCCGGCGTCGGCAAAACTCCAAGCAATATCACATTTGCTCCTGTGGAACACAGCCCCGCCGCAAGTGACGCTTCAAGCATATCGCAAGAAATTCGCGTATCGCGCGCAACCATTACCTTGGGTCTTTTTCCATCGGCTCTGGCAAGAACTGTCGCTGCAGCACGTCCAATCTTAAATGCAAGCTCTGCGCTTAGTTCTTCTCCCGCTATGCCTCTAATACCGTCTGTACCAAAATACTTTCCCATTTCGTCCTCCTTCGTCCTCACGGACTGCATTTCACTTCACTCATCTTGCGATGAGTATCCGTTTCATTTCGTCGTTCGTCCTCTTCGAGACAAACCCGCTTCGCTGGGCTTTGTCTCGATTCTTTCGGGGGTTTTTCACGGACTGCATTTCACTTCACTCATCTTGCGATGAGTATCCGTTTCATTTCGTCGTTCGTCCTCTTCGAGACAAACCCGCTTCGCTGGGCTTTGTCTCGATTCTTTCGGGGGTTTTTTACGGACTGCATTTCACTTCACTCATCTTGCGATGAGTATCCGTTGTCTCGATTATAATGTCAGTTGCTCATGCCCCGGATACATCAAACTCAGATGCTCATATGCCTTGCGCGTCACACATCGACCGCGCGGAGTTCTGGTCAAAAAACCCTGCTGCATCAAAAAAGGCTCGTAAACATCCTCAATAGTCACAGGCTCCTCATTTATAGTCGCCGCAATTGTTTCAAGCCCAACAGGTCCACCGCCGTAGTTTTTTATTATACTGTCCAGCAACCTTCTGTCAACAGCATCAAGCCCTGTTCCGTCAATTTCCAGTCTTGTGAGCGCTTGATCAGCAGCCGCTAGCGTAATAACTCCATTTCCAATGACCTCGGCAAAATCTCTAACGCGACGGAGAAGTCTGTTGGCTATTCTGGGAGTTCCCCGGCTTCTGGAAGCAATTTCTAGCGCTCCCTCCGGTTGTATTGGTATATTCAATATCTTTGCGGAACGTTCCACTATTGTCTTAAGCTCCTGCGAGGTGTACATATCTAACTTCAAGTCAATGCCAAACCTATCACGAAGCGGTGAACTGAGCTGACCTGAACGTGTCGTTGCCCCAACCAATGTAAAATTCTTGAGTTCAAGACAAATCGACGCCGCGGACGGACCCTGCCCTATGATGATATCAATTTGCTTGTCTTCCATAGCCGGATAAAGAATTTCCTCGACAGCCCTGTTCATACGATGAATCTCGTCAATGAAGAGCACGTCATTTTCATTAAGATTCGTCAGAAGTGCGGCAAGATCTTTTGGTTTTTCGATTGCGGGACCGGAGGTCTTTCGCAATGCCGCCCCCATTTCGTTTGCTATTATTGCAGCAAGCGTTGTTTTTCCGAGACCGGGAGGACCATGCAGCAATACATGGTCAAGCGGCTCTGCGCGACGTCGAGCACCTTCAATAAATACAGCAAGATTCCCTTTCGCTTTCTCCTGTCCTATGTATTCGCCAAGCGTTTGCGGTCTAAGTCTGCTTTCACTTGCGTCTTCCTCGGAAAAATTTGCCGTCAACAACATCGCATCCGCGTTGCTGTCAAACTCAAACTCACCAATAAAATCATCACTATAATCTATTCCCACTGCGCCCTCCATGCTCCATCGCACCACCACGTAGACGGTTCTCAAGTCTCGTTTTTAGCCGTCATCCGAACTTCTTCGTCATCTTTGTCATTTCATCGAGAGTTTCAGCACTTCTCTTATGATTTCCTCAACCGTCAACACAGAAAAATCCAAATTGCGCATAGCGGCAGAGATTTCACTCTGACTATATCCCAAAACCGCAAGAGCCGCGGCAGCGTCCCTCTGTTTTTCGCCAGCCTGGTTTAACTCGCCTTTCGGCGGCACATAACCAGCAGCCTTGAGCGACGCTGTTTCCCTGCTCACTTTGTCTTTTAATTCCAGAATTATTCTTTGAGCCAGCTTCTTTCCAACTCCCGGAGCTACTGTCAAAGCAGTCTCATCATCACATATAATTGCCAATGCCAAGGCTTCCGGAGTAGAGGATGAGAGAATAGAAAGCGCCGCCTTAGGTCCGACTCCTGAAACGCTGATTAGCTGCTCGAAACAGCGTTTCTCACTCAAATCATAAAATCCATAAATATCAAATGCATCTTCTTTAATATTGCAATATGTGTACAGCCGTGCTTCTTTATCCTTTTCAATATGCGATAGCGTGTTCATTGTCGTCATACAGGCATATCCCACGCCGCCAATATCGATAACCGCAAGATTTTGTCCCAAAACAGAGACTATACCATCCAAATAATAAAACATATCTTCACTAGCTTTCCCTAAAATCAAATATGGTACGACCCGCCGCCTATAGAGGTGAGGACTTACTGCTTTGTCAAATCGTAGCCTTTGCTCCCCCGCGAATGTTCATGACAGACTTTGCCGCGCGTGAGTGGCAGATTGCAATCGCCAGAGCATCGGCGGCGTCATCCGGCTTTGGCGCGGACTCCATTGCCAGAAGCCTTTGCACCATATAAATAACCTGCTTCTTTGTGGCATGACCATGCCCGACAACAGCCTTTTTCACTTGCAGCGGAGTGTATTCAAACATGGGTACACCTTGCTCCTCGCCGGCAAGCAGAACTGCTGCGCGACCATGAGCAACTGCTATTGCCGTTTTAAGATTTGTATTAAAAAACAGTTCTTCTACGGCTATCGCATCCGGATTAAACCTCGTGATAAGCTCACTAACATCTTGCTTTATCTGCGTCAGTCTAAGCGCAAGACGCATTCCTGCTGGGGTAGATATAACACCATATCTATGAGGCTTTTGAGTTCCGCCGCTATCGCTGATTATCCCAAACCCGACTGTAGCAACACCCGGGTCTATACCAAGAATGACCAATAACACAACTCCCTTAAAGGAGGTACAAAAAGCTCACAGAGCACCATCATGACAGGTCTTTTTCATCCGCTCACAGCCAATTTTCCTTGACAAAATCCACGCTAATCTGCCAGACACTGAGTTTTCTTAATGTACCCGAACTAATCCAAATGACAATTGATTATACTCCCATCAGAATTTTTTTTCAAGAAAAACCCATTGTCAAAATAAAATTACATACATTTTACATACATTTGAACTTTTACGATTCCATTTCGCCTTGACATGGTGTACAATATGAGGTAATAATCTTCATTGTATCGCGATTGTCGCTTTCTTGTTCGTTGGCACAGTACGATATATTTAAGCATAGGAGGTAATACAAATGAGAAATAAGTTTGACAGTCAGCTTGAGAAGCTTCATGAAATGATGATTGCTATGGGGAGCATGATTGAAAAAGCCATCACACTCGCCATACACGCACTTGTGCAGCAAGACGAAGCAATGGCAAAGCAAGCAATTGCCTTTGACATCGAGATTGATCAGATGGAAAAGGACATTGAATCCATGTGCCTCAAACTACTGTTGCAGCAGCAGCCTGTTGCGCGGGATCTCAGGATTATTTCGGCGGCATTGAAAATGATTACCGACATGGAAAGAATCGGCGACCAAGCTGCCGATATCTCCGAAATCGCACTCTTCCTGATTGGTGAAACATATGTAAAAAAACTCGAACATATTCCGCAAATGGCTGCGGCAACGTCAAAAATGGTCACTGAGAGTATTGAAGCATACGTCAAAATGGACTTAGAGCTAGCCCAGCAGGTAATCGCATACGATGATGTTGTCGACGAGCTCTTTGACAATGTGCGTAATGAGATAATCGAACTGATACGCGAGGATGCTTCAAATGGTCCTCAATTAGTGGACTTGGTCATGATTGCAAAATACTTCGAACGTATTGGAGATCACGCGACAAATATTGCCGAATGGGTAGTCTTCTGCATTGTCGGCAAACACGTTGGAGAGTAAAGCGTAATACTACCCTCCCTATACAACGTACGACACGGTGTTGTACATTGTGTAGGGAGAGTAAGGTCGTAGTGGACAACAACATCCACTACGACCTGTTTTTGTAGTTATACCAATTCTATTTTGCGTATTCAATCGCTTTCGTTTCACGGAATAGATTGACCTTGATTTGTCCCGGATACTCAAGTTCCGCTTCAATTCGCTTTGCTATCTCGCGTGCCAAAAGGATCATCTCGTCCTCCGAAACCTCTTCGGGCTTTACCATAATGCGAATTTCGCGTCCGGCTTGTATGGCATATGAGCTCTCAACGCCATTAAACGAACAGGTCAGCTCTTCGAGTTTTTCAAGACGTTTTACGTAGCTTTCGATATTCTCGCGTCTTGCGCCCGGTCTGGCTGCCGAAATCGAGTCAGACGCTTGTACAAGACATGCTATTATTGTTCTCGGCTCAACATCGCCGTGGTGAGCCTGTATTGCGTGAATAACTTCGTCGTTTTCTTTGTATTTTCTTGCTAGATCAACACCGATTGACACATGGCTGCCTTCAACTTCATGGTCAACCGCTTTTCCCAAGTCATGCAGTAGCCCCGCTCGTTTTGCCTGCATAACATCGGCGCCCAGCTCTGAGGCTAGAAGTCCTGCAATATTAGAGACTTCAATTGAATGGTTTAGAACATTTTGACCATAACTGGTACGAAAACGCATTCTACCGAGCAGTTTTATAACTTCCGGGTGCAGTCCATGCACACCTGTCTCAAATGTCGCTCTTTCGCCTTCTGCTTTAATTGTGGCGTCTACTTCTTTCTTTGCTTTTTCGACCATTTCTTCGATTCTGGCAGGGTGAATACGTCCGTCCAGAATGAGTTTTTCCAAAGCTATGCGAGAAACCTCGCGCCTTACAGGGTCAAAACTCGACAGTGTTATGGCTTCCGGTGTGTCGTCAATAATTAAATCAACACCTGTCAATGTCTCGATTGCGCGAATATTACGTCCTTCACGCCCAATTATGCGCCCTTTCATCTCGTCGTTTGGCAGGGGAACCACAGAGACGGTCGCTTCAGCGACATGATCTGCTGCGCATCTTTGGATTGCAAGAGATATATGCTCTCTTGCCTTTTGGTCAGCTTCTTCCTTGAGGCGGTCTTCAATTTCTTTGATTTTCATCGCGGCTTCGTGGGTAACTTCGGATTCAAGGTTTTTGATGAGATAATTCTTTGCCTCTTCAACTGTGTACCCGGATATCCGCTCAAGCATTTCGTACTGACTTCGTTTGAGTGCCGCAACGTCTTCGTGCGCAGCTTCAAGATCGGCTGCTCTGCTTGCCAGAGCGTCTGTCTTCTTTTCAATAAGCTCGGTTTTTTTGTCGAGCATTTCCTCTTTTTGCTGGAGTCTGCGTTCCTGCTTTTGTATTTCCGCACGCCGTTCTTTTACTTCTCTTTCGTACTCGCTTCTGTTTTTGTGTATTTCTTCTTTCGCTTCAAGCAGCGCTTCACGTTTTTTGTTTTCGGTGGCTTTTATTGAGTCGTTAATGATTCTTTTGGCTTTTTCTTCCGCACTTTGTATTTCGCGTTCCGCGACTTTTTTTCTGTACAATATGCCTAGAGCAAATCCAACTATTGCGACTATTGCTAAAGCAACCACAAATACTATGATTGTTATTAGTGGTGATCCAAACATTGTTGGTATACACACCTCCGTTTCTATTATTACTATAATTTGGACTGCAGCGCATTTTGCGCAGTATCCTTATGATGAAAGCTTCACGCCGGGAAATGTCGGAATTAATGCGCCTTAAGGCGTTCCGGCAGCTCTTATGAGCCTAATCCTTAGCGTATGCTTTAAACTCGTGAAAATACCCCTTATATTTCACTAACGTCATCCTTATTATTTTATATCCCCCACTATGCCCCTGTCAAGATAAATTAGATTAAATGTAAAGATTTCATTTCATACCAGTATGGATTTTACAATTTCCCTTGACTTTGCAATCCGCATAATCTATATTATTATCTCGTGGAGAGATGTCCGAGTGGTCGTAAGGTGCAGCACTGGAAATGCTGTGTAGGGCAACCTACCGAGGGTTCGAATCCCTCTCTCTCCGCCACAATTTGCCAAAAAGCCGTTGCAGTGCAGCGGTTTTTTGCGCATTAAGCGGCAAATTTCGCCGACCGTCACAATACGACGATAGCGGACAGTTACATCTGCAGTTTTTGTTTTACAAGCCTGAAAGCGCATGAAAGGCGGACAAAGTCGCGAATCTGCCGGATGTCGTGCGGAGGAATAAAACTCCCATTGAGCAAATCGTGTTTGAAGATGTCGGCAATCCATTTTGCATCACGCTCTCGCCCCCCACGTACTCTGTAGTGTACCTGTTTCCACAAGTACAAGTTTAACAGAAAAAAGAAAGGCGCACCCCAGTTTCATTACTGTTTTGTGCCTTTCGATAGAAAGGAATGGTCAAAAACATGAAAAACAAAAACTTTTACACCGAAGCATCACCGAAAAAATCAAGAAAGCTAAAAAAATCGTTATGTCAGTTATTGGCGCTGGTACTCTCTTTTTGTATGTTATTTGGTATGGTGGATGGGGTACTGCGTATAGGCTCAGTAGAACAGGAAGAAATCAGCTCAGATGAACGTGAAGACCTCGTATATGAAAGTATAGAAACAATATCTGAAACATATGTTGTGATTTCCGATGAATCCGCTGAGGAAACCGCATCGGAATCAACCGCTGAGAATCTCATTGAAGCGTCTAACGACATCCTTACACTTACAACCAACGGAAGTCTTGACTCGACCGAGTATTTCAGAGTGACTGATAATGCAGTACCCGGAACATATAGTGTCGGACCGATATTTACAGCTTCAGGCACAGGAGAGATGACGCTGTGGGCAAGATGGAGACCGCAGCAGCAACCAGCACCCCGACCACCGCAGAGTGGCGCTCCAAGGCAACCTATATCTATCCTGGAACCACCCCTGATACCCCTGATACCATTTACCAACACACATTATCGCTACCTAATCGGGGACGACATGAACCTCATCAGACCTAATGACAACATCACCAGAGCCGAAGTGGCAACGATATTCTTCAGACTCCTCACAGATGACTACCGTGAGCAGATGTGGACACAAACTAACCCATTTCCTGACGTTGTGCTGCAAAACTGGCACAATAACGCAATTTCAGTAATGACAAGCGGAGGTACGATATTTGGTATGCCAAACGGCAGCTTTAAACCCGACCGCAGTATTACCAGGGCGGAATTTGCCGCTATTATTTCAAGGTTTGTTGAACACTCATATGACGGCGATGACCTCTTCTCCGACATTTCAGGACACTGGGCACAAAACTACATAAACTCGGTCGGAAGTCTAGGTTGGGTTATTGGAGCAGGCAGCGACGCCTACGAACCAAATCGTAATATCACAAGGGCTGAGGCGGCGACGATAGTTAACCGGATTCTTGGCAGGCATCCTGAGCTTATCAGCGATCTCTTACCCGAAATGAACGTATGGCCGGATAACGCTGATCAAAGCGCATGGTATTACCTCGCCATACAAGAAGCGACCAACTCTAATGATTACGAAATGAAAGACGATAATTTCCACAAGACTTGGATAGAAATGATCACTGACCCCGACTGGGCAGCCTTGGAAAGACCAAATTCTACGCCGCAGGCACACAGGAATCCGGCCGACTAAATAAGCAGGCAACATGAATAAAGGTGTTGGGGGGTGTTTGATTGCTCCCCAGCACCTTTTATAGAAACATGGCAAATTAAAACAAACTCTTAGGAGAAAATATGAGCGGCTATGAAGAAAAAGCAGCGTATATAGGCAAGCTTCGTAACACCGTAGATTTGTGGCGTTACTATACAATCGGACGTTATAATTACATCAAATGTATGGAAAGCGAGTTTGTCGGCAACCTAAAGAGTCTGTGGAAAAGATTTCAAAGATATCTTACACATTACAGAGAAAAAGATAACTATCTTTGTCTTGCCATAATAGATATAGACTATTTCAAGAATTATAACGATCATTATGGTCATCTCAGAGGAGACGAATGTCTGAGCTTGATTGGAAAAGCTTTGGCAGCCCATTGGGATAACTCAAGCGTTTTCGCCGCAAGAATCGGGGGAGAGGAGTTTGCGCTGCTTTGGCTCGAAGAAGATAAACACAATGCTGAATATGTTGTTGAGCAGGTACATATTCGGTTAAGATCGCTTAGCATCCCACATGAGAAGTCCTGTGTGCTCCCATACGTTACAGTCAGCATAGGCGTCAGCATAGCCAAATGCAGTGTTTTTGACGATACTCAGGTCATATATAATTTCGCCGATACCGCGCTTTACAAAGCAAAGGCGAAAGTGCGAAATTGCACGGTCTTTTTTAATGAAGACGAAGAAGCATCTACCTTTCCAATAAAGTGACCCGGCGTACCGAAAAAACGCCAAACCCTTGCCGATTTAGCGTTTACTGGCACGCCAGTTTGAGCTAAATGCGAACTATTTAACCGCTCTGTCAAGTGGGTTTCTGCTAGTGGCTGGGTTGCAGTAGTTTTCTCATGGTTTTGAATTTGTTCCCAAACACCCAAAAACTCAACAGTGTTTCGGTTGCGCGTAAAAGAGCAAATCCGGTCGCCGACCTCCAACTGAAATTCCAAGGCCTGTGTTTTCACTCATAACCATGCCAACACCTCTATCAATATCAACGAACAAGTGCGATATAAATCCGGGCACAATACCACTGTGACCTATGACCCTAGAGTATGTTAAATCATTGTTCTGCTCCAGAGAGACCGCAAATCCGTTAAAAAATATCGTGCGGCCAAGTTCGCACACAGGAGCATTTAGAATATCGTCAATGGTCGGGTGCAGCTTAGCAAGAGTCTCGGCATTTGCAAACAATATAGACTCTCCATTTTCATCAGGCAAAATAGCTCTGGCAAATCTGACCAAATCCGATATTGTGCCAACTGCCGCGCCAGCCGGATAAACCAGTATCTGCATTCGATGATCAAACGGCATATCCCGCGTGCCATATATCGCTATTTTGTCTCTCTGTTGTAGCACCCATTCGTTGTCAGACATATCTGGTCTTAGCGCAGTATGATACATTCCCAATGGCGCAAAAATATTGCTATGCACATACTCATAGAAAGGTACACCCGCTACACTTTCCACCACATATCCTGCAAGCGCTGTACTGTAGTTGCCATACCAAGTATGCTCACCGGGCACCGCTCTTTGTCTGACAATCCCCGATGCGGAAGCTTCCATTAAAACACTCTCCAAAGTCGGCACAGGCTCGCCAGGCATACCAAATGTCAAAGCCATAAACTCAAAATCAAAGGCATCATTAAAGCCTGCGGAATGATGCATCAGTTGGTGCAACGTAATCGGGTATATTATATTTGGGAAATCCTCACGTTGGATATATGTAAATATATCTGCGTGTAGGTCTAGCTTTCCTTGTTCATACAACTGCATCGCACTCACATAAACCAGCAGTTTTGTGATAGAACCCCATTCAAAAACCGTGTCCGCGTCAACGAGCAGTCCCGTTTCTGTATTTGCATAACCATAGGTCATTTCTAATATCATATCATCTTGAGTAAATACTGAAATCGCCAAGCCCCTAATATGATCCTGTCTCAAACCTCTGTTACCACCATACCTGCGAGTTTCCATAAGTTCGGCAATTCGCTGTTCTAGACTTATATTATAGACAATTTCCACGACTTCTTCAGCAACTTCATCATCTTCGCAAACTTCGTCATTGGAAATATATGGGTCAGCCGAATCTATTTGAGACTCATAATAGTTGCTGTCACAAGCAACAAAAGCAACCATGACAAGCGACGTGAACATTAGGAGCAATAATTTTTTCATAGCAAATCGTTCTCCTTTAAAAAAATTCAAGTTTTCTTGTATACTGCTTAATATAAACTCGCCGCCTGTGAACTATTTGGAGGCGAAGTCGAGCGGACTCGTTGTCACGGCGATACTGTGACCAACTGTACTAAATTGCAAGTCAACCCCTTGCATACTCCATATCTTACGGAGCGTCCTGTTCGCTATTTTCAAGTAACCCCTTAAACTCCCGCAACTTCTGTTCAAGCAATTTTTTATCAATCAGCTTCAGCGCATACTCCGCCACCACCGTTGGGGACAAACTACGGCTCATAGCAACCTCTACAACCTCGTCATCTTTCCCGGCGCAAAGAATAATTCCGATACTTGGGTTTTCATCGATCTTTTTATACTCTCTGTCAAGAGCCTCAAGATAGAAGTTCATCTTGCCCAGATACTCCGGTTGAAAATTGCCTATCTTTAACTCAAATGCCACCAGGCAAGATAGCTCTCTGTGGTAAAACAAGAGGTCAATATAGTAATCAGACTTTCCAACCTGCACTCTGTACTCATCACCAACATATGTAAAGTCCCTGCCAATTTCGAGTATGAAGTTTTTAAGATTTTGGATAATCGTCCGTTTCAAATCACTTTCGGAGAACTTGTCCGGCAAATCGAGAAATTCTAAAACATAATTGTCGAGGAAGCGTACATTTTCGCTATGCGAATCATTTGCTGGTTCAGGCATTTTTGGTGCAAGCATATATCTGTGATAATAGCCACTACTTATCTGTCGCTCTAATTCGCGCTTGCTGTATTTTTCTTTTATGCACAACGCAATGTAAAATTCTTTTTCTTGAATGCTCTTCGCCCCTGACATTATTAGCAAATGATTTGTCCAGCTAATTTGTGTCACCAATGGTGACACAAATTCATTGTCTTTATAAGTTTCATAAAATTGACGCATTCTGTAGAGACTACGGCGGTTAAACCCCCTAATACCAGGACAGTTATCCTTTATATACCTTGCCGTAACATCGACAAAGGAACCACCCCAAGTAGAATTTGCACTCTCTTCGCTCAGATATTCTCCAACACTCCAATACAACCTTATCAGTTCGGCATTTATACTCTGCAACGTATTTTGACGAGCTTGTTCTATCATTGTGATTATTTTGTTGGCATATGGGACTATATCTCCGCTCATATTACCTCCGAATGATATGTGAGTTCACACTATTTTATTCACTACGTTGACTGCTTAAGATGCTCAATACTGAACATAATTATATCAGGATTCACTGTGTTTTGAAAGAAAAAGTTTAACCCAAACATACCACCTACAATGGCAGACATCAGACACTACCTCAACGACAACGGCGTGAAAACAAGCCGTGGAAATTCATACAACAAGGATTCCATCCGCCGTATTTTGACCAACAGGAAATATCTCGGAATCTACATTTACGGAGATATTGAAGTTCCCGGTGGTATCCCGCGAATCATCAGCGACGAAATGTTTAATGATGCAAAAATATTGCTTGAAAAACAAGAAAGCTCCCGCAAGGGCAAAGTCTGTTGAAGAAAATTATTTGCTTACTACGAAGCTATTCTGCGGACATTGCAAAGCGGCACTCACAGGAATGAGCGGCAAATCAGGCACAGGGAAAATCCACCAGTATTATAGCTGTGTGTCGCAGCGGCAGCACAAAGGCTGCAAGAAAAAGTCGGTGCAGAAATCATACCTCGAAAACTTGGTTGTAAGCAATGTTCTAGCCACGCTAACGGACGAGAATATTATCGACCAAAATCAGTGGGAGCACAAACTCCGACTGATATGTGAAAACATCACTTAAAGCGGGATGCAAACGCTGCGCGTTCTTTTGACAAGGCGAATTCATTTCGCCGTCAAGTCGCTATATTTGATTGAAGACGAAGAAGCATCTACCTTTCCAATAAAGTGACCCGGCGTACCGTAAAAACGCCAAACCATTGCCGGTGCAGCGTTACTGGCACGCCAGTTTGAGCTAAATGCAAACTATTGGGAGGTTTCGGGAAATGAGTCTATGATTATAGTAAAACCTTTTTCTTGACAAAAACATAAATTAGCCCAAACACCCGGCTCTCCCCACTAAAAAATTATTTTGAAATATTCCTGTTTCTCATTGACCCCCGGGTTTCTTTGAGTTAAGATATAATCACAACTCAAATGTGCTTGTGAGGTAACGAAATGAAAATAAATAAAGTCAAAGTTAAAGAATTGATGGAAAGCAAGGGCATCAAAACCCAAACTGAACTTGCAAGTATTTTGGGCATTTCAAAAAATCAATTATCCGTGATTTTATCTGAAAAATACAAACCCATAAAAGCAAGTGTCGAGGATTTGTGTATGGTGCTTGAGGTCACTCCTGCTTACATTATGGATATTGGATATATGCAGCAATCGCTATTTGACTCAAGTGTTGAATTGCCGATTGATGCAGATGCCATTACTGCCGTTGAGTTATTTGCAGGTGCCGGAGGACTTGCGCTTGGTCTTGAAAACGCAGGAATTCATACAGTTGAGTTTGTAGAAATAGACAAATATTGTTGTGAAACCTTGTATAAAAATCGCCCTCATTGGAATATCGTTAATGCTGATGTTTCAACTCGAGACTTCTCAAAATACAAAGGTAAAATAGATATTGTTACTGGTGGATTTCCTTGTCAAGCGTTTAGTTATGCTGGGAAGAAAATGGGGTTTGACGATACTCGTGGCACTCTGTTTTATGAGTTCGCAAGATGTGTCAAGGACGTTGAACCACTAATTTTCATGGCTGAGAATGTTAGAGGCTTAAAGTCACACGACAATGGGCGAACCCTTGAAACCATTATTAATGTACTAACTGACCTTGGCTACACTGTTAAATACGAAGTTCTTAATGCAGCCTACTACAATGTCGGTCAAAAACGAGAGCGAATCGTTATAGTCGGAACAAAAGCTGGGGTAACTTTTTCATTTCCAAAACCAAACAGAAAGATGGCAACTCTGCAAGAAGCACTAGAAGGCTGTCCTCTTAGTGAAGGGCAATCATATAGTCAACGAAAGAAAGACGTTCTTGACCTCGTTCCGCCGGGTGGGAGTTGGGTGGACTTGCCTGAAGATGTTCAAAAAGAATATATGGGCAAATCATATTATTCAGGTGGAGGCAAGCGAGGTATGGCACGCCGGATAAGTTGGAACGAACCTTGTTTAACACTTACTTGTAGCCCTTCACAAAAACAAACCGAGAGATGTCATCCGGACGAAACTCGGCCATTCACGGTAAGGGAGTACGCACGCATTCAAAGTTTTCCTGATGACTGGGAGTTTTGTGGTGGCATCGGTGAAAAGTATAAGCAAATTGGAAATGCAGTCCCTGTAAAGCTCGCAGAAAAAATCGGGCTTCAACTTGCAGATGCTATCTCGAACTACAGAAAATCTGTTACAGATATAGCAGAAGTTGAAAGTTATGAATTGCGCGAGGCTATTTGAGCCGCCAATTTTGAGATTGTTTCATCAATGATATCTCGACCATCAACATCAACCGCCACCTCTGCAATCGCGTCAATTAGTTCGCTGTAGAATATATCAGAGCCTGTCAATCTGTGCCAAAATTCTTGACCACAAATAACAGGATAAGTGTCATTTATCTTTTTGTAATGACCGGAAATCGCTGAAAACTCTCCCTACAGAACACCAACAATACAATCAATAGTTGGGTTGATGTCAGTTTGCCTGTTTTGCCTTGCGAGATTTCTTATTGTGTCAAAGTGGTTGATAATTGTAACAACATCATCCTTATTGATTGTGTCCGGTCCTGACTTGATTTGACAAAATTTACGTCTGCCATCTATTTCATCTTTAAATTCAATGTCTATTCCAGAAGTTAATGACGCATATCCGCTCAGGACTTCACTGCAAAAATTTTGCATATTGGTTCCAAACGACGTGCTAATAGACGTTCCAATAACACGAGGAAAAATAAGTGCTTTCGCTATATTTTCCGGAGTGCCTGACCCAAATGCAAAGTTAGCTAAATATTTTTCAAGAAAAGGGTTTATGTTAAATTCCTTTAGGCTTTCAAGTTTCACTGTGTTCTTAACGTGATTAACGGCAATCGTATCACGAAAGAACACTTTCGCTTTATTAAGGATTTCTTGTCTTTGTAGTTCGGTCATTTTACTTCTCCAACCTCAATTGTAATCGTGAATACGCATATAGTTTATCATAGTTTGCTCGTAATTCACAGTGTCATGTAGTATTTTATAGATATCCGAAACCGTACCAAGTCAAAATCAGGAAATAACAGGTACAGTTCCCCTCTCAGTTGTGATAGGCAAATTAATTGCCCCATATCCGAACCTATAAAAGTTCGTCTATGGAGCAGTTGGCACCCTCGGCGCGAATCTAACGCGCGCCATCACCCTAGTGGTCTGTAACACCTAAAAATTCAACATCCTTGCGGCATCTTTTTCCGTCTGCCTTCGTTGAAACCCCTTGAAAGACGGATGTATTCCTGCGGTATTTCGCCTCGACAGACGAAAAAATCTACCACAATTATATTAAACTTTTAGGCGTTACAGACCACTAGTCACCTTTTTTTGTTCAGGCTTTTTAACCTCCTGAATTCAAGCGGAGACAGTCCATAATGCTTTTTGAACACTGCGGCAAACTTCCCTTGATTTACATAACCTACTTGAGCCGCGACTTCTAATATAGAGCATTGCGTCATCTCCAACAGCCCGGCTGCTTTGATCATGCTCATATCCCGCAGATAGGACGAAATATTTTGACCATATACGCCTCGGAAGTAAGTCTTGAGGCTTGTTTCGCTTACAGAAAATTGCTCGGCTATCTTTTTGATTGGATAGTGCTTCTGAATATCCGCTGTCAATATTTGCTCCGCCTTTTTTGCTATTTCAACCTGAACTGCAGTGAAAGCGGTTTTACCAGACCTGCGCGGCTTATCCGCATTGAGCAAAACATGTATTAATTCAATAAAATACAACTGAATATAAAAAAGCGGCGGGTCATCGTACAAATCCCATAACCGGCTTATAATCGCTTCAACTTCCGTCGTTGCCTGAGCTATGTGTGTTTTCACATTTTTGCAGTACTTCTCTTCAAGTTTCGCAAAATCAATGCCAAACGGACTAAGCGCATGCATACATCCGGGCGACAGAAGCCAGGGGTCAATAAGTATTTGAATACCTTTAAAATGCTCAGTCGGAAAAAAATAGCGGTCTTTTGCGTGTTGCGTGCTGTAGGACAGCCCCCTACTTACTATGTAAGTGAAGTTATTGTCCTCCAACAATAGTTCGCATCTTCCTCGAACACAGAAAGAAATCAAGTGCATGTGCGAAACGCGTTTCGGGTTCGGAACCGGCCACTCCGGCAAAGACATATCACAGAAGCAAAAAAAGACTCCGGGAAACAGGTTATACATAGCCACCCTCCCGGCGCCCTCAGGCGAGTTAATTGCAAATTCAGTAAAATCTGACCTTTGATTAAATGTCATGCCGCTCTCGCAGTATGCCCTTTGGGTTACCCACGATTTGGCATCCATATTAGATCACCCTCTCCTGTTTGATTATATATCATAGTAAATTTTATTTCAAAAACAACCGTTGTTTTGGTCTGTGTCAAGTTTCAGTAGGACTTTTTTGTACAAGTTCAAGTCTGTTCCTTGACATAATTGGTGGCTTGAGATAAAATATTTTATTGTATGGAAAAGAAAAACCGAAAAAATAGAAAGGTGGATAAGACGTGTCAAAAATGGTAGAAATTCGCTGGCATGGGCGAGGTGGACAGGGCGCAAAAACTGCATCGCTGCTTCTGGCAGACGCTGCATTTAACACCGGAAAATTCGTACAGGGGTTTCCTGAGTATGGACCGGAAAGAATGGGCGCACCTATCACCGCTTTTAACCGCATCAGTGATGAGCGTTGTATTCTTCATTGCAATATCTATGAGCCGGACTATGTCGTGGTCGTAGATGCCACTCTTCTTACCGCTGTTGACGTCACAAGCGGTTTGAAGAAAGAGGGCGCAATTCTCATCAATTCTTCAAAAGACCCCGAATCTCTAAGACCTCTTCTGGCCGGATATGAAGGTGCTGTATTTACGGTAGATGCAGGAGCTATCTCTGAGCAAGAGTTAGGACGCAACTTCCCGAACACACCGATGCTTGGAGCAGTTGTGAAGGTCAGCAAAGCAATTCCGGAAGAGCAGTTTATTGCGGATATGGAGCAATCCATGCATCATAAGTTTGCAAATAAGACTGATGTGATTGAGGGTAATATGAGAGCTCTGAAACGTTCAATGCAGGAGGTTAAAGGATTATGATTTATATTAAAGACGCAAATCTAAACCTTGACTGGACAGAAGTCTCCCACGGTGGAACTATCCTCGAAGGCGGGACGTCATTAAAGGTCAACACCGGTGACTGGCGCATCTTTATTCCGGCTTGGATAGAAGAAAAATGCAAACACTGCTTCCTATGCTTCCCCGTTTGTGCAGACACATCAATCGCTGTTTCAGACGGTAAGCGCGGTGATTTTGATTTCGAGCATTGCAAGGGCTGCGGCGTATGCTATAAAGTATGTCCTTTCGGTGCAATAACCTTTGAAAAGGAGGATAAGTAATGGCTATCCGTGAAAGACTCTCCGGCAACGAAGCCGTTGCTACAGCGTTTAAGCAAACCGATTTAGACGTTGTTGCCGCGTATCCCATTACTCCATCAACAGAAGTGCCGCAGTACTTCTCCCAGTTTGTCGCCGATGGCGCGGTAAACACTGAGTTTGTTGCCGTTGAATCCGAGCACAGCGCAATGTCGGCATGTATTGCCGCCTCCGCCTGCGGCGGTCGTGCCGCTACTGCTACCTCAGCTTGCGGTCTGGCACTTATGTGGGAGCTTTTATATGTTGCTTCCGGTACGCGCGTGCCGGTCACACTTGCAGTTATTAACCGTGCGCTTAGCGCCCCCATCAATATCAACAATGACCACAGTGACTCTATGGGTGCGCGTGATAGCGGATGGATTCAGCTTTATGCGGAAAATAACCAAGAGGCATACGATAACCAAATCATGGCGCTGCGCATAGCCGAGCACAAGGACGTTATGCTTCCGGTTATGTCCTGTCAGGATGGTTTTATCACATCACATGCCATCGAGAATATTTCTTTGATGGAAGACGCTGAGGTGAAAAAATTCATCGGCGAGTATGAGCCTGAATGGTCAATGCTATCCGGAAAGCCGGTATCTGTTGGTCCGCTGGATATCACACATTTTTATTTTGAACATGCATATCAGCGCGCACAAGCAATGAAAAATTCCAAGAAAGTCATACTTGACGTGTTCAAGGAGTTTGGCGAGCTTACAGGGCGCAAATACGATCTCTTTGAAGAATACAAAATGGACGACGCCGAGTATGCCGTTGTTGTTCTCAATTCCAGTGCCGGCACCGCAAAATATGTTTGTGACGAGCTTCGCGCCAAGGGAGAGAAGGTCGGCGTGCTCAAACTTCGTGTTTTCCGTCCTTTCCCGATTCAGGAAATCGCAAAAGCACTCAGCCATCTCAAGGCTGTCGCGGTCATGGATAAAGCAGATTGCTTCTCCGCTATCGGCGGTCCTGTTTTCACCGATGTTCGCGCCGCGTGCTATGATCTGGAAAAACGCCCGCTTATCATCAACTATATATACGGGCTGGGCGGCCGCGATGTGCCGACAGATCATTTTATGCGCGTTTTCACTGAGCTTGCCGAAGTCGCCAAGACCGGAAAAACCGGCGAAATCTATCGCCATGTCGGCGTGAGGGGGGTATAGAAATGTCATATAATTTGAAAAAGGAAGCCGCGAAGCGGGAACGTTTTGTTGGCGGACATCGCCTCTGTGCCGGTTGCGGCGCGAGTGTTGCCGTGCGCGGGGTGCTGCGTGCTTTAGACGAAGAAGATCGTTCATATTGCGGCGTTGCAACCAGTTGTCTGGAAGTCTCCAGCTTTTTGTATCCGTTTACGGCATGGCAGGAGAGCTATATTCACTCCGCATTTGAAAATGTTGCCGCTACCGTTGCCGGCGCCGAGGCTTGTTATAGCGCGTTAAAGAGAAAAGGCAAGATGAAGGAAAACTATAAGTTCATCGCTTTCGGAGGCGACGGCGGCACTTATGATATCGGTTTGCAGAGTCTTTCAGGTGCAATGGAGCGCGGTCATGATATGGTCTACGTTTGCTATGACAACGAAGCTTATATGAATACCGGTATACAGCGCTCTTCATCATCGCCTAAGTTTGCGGAAGTTTCAACAGCGCCCGTAGGTTCGGTTGTTCCCGGCAAGATGCAGCGGAAAAAAGACCTTACGGAAGTTATTGTTGCGCATAATGTTCCTTATGTCGCTCAGACAACTTTCACAAATAACTTTAAGGATCTCCACGAAAAATCATACAAGGCAATTTATACTCCGGGACCTGCTTTTTTGAATATTCTCTCGCCTTGCCCGCGTGGTTGGCGCTACGACCCGGCGGAGCTTATGACTATTTGTAAGCTTGCTGTAGAGACTTGCGTTTGGCCGCTGTATGAGGTCATAGAGGGTGAGTGGAAGCTTTCATACGAGCCTAAGAAGAAGCTCCCGATTGAGGATTATCTCAGACCGCAAGGACGTTTTAGCCATATGTTCAGTTCCGGCGCTGAGTGGATGATTGAAGATGCTCAAAAATACGTTGACAAAAAATGGGAGAATCTGCTTAATAAATGTAAGTAGTGTAATCGCAATAATTATCACTGTTCGTGGGCATACAAAATGCAGCATGAACACAGCCGCAGCACAAAAACTGCTGTGAGAATTAGTGAGTTACTTAGCTAAAGATACTCATAAAACACAATCAAATAATTAGGCAATCGGTTATTATAACGGTTGCCTTTTTATTGTTTTAATCAAAACTTTGTGGTATTGTGTAAGCAAGTGTAGAAAACCTGCCTTAAACGATGATTGAAATGTGAAATGCTGCTATGGTATGCTCGAATATATTCAAATAAGGGAGCATTATCATGGTTTCAAAAGTCAGGTCTTTCGGATTGGGCGGCATCAGCGGATATGAGGTTTCTGTCGAATGCTATTTATCCTCCGGACTGCCCGCTTTCGATATTGTCGGACTGCCTGACGCCGCTGTTCGGGAAGCCCGCGAGCGGGTTCGTGCCGCGACAAAATCATGCGGAATGCCTTTTCCTATAAGCAGAATCATAGTTAACCTCGCCCCCGCAGACACAAAAAAAGCCGGGACTGTATATGATTTGCCTGTCATGCTTGGCATTTTGTCTGCTTACGGCAATATAGACCCGCTGCCAAAAGATGCGGCTTTTTTTGGGGAACTATCTTTGACCGGTGCTCTCCGTCCTGTGTCCGGAGCGCTTCCAATGGCACTATGCGCCGGTAAATCAGGCATTCGGCATCTGTTTGTTCCCTCTGATAATGCGCAGGAAGCGGCTTATGCCTCAGATGTTTCCATATATCCTGTCGCCCATGTCAGCGATTTGATGCTGCATCTTCGCGGCAGAAAAAATATTCTCCCGCTGAAAGCTCGCGAGCCTGCACCAGACCGCAGTGGTTTTCCTGATTTTTCTGAGGTAAAAGGACAGGAGAATGTCAAGCGAGCGCTTGAAGTAGCCGCTGCCGGAGGTCATAATATCTTACTGTTTGGTCCTCCGGGCGCCGGAAAAAGTATGCTTGCAAAGCGTCTGCCGACAATTCTTCCCGACATGAGCAGGGAAGAGATGATTGAGACAACTGAGATCCACTCCGTAGCCGGATTTACAAGCAGAGAGCACCCGATAATGTCCGCAAGACCCTTTCGCGCTCCTCACCACACTGTTTCGGCTCCCGCTTTAGCAGGCGGAACTTCTAATCCAAAACCGGGCGAAATCTCATTAGCGCATAATGGTATATTATTCTTAGATGAGCTGCCGGAGTTCTCGCGCGATGTTTTGGAATCATTACGCCAACCAATTGAAGACGGTCAAGTGACGATATCACGCGCCTCAACCTCGGTCACTTTCCCCAGTAAATTTATGCTGGTCTGTGCAATGAATCCTTGTAAATGTGGTTGGTTTGGTCATAAATCCGGACGATGTATTTGTTCTGCTCATTCAATAGCAAGATATCATGAGCGTTTGTCCGGTCCTCTGCTGGATAGGCTTGACCTATATATCGAAACTCCATCACTTGACTATGATGAGCTTCGCGACCGCTGCAATTCCGAGTCTTCGGAGCATGTTCGGCGCAGAGTCAATGAGGCTCGAAACAGGCAGCGCAGCCGATATAAAGGCACTGAGATACAGTGCAACGCGCATATTGGTTCAAAGCAGCTTGAGCGATATTGCTCGCTTTCGCCCTCTTGTGAAAAGCTCATGCGAGATGCATATTCAAAACTTGCAATGACTGCAAGATCATATGACCGCATAATGCGCGTTGCCAGAACAATTGCGGACTTAGCCGATTTTGAGCAAATAGATATTCCGCATTTAGCGGAAGCTATACAGTACAGGCGGCTATCAATGGGCAATATTTGATTTTTTATGGAAGATGGTTTTTTATGAACGAGATTATTCTGTTAAAACAAGGTGAAATGATTCTCAAGGGGCTCAACCGGCGTGAGTTTGAAATCAAATTCATGTCAAATATCAGACGACGGCTCAGCCCTTACGGGAAATTTAATGTATATAGTATGCAATCGACGGTCTATGTCGAGCCTCTTGGCGACTGTGATATGGATGGTGCTTTTGACGCCGCTATGACTGTTTTCGGCGCTATGTCTGTTGTGCGCGCCGTTGCCTGTGCAAAGGACAAGGATGCGATGCTAAGTACAGCTATCCGATATCTTGAGCCTCTTATTTTATCCGCAAAAACTTTCAAAGTCGAGTCAAAGCGTGCGGACAAAAGCTTTCCTATGAACTCAATTGAGCTTTCTCAATATGTAGGCGGACTGCTGCATGACCGTTTTCCGCATCTTAAACCGGATATGCATCATCCTGAATTGGTTGTGACTCTGGAGGTTCGTGATCTTGCGGCATATGTTCATGGTTCCGCCGCGGACGGCGCGGGCGGGCTGCCGCTGGGGGTGGGCGGCAGGATGGTTACTTTGCTCTCCGGCGGGATAGACAGCCCCGTTGCCAGTTATATGATGGCGAAAAGAGGCGTGCGGCTTATTCCTGTACATTTTCATTCCCCGCCATATACATCTGAGATGTCAAAGGAAAAGGTGCTTACAATTGCAAGGCTGCTTAGCAATTACTGCGGACTGATGAAAGTCGATATAGTACCATTTACAAAAATCCAAGAGGAAATCAGAAAGAAATGCCCGGAGGGTCTTCTGACAATTATAATGCGCCGCTTTATGATGCGCATTGCCGAGCAAATTGCTGTGAAAAATGATTGCACAGCCTTAGTTACCGGCGAAAATCTGGGGCAGGTCGCAAGTCAGACCGCCGAGGCGCTTGTTGTCACAGAGCAGTGCATTAGTATTCCGACGCTGCGTCCATTAATCGCATTGGATAAGAAAGAAATCATCGAAAAGGCACGTCGAATCGGAACCTATGAGACTTCGATTTTGCCGTATGAGGACTGCTGCACCGTGTTCACCCCGCGCCGCCCTCGTACAAAGCCTAAAATAGAGCAAGTTCTGGAAGCTGAAATGGCTCTTGATATAGACGCTCTTATCGATGAGGCAATCCGCAATATGGAGGTGCTATCATGAGATATACTGCTGAAATCATTGGTGTTGGTACCGAACTGCTGTTGGGAAGCACTGCAAATACAGATGCGCAAGATGTTTCGCAGCTTTTATCCGAGCTTGGAATAAATGTATATTTTCACACAGTGGTCGGCGACAATCCGCATCGTCTGAAAGAAGCTGTTGAAATCGCAAAAAGCCGCGCCGATATTATCATAACTACCGGCGGTCTCGGTCCTACATATGATGATTTGACCAAGCAGACAATAGCCGAAGCTTTCGGCAAAAAGCTTGTGTTCAATGAGGCTTTGGCAGATCAAATCCGGGAATTTTTCAAAACACGCCGTACACATATAAAAATGCCCGAGAACAACTTCCGGCAAGCTGAGCTGCCGGAGGATTGCGTGATTTTTAATAACGGTATAGGAACCGCGCCCGGATGTGCTTTTTTTGCGGAGGGCAAACATGTATTGATGCTGCCGGGACCGCCGAGGGAGTGCCGGGCAATGCTCAAATCCTGTGTACAGCCGTATTTGCGCGGTTTATCCGATGAAAAGATTCATTCTCATAATATCCACATATTCGGCATGGGCGAGAGCATGGTTGAGGATAAGCTTCGTGAGCTTATGCAGGATTTGTCAAATCCTACTCTTGCGCCGTATGCTAAGGACGGAGAGGTAATGCTGCGACTGACCGCGAGGGCAAGTTCGGATGATGAGGCGCAAGCGCTCATGCAGCCGATTTTAACCAAAGTTTGCGATACTCTGGGAGATATTATATATGGTATTGACACCGGGAGTCTGGAAAAGACCGTACTTAATTTACTACTGGAACAAAATGCAACCATAGCAGCGGCGGAATCCTGCACCGGCGGGCTGTTTTCAAAGAGACTGACAGATGTACCGGGTTCGTCGGAGGTTTTTTTGGGAAGTGTGATTGCCTATAGTACGCAGTCAAAGATTTCGATTTTAGGGGTCTCGCCGGAGCTGATTGCAGAAAAACACGCTGTCAGCCGCGAGGTTGCACTCGCAATGGCGGACAGCGCAAGACTGAAATTCGGAGCTGATATCGGAGTCGGGATTACGGGTATAGCCGGACCGCAAAGCGATAGTTCCGGGCATAAACCCGGCACTGTTTTCGTTGCGGTTAGCACAGATAACAAGTCATTTTGCAAAAGTCCGTATATTTTCTATGACCGGGATCGTGTTCGGATTGTCGGTGCGTCCCACGCGTTTGATATGCTGCGCAGACTGCTTACCGGGCTTCCAATTTAATCGGGGGAGGCTTATCATATTGAACAATCCGTGTAGGGGATGCGCTTTTTATTTTCAATTACGCCTTGTAGCGGGCAGTATTGCACAATCCGTGTAGGGGATGCGCCCCCGCGCATCCCGATAATACGGCAGAATTTTGATAGAAACGATACGCGCTGGGGCGTGTATCCTGCAAAGGACAATGGGAGTTGTATTTTTTGCTACTCGGCTTTCGTTTTCGAGCAGTATATTAATCCCACCTGATGTTTCTTGTTTTACCTTCAGACAATGCCTCATCCATAAGTCTAATCATTTCAAGCACACTTCTAAAACTCTGCTTCATGTTCTTTTCTGCCCAGAGTATTTGCCCCTGCCAAGTTGAGTTTTGCTGAAACTTAACAGAGACTTCAAAAGTATATTTCTGCGCGCCTGAATCGATGTTTTTTTCATTACCTAAAATCTCATCCATTATATCTTCTCACCTCTAGTAATCCATTTTCCAAATATCCCCAAAAATCTTGCAACATCTTTATCCGCCTGAATTCATTATACCACTTTTACTGTCACGCCTTCGTCACAATATGTCTAAGCCCAATATGTTAAGAAATGGGTTTGCCGCAGCGCCTCTTTATTGATTTCAGACGATTGTTTGACCTGACGCCTATAGAGGCGGGGTACTTACTGATTTGCTAAAGGCGTAAGTGGTTTTATTGTTGTGCCAACTATTTTTGGCAGGAATTTTGAATCCAAATCGTGCAGGATTCTGTTGACAATTAGTTTGCAGTCTTCGTATGTGAGGCTTTGCAGCATTATTAAATATTGACTGGGGCTTGAGCGTGTATACAAATCACCCATTCGCAAGCAAATGGGGATAATCTTTCCCAACTGCTTCATAACTCCGCCTTTTTTTGCGCCTACATCCGGTCTTGTTTCAAACATAACTACATATGCGGTTCTTCCTGAACGTGGTATTGAACGCGCTTCAACTTGAACAAATGTCTTAAACTCACTAAGGTCACAGTAATATGCTCCAGTAAACTCCGCTTCTTTCAGCCACTGGTCAAGAAGATTTTCAAGTGTTTCGCCTGATTGCATATCGGGTTTTTTTATTTGTGAATAAAGCGAGCGCAGTTCATCAGATATATTGACGCCGAGCACTTCGTAGAACATTGCTTCAACTCGCTTGTATTCAGCGAGTGCATCGGCGCTTTTGCCCTGCGCCACTAATGCTCTGATATGGTAGTCAATCAGTCTTTCATCAAATGGGTCAATGTGCAGCGCAAACGCGCAGAGCTTTTCCGCCTCGACGTCGCGCCCTTGTTTTTTGAGCAGCAAAAGCGCGTCAAGGCAGCAGTTAATATACATTGAGCGATACCATCTCGAAAGAGGCATTGCCCAAAGCTCGCCAACGGAATTTGGTAAAAAGTCTCCCTTATATAGCTCGCATGCGCGTAGCAGCAGCTCTAAACGGTCTTCATCATTGTCTGCTGTGCCCGACAGCTTGTAAAGTCTTTCAAATTCCTCTGTGTCAACGACGCAGTCAAGCTCATTGTTCCATGAGTAGCCGCCGCCCTTTGTTAAAATCAATGAGTCCGCACAAGAAATCCCGGCTTTTACCAGAGTAGTACGTGCTCTGTAGACGATTGTTCGCAATGCGCTGCCTGCGGTATCCATGCTTTCCTCTTCGCAAAAAACGTCAGCCAATTCCTCTTGCGTCACTGTTTTATGTCTGTTGGCAATCAGATATTGCAACATCTTCCATGTTTTTGACGAGCGCTTTTCCTGTTCTACAATGCGTTTGCTGCCTTCAATTATAGCAAATCCGCCAAGCATTTCCACTTTTATGCTTTCGTTTTTCAAGCTTATTTTGAAAACCCCCATTCGCCAATGCAAGGGACATTATCTTTAAATTGATATTTTGTATTTTTGTATTATTGTAGCAGGAACGGATGTCTTTTGCAACTTTTGACGTCCGGACACTTTTTCGTCCGGACGTCAAACTCCCTATTGTCTTTTCACTAACGATTGGGTACAATAGCAGTCGTAGGCTCTTTACCCCCTTTTTACCAAATATGGCGTGAAGCCAATATCCTAAGCTATGCGGACTAATGCGGTTTGTAGCTATACCCTCTTTAGAAAAAGAGGGTGCCGCCCACAGGCGGCGGGTGTTTTGATACATAAGGCTGAAAATTTCAATAATTGCCAAATAGCATGAGGGTAAGATTATGCGACCATATAACCGAAAGCTCAAACTCAGAGCACAG